>Ga0272444_10001391_pt1 | contig 23295 bp, 19 predicted proteins | sample SSMForm13_FD_201033 | JGI IMG/M metagenome (GOLD analysis project Ga0272444, IMG submission 201033) | Marine sediment archaeal communities from Little Sippewissett salt marsh, Falmouth, MA, United States - SSM-Form-13 | ecosystem: Environmental > Aquatic > Marine > Wetlands > Sediment ...
GCAACAGATTAAGGAATGGGTCGAGAGCGAGCACGATCGCCTGGCCCAATTGTACGCGATCAAGTGAGGCAACCGGTGACTCCCGACAACGTGACCGTCCCCTTCGGCAAAACCGACCTGCAACTGGAGCTGCCCGCCGGTTGGAACCTGCGCGCGGTCGCCGAGCCCGCGCCCTACCCGGCGGTCGATGACGTCGCCGCCGCCTGTCGCGAGGCGTTGGAAAAGCCGATCGGCGCGCCGCCGCTGCACGAGTTGGCGCGGGGCAAAAGCAAAGTCGTCATCGTGTTGGAAGACGTCGCTCGCCCGACGCCGGTACACCAGTTCGCCGAGCCGGTCGCCGATGCGCTGGCCCAGGCGGGCGTGCCCGATGAAGCGGTGACGGTGCTGACCGGACTGGGCATTCACCGCCCGATGTCCGAAGACGAGGTAAAAGCGAAAATCGGAGAGCCGCTGTTTGCACGTTACAAGTGGATCAACCACAACGCCGACCCCGGCGAGCACCTGGCGCACCTGGGCCGCACCGAGCGCGGCACCGAGGTTTGGCTCAACCGCGCGGTCGTCGAGGCCGACCTGGTCATCGCGCTGGGCTGCGTCGAGCCGCACATCATCGCGTCCTTCGGCGGCGGCATGAAGATGATTCTGCCGGGCGTGGCCGGGCGCGAGACGGTCGCGGCCAACCATGCGATCAACACGCGGCCGGAAACCTTCAACAACGTCGGGCTCGATCCGGATAAAAATCCGATGCGGCAAGATCTGGAAGAAGCCGCGGCGATGCTCGATACGCCGGTGTTTATCGTCAACGCCGTGCTGCGCGGCGATTTGTCGATCGCGCGTTTCGTCGCCGGCGATGCAATCCAAGCCCACCGCGAAGGCTGCCGCACCGCCGCCGAGATCTTCGGCGCGCCCGTACCGGGCAAGGCCGACGTGGTGATCACCTCCAGCCATCCGATGGACCACGATTTCCGCCAGGGCGCCAAGGCGGTGGCCAACACGATCCGCGCGCTCAAACCGGGCGGCACGATGCTGTGTTTGATGGCCTGCGAACAAGGCGTAGGCGATTTCGGTCTGCCCAAGCGCCGCATTCTGCTGGGTCAACGCGGCATCAAGGCGATTGCCGGAATGCTGCTGCCGCTGCTGGGACGTTGGACCTTCGGCATGCGCGAGGAAGACCACTTTTTAATCTATTTCACGCTGCAAACATTGAAAAACTACCGCGTACTCTTTTACGCGCCGCCACTGACGCCGGAGATGTCGGACAAAATGCCGTTCATGGGCATCCGCGGCGATCTGGACGCCATGCTGGCCGAAGCGGTCGCCCGCACGCCGCACGGCGATGTTTTCGTATTCCCCAAGGGCGGCGTCACCTACCCGGTCATTCAAACGGACACACCATGAAGCTATCCAAAACGGTCAAGCGCTACCTGCTCTTTTACGGCATCGTCGTCGCCCTGCTCGGCGGTTTTCTGCTGGCGCGGTTTTCCTATTTCATCGGCGACATCGCGCCCGGCGAGCAGCGCGTGTTTCAGGCCAGCGTTTTCGTCAACAAGCTGGCCGACGACTACACCGTCGACGCGCCCGATTTCCTGCAGATTGAGGTCGTAAACAAGCAGAATTTCGGCTTTTTCGTCGAATACCAGCGGCAGCCGCGCTCGACCTTCGATTACAAAGTCACCGCCCTGCCCGAAGCGAGGCCGGGCGAGTATGACATCGCGATTCAATTCGCCGACGATTTCATCTACCGCGACCGGATTACGGTCAAGCGCGTGCTCTTCGGCGGCAAGGCGCCGGCAGAGGCAAAAACGCTTGACGAGTAGCCGAGCGATGGGTATAAGGCTTAGCCCGTGACCGAGGAGTTGCGTTCTTTGCAAAAACAAGACGAACGGTTCATGAAGTTGGCTCTGGAGCAGGCCGCGCGGGCCGCATCGCTGGGCGAGGCGCCGGTGGGCGCGGCGGTGGTGTGCGACGGCGAGGTCGTCTGCGCCGCGGGCAATCGACGCGAAATCGACCGCGATCCGACCGCCCACGCCGAAATGCTCGCCCTGCGCGAAGCGGCGCGGTTGCTCGACCGCTGGCGGCTGTCCGGCTGCACGCTGTACGTAACGCTGGAGCCGTGCCTGATGTGCGCCGGAGCGATCGTGCTGGCGCGCGTCGACCGGCTGGTCTACGGCGCGACCGATCCGAAAGCCGGCGCGGTCGAATCGCTGTACCGCACGCTCGCAGACGAGCGCCTCAACCACCGGGTCGAGGTCGTCGGCGGCGTACTGGCCGAACCATGCGGGCAGATCCTGAGCGACTTTTTCCGGGCCAAACGGTCCGACTGAACCAACTGTGGAGAGATGGCCGAGCTGGTCGAAGGCGCCTGACTCGAAATCAGGTGTACCGCTTGCGGTACCGGGGGTTCGAATCCCTCTCTCTCCGTTCTTCCTTTTTCGGCTGGAGAGGTGACCGAGTGGCCGAAGGTGCGGGACTGGAAATCTCGTGGGCGTTTACGCGTCCCGTGGGTTCGAATCCCACCCTCTCCGTGCGAGGCCGCAGTCCGGTTCGGATTGCGGCTTTTTTCTTGATACTTCAGCTAAATCCATTATAAGTATCGATTTTTTTAACATTATTCCACTTCGCCAAATAAATTGCGCTTGAAGCGTGAAATATGGTAAAAAAGCCCCTGTTCAGGCTTTTGTGCAGACAATATATATGAACGAAAGGAAGATACCGATGAAGAAAATCGCTTTTTGCCTGGCTATTCTTTTTGCCTTTGCGGGTACCGCCATGGCGCAGGTCGAGCTCCTGTCCGAGAGCTTCGATGGCACCTTCCCGCCCACCGACTGGACGCTGGACGACACGAACATCGCCGGCAACACCTGGATTCAGGTCGATGAGATCGGTGGAAACCAGATTTTGCCCTTCGACGGCACCCACTTCCTGTGGTGCAACTACGACACGCCCAACGCGTCGGATGAGTGGCTGATCACGCCGGAAATCGATTTGACCGGCTACGATACCGCCACCTTCAGCTTCGTCATGCTCGGCTCGGACGGTTGGATCGCCAACGCCAACACCCACGTGATGGCCAGCACCGACTTCGGCAGCGCCAAAGCTCCGGGCGGCACTTGGACGGAAATCTGGCTTTGGCCCGGCGACTGCCCCGTCGCCACGCCTTACCTGTGGTGCGAAATTGACGTCGACGTTTCCGAATACGCCGGCGCCCCCGTCTGGTTCGCGTTCAACTACGTCGGCCAGGACGGCGACTCGCAGGGCTTGGACCTGGTGACGCTAACCGCGGTCGAAGCGACGACCGACGATGACACCGCCGACGACGACGTGACCGACGACGACGTGACCGACGACGACGTGACTGACGACGACGTGGCCGACGACGACGTGGCCGACGACGACGATGACGACGATCTCATCGGCGATGACGACGATGACGACGACGATGACGACGACGACGGGTGCGGCTGCTAACCAGGTATAATACCTGGACTTGACTTCCAGGTTCCGGGTTCACTGTCTGAGGTTTGACCTTTGGTCAAAAAAAACGCCCCGGCGGACATCCGGAAAAAATCTAGCAATAACCGTGGGGACGCGCGTTTGTGCGTCCCCTTTTTCATGGTCGAAAATCAGACAAAAACCCATTTGACTCCCCGGAAACGATGGGTATAATGTCACGTCTCTGGAACAACGACTGGGGGGATGGCGCCCCGTGGCAAGGAGAGGCTTCATGCGCGTCACATTCTTGTTTGTGTTTATGACTCTGGTAATGGTCATCGGTATCGCCGTTGCGTTCGCGCAAGATGACGACACCTACGACGAGGACTTCGACGACGACACTTACGCCGAGGACGACCCCGGCGATGAGCAGACCGACGACGACGAGTCCGACGCTGAAGACGATGGCAGCGAAGAAGTAGAAGGCGCGGCCACATCCGACGGCGAAGACGGGGCCGACCTCAAGCGCGCCCACGACGACACGACCGACCTGGGCGGCTGCGGCTACTAAACGTCAATCCACGGGCGGCTTGGCGTAGGATTTCAGCGAATCGCGAGGACCCCGCTTGCGGGGTCCTTCGTTTATTTAAATCCCCTGCACAACTTGTCGATTAATTAAAATTCGTTTGGACATTCTCTCGGTTCCCTGGCCCCAAATGAGAATTTTTTCGTGAGGTCCAGGAAATAGAGGACTTGTGCGGAGACGTACATGAGTACGTCGCACAAACAGAGTCCGAATATTGACGCAGAGATCGCGGAAAAAGGCCATTTCGGGATGGGAACTAATTAGAATCCGCAACCCGCTTCGTCGTCGTTTTCCGGCTCGTAATCGTCAGCCGTGTCGTCGTCGTTTGAGTCGTCGTCGTCATCGCCCGGGTTTTGTGCTCTGATGCGCACCTGATCCGGCGCGCTGCCGGCCAGGCCGTCGCTGACAGTCAGGCGGAACTCGTAATCGCCCGCTTCGTCGGCGACGAAGGAAGGGTTGGCGCTGGATACGTCGGCCAGACTGACGTCGGGCCCGTCGACCTGCGACCAGAAGTAGTACAAGGCGTCACCGTCCGGATCGTAGCTGGCCGAGCCGTTCAGCGTCACCGAATCGCCGGTCGTAACCGTGCGATCGTCGCCGGCGTTGGCCACCGGCGTCTGATTTTCCTGCGTGTGCCCGACAGCCGATGCGAGCAGCAGTCCGCCCAGAACGATCAACAAGACAAGATACGGTGGTTTCATCGATTTTTCCTTTGCCTTCTTTGCTTGAAGATAGCGGCGCTTACGCTCGCTGGCAAGCGGCCGGTGCATCAGGGAAATTGGTTATTGACGGCCCGTTCAAGTGGTACTAGCCTAGCACGCTGCACTGATAATGTGGGCGAAAAGGTTTTTGTGGTTCGATCTGAAAGGGATGCAACATGGCGAAAAAAACCTTAACCAAAAGCAACAAAAAGGCCGGTAAATCGGTCAGGAAAACGACCAAGAAATCGATCAAGAAGAGCAACAACAAGAAAAAATCCAAGATCCATTCCGCCGAAGAGGCGCATCAATTGCTGGCTCAATCGCCGCGGCGCTACCACGGCACCAGCCAGAAACGCGTCGGCATGCTGTTTTCCGGCGGTCCGGCCCCCGGCGGCAACGCGGTCATCTCCGCCGCCGCCCTGGCCTTCCTCAACGACGGTTGGGAAGTCATCGGCTTTTACAAAGGTTACGAATACCTGGAAACCTTCGACCGCGAAAATCCGCGCGCGTTCAAAGAAGGCCTGCACTTCAAGCGACTGGGCTATGAAGACGTAACCAAAATCCGCCAACTCGGCGGCGTGGTAATCAAAACCTCGCGAGCCAACCCGAGCAAAACGCCGCGCAGCGAGATCAAACGTCCCGAAGACCTGATCGAAGAAAAGAAAGCGGGAAAAATCTACAACGTCCTCGACGCCCTGGAATTCCTCGGCATTCACGCGCTGGTTTCCATCGGCGGCGATGACACGCTGAAAACCGCCTATTACCTGCACCTGCTTGGTCTCCCGATCGTGCACGTGCCCAAGACGATCGACAACGACTACTACGGCATCCCCTGGACCTTCGGCTACTTCACCGCTATTGAGCACGCGCGGCAGGAAGTGAAGGTTTACAACGCCGAAGCGCAAACCACCGATTCGTGGTGGATTCTGGAGTTGATGGGCCGCAAGACCGGCTGGTACACGCTCGGTGCGGGCATCAGCGGCGAAGCGGTACGGATGATCGGCCCTGAGGAAGTCGGCGATCACCTCGACATCAACAAGCTGGCCGACAGCATCATCAAGCTGGTGCTGCAGCGTGAGAAGATCGACAAGAAATACGGCGTCGTGCTGGTGTCGGAAGGGTTGGTCGACCGGCTGCCCGAAGAGCAGAAGCCCGACATGATCGACGAACACGGCAACGTGAAGTTTTCCGATGCGATGTTCGGCTACCGGCTGTCCAAGGTAATCAGCGACCGCTACCTGGCCAAAACCGGCAAAAAGCTGCGGATCAAAGCCGAGACCATCGGTTACACCACCCGCTGCGCCGAACCGTCGGCCTTCGACATCATCCTCGGTTCGCAGCTCGGCGCGGGCGCGTTCCGCTTCATCAAAGACAAAACCTTCGGCAGCATGGTCAGCGTCGGCGACAACCTGGAAATCAAGCTGGTCACCTTCGAAGATCTGATCGACCCGGTCAGCTTCCGCACCCGGCTGCGGTTCGTGCCGGTCAACGGCGACTTCTTCAAGCTGGCCAAATCGCTGGAGTTCCGCCGGCAATACATGGAAGATTAAACAGGCACAATATCCGCGAGCGCCGGTTCGGGGCCAGTTCCTGAATCGGCGTTTTTCTTTGGTCCGCGCCTTGAACTTGGCCGGAAAAATTCCGACACTTAACCCATGATCAAACAAGCCATTGCCCTTGTCATCGGATTGGCGGTGTTGTTGTTGGCCGGCTGCGCCACCGACCCGGCCCGCTACGCCGACCCTTGGACGGAAGTGCCGGTGCAACCGCACGGACGTTATGTCGTTTTCGCGCCGTTGAAGATTACCGACCAACCGGTCAAGTTGTGTTTCGTGCTGCACGGCTGGGGCGGCGATTCCCAAAGCTACGGTCGCCTCTGGCACGAGGCTTTGCGCGGCGGATACCTGGTCGTTGCTCCGCAGGCGCCGCCGAAAAATCGCGGCGGCACGTTGATCTCGACCTGGCAAGTGCAGACCGATCGCGCTTACCTGCGCACCATCTGGCGGAAAATTCACGACGACTGGCGCATCGATCCCAAGCACACGGTGATCGCCGGGTATAGTTCCGGCGCGGCCGTCGCCTGCGATACGGCCCGGCTCAACCACGACCAGGTGCGCGGGCTGGTGTTGCACGGCGCCGGTCCGGTCGGCTCGCTATCCAAGTTGAAAGGGATTTCCGTTTATCTATTGGTCGGCGAACGTGATCCCGGTTTCAGTCCGCGTCGCGCCAACAAGAAGCTGACGCAAATGAAAGACCTGGGCATCGACGTCCAACTGCAAATTGCCGGCGGGGCCGATCACGCTTCGCTCTACAGCCGCGTTCGCCCTGCTGCCGATTGGATCCGGCGCGGCTTTACCGCACAGGTCGATTCTACACCCTGAATCGCCGCCACCAATTGGCGACTATGCGCAATCGACCCGCCGACACATGTCATTTTTTTATCAACGACTCAACAGCCGCAGCCGCCTTCATCGTCGTCATCTTCGTCCTCATTGTCATCGAACGTGTCGTCGTCGGAAGGAGGCGGTTCATCGTCATCCAAGAAATTGAACGTGCCTTCCTTCACCAAATTGCCGTCTTCGTCCCACAGGCTCCAGGCGAAGCCGTCGGTGGGTACGTCGTCGGTGGTGGCGACAAAAGCGAACGCTTGCACATCCTGTTCGCGGATATCGCCGTATTCCACCGTCGAAACGGTGCCGAAGGACTGCCAACTGATCGACTTGGTGTTGGTGTCGACGATAATCTCCCAACGGTCGCAGTCGCCGTGCAGGCATGCGGGCGGATCGGGCTGACCTGCTTCAAACAAGTCGTAGGCGTCGCTCGGTAAGATGACGTCTACCTGCTGAATGCCGACGCTTGCGTCCTCGTCGTTGGGCACCGGTGCGTTGTAGAAGACGCTGAAGTTGAACTCGTATTCGGTATTAGCTTCCAGCGTCGCCGGACCGGTGAACTCCACCCAGTCGTCATCGTCATCGTCACCGTCTTGCGCCCAGGCAACACCGCCGAGCATCAAAACAAGACAGGTCATCAGCGCCAACCAACGTAGAATTTTGGGCATGAGATCCTCCTTTCCCAATGGTTGCTCTTGCTGCCCCGATATTCACTTCAACAACCGGCACGCAACGCCATCACCTTGCGATACCGACAATTTTCGTTGCGGGTGGAGAACAGGCTTTCATTTGACCGGCGGGAGACCATAGAAAAACGGCCCTCCTGCAAGGTCGCAGAACCTGCGACTCTCCACGCCCCGCAGCAGAGCCAATCTCCTCTGACAGGTTGATTATAACAAAAATCAACAAAAAAGAAAATTAAATTATTATGAAAGATCAAACATAAAAACTGACTGTCAAATCCAATATTTCATTTTGCCCTCTTCTCCCCCCTCTTATGGGGAAATTAACTCTTGCTATTTGACCGAAGGGCAAGCCACCGACTGCGAACCCGAAACCCGGATGTCACGTCCAGGCATTATGCCTGGCAACCACACGATCCGCTGTCATTATCATCGTCATCGTCATTGATTACGTCGTCATCGGTTACGTCATCATCTGTCGTATCGTCGTCATCGTCGGAGATGTCGTTATCATCGTCACCTCCGCCGCAGGCCGGGTCGTCGCCGTCGGTAAGGCCGTTGCAGTCGTTGTCGATGCCGTCGTCGCAAATTTCGGGTGCGCCCGGATGAATTTGTTCGTCGCCGTCGTTGCAGTCGTCGCCCTGGCAATCCGCACCGAAATAGCCATCGCCGTCGAGGTCGCAGGCCTGCGCTTCGAATCCGGCCATCGCGAACGGCCAAGCGCCGTCCGGCAGATACGTGCCGCGCACCACCACGATGTAATCACCTTTGACCGGTTGATTGACCACCACTTGCTCTTCGACATTGCGGTGATCCTCACCCTGCCCGGCTACCTGCTCCGGCTGTGCCGGATCGAGCAAAAACGGTTCGATCGCGTTGCCGTCCGGATCAAGCACAAGCAAGTCGAGATCGTTGATCAACTGGCTGGTCGTGTTCGGTTCGGCCGGCGAGTCGTCCCAAACCAGCACGACCTTCAGCGGTTCGTCTTCAACCGGTGTCACCCGATAACGAATCTCATTTTCGGGCGCGATTTCGTCTTGCAGGAAAAATCCGCGCTGCACCAACTCGGCCGACACATGCGCGCGCACGCGGCCGAAGCCGTATTGGTAATCGGGGCCGTACGGACCGCGATCTTCGGCTCCGGCGATGAGCAGCGCTTTGATCAAATCGTTGGTCGGTTGATCGATGCCGTGCAATTCGCGCAGGCCTTCGATTAAAAGCGCGCCGACGCCCGCCGCCGCCGGGCAGGCCATCGAGGTGCCCATGTAATCGGTGTAGTAGTCGTAATAGGCGCAGGAGCGGATGTCGTTTTCCAACCCGGCCTGGTCGCCCGGCGCGACGATCGTCGGCTTGAGGCGGCCGTCGTCGGTCGGGCCGAAGGAACTGAAAAACGCAATCTTGCTGTTGTCGGAGTTAATCGCGCCGACGCAGATCGAATTTTTCGCCGGCGAAGGCGGAGCGATGATGTAATAGTGCGGGTGCTCTTCTTGAAAGCAGCGACAGGCGGGGAAATTCTGCGGCATGCAGACCGCCGCGTTTTCGTTGCCCGCTGCCCAGAAAATCGGCAACCGTTTGCCGAAGTGACCGGCGGCGATGCCGTCGATGATCTGTGCCACCACGGTGTAGTCGCCTTCCCAATCGCAAGGTAGAAAATTCCAGGTGACGTTGGTGCCGATCGAGTTGGTCGATAAGTCGGCGTCGTGCTCGACGATCGCCGTTTCGTAGTCGGTCAGAATGTCGCCGGGGCGGCTGTACCAGAAACCCGGCGCCTCGACGCCGGCGACCACCACGCTCGCACCGGGAGCGATGCCCGCATACACGCCTTCCGACAACGCGCCGCTGCCGCAAAACGTGCAGGCGACGTGGCTGGTGTGCGAGTCGGTGTAAGGCACCTGGTCGATCTGCTCGCTGCGATCGATCAAATCCGGGTGCGTCGGGGAGATTTGGGCGACGTCGTAAACAAAGCCGAGTACGCCCTCGCCCGTCCAACCGTAATCGCTTTGCTCGTCCCACACCTGTTCGGCGTGCACGTTCTGCCGCGACTGATCGTTCATCGGACCCAACGGCGGCGGCGCCTGCCCGACAAACTGCACGCGGTCGTCGTAGGCCAACTCGGCGGCACGCGCCGGATCGACGTGCAGCACCGCCAGGTTGAACGATGCGGCCTCGTCGGCGATCACCCCGCCCACATGCGCGGCCAGATCGTACATCTCGTCGAAAGGCACATCGGGAAACAACGTCACCGCCACCGGCACGACGCCGTTGCGTAAAGCGTATTCGTCGAAGCATCCGCTGAACACGCGCGGATCCATTTTATCGACCGCCTCGACCGGCCCGAGGTAACGCACCGATGTCAACGCCGACGGACTCGGTTCGCCACGGCCGTCCCACGTCGCCAGAAAGGCGCGGCCCGGCAACGCGCGCAACAGCGTCAGACCGGCGTCAGCCAGTGCGGCGGCTTCGTGGTTGTCGGGTAAGTGAGTCAACTGCACCAGCACGTGCTGCGATTGCCGTCCGTCAGCGATCAGCAGGTGCGTATCGAATTGCGCGGGCGGTGCGAAATCACCGCCGATCAGCGGAATCACCGGCGCGGCAAATGAAGGTGAAACAAACAAAAATAAAAATAGTCCAAGCAAACAAAACAGGCGCATAGGCTTCCTCCCTTTCAGCCCGGCTATTGTAGGAAAAAGCGCCGCTTGAATCCAACGCCGCCGGCAAAGTATCGTAACGCTCATGATTCCCTTACGCGATTTGACCCGACCTCGCTCAACGCCGGTGGTCACCTACGGCCTGCTCGGCACCAACGTAGTGATGTTCTTCTATCAGATCATCAGTCCGACCGACGGCCTGCAACTGGCCTGCATCCCCAACGCGTTGTTTCATCCGTTGCGCGACGGCTGGCTGTGGGCCTGGGCGACGTTGATCACCAGTGCTTTTCTGCACGGCGGCTGGCTACACATTATCTTCAACATGCTGTTTCTCTGGATCTTCGGCGACAACGTGGAAGATCGCCTCGGCCATATAGCTTTTCTCGTGTTCTACTTGGCCGGCGCAGCAATCGCCGGACTGACACACTCAGTGTTTTCATTGGGCTCGACCGTGCCGATGGTCGGCGCTTCCGGGGCGATCTCGGCGGTGCTCGGCGCCTACGCTGTTTTTTATCCCTGGTCGAAAATCCGCACCTTGTTTCTGATCATCGTCTTCCCGGTGCTGATCAACGTTCCCGCGCTGATTTTCATCGGCATCTGGTTCGCCGGGCAGATCGCCAGTTCGTTGGTTAACGATCCGACCGCGCCCGGCGTTGCCTGGTGGGCGCACATCGGCGGTTTCGTCTTCGGCTTTCTCTGGGCGCTGAAAATCTGGGATCGCCGCAAGCGGTGAGTCGTTGAATTACTCAAACTATATAAATCCCGATTAATCAAACCCCCCTCCGTCTCACCCCGTCTTGCGGGGGTAGTGACTCACAAGAGCCTTTTTCTTGACCGAAGGTCAAACCCCAGGCATTAGAACTCCAAACCCGGATGTCAGGTCCAGGGCTTAGCCCTGGTGACCGAAGGGCAAGCCTCCGACAGTGAACCCGAAACCCGGAAGTCACGTCCAGGGCATAATCCAGGAGCCAGGGACCAGTAGCCAGGGGTCAGGAAAAGTAGAAACCAGAGAGAAGAAAGTAGATAGGGGATAGGAACTAACTACAAACCACAAACTAATTTGACCGTAGGTCAAACCTCAGACAGTGAAGTCGAAACCCGGAAGTCACGTCCAGGGCTTAGCCCTGGTGACCGAAGGTCACCCCACCGACAGCGAAGTCGAAACCCGGATATCACGTCCAGGGCTTAGCCCTGGTTATGCCTGGCATCCACAGCCATCGTCGTCATCGTCGTCATCGTCGTCATCGAAGTCGTCGTTGTCATCGTTGTCATCATCGTCGTCGTCATCGTCGTCATCCGCCGGCGGCGTCCAGGGATCGCCTTCGACGGTGACGGTGACGTCAAGCAACAGATCCGACGACGGCGCGCTGTGCGATTTGACCAGCAAGTTCCAGTTCTCCGCGGTGGGCGGGTAAATCGTCTCGTCGATCGTGTCGACACCGATCGCAGCCCAGGCGGCGGTAAATTCGCTGTTGTTTTTGGCTTCGCTGTAATTGTCGTCGTTGACTAAAAAGACATCAACCAGCGGATCCGGACTCTCGTAATTGGCGTATACGCCCGAGAACGGGTGCTGCGTCGATCCGAAGCGATGGGTCACTTCGAGCTGCACGTGCAATGCCAGCGTATCGTTGACGTCGCCGGACGGTTCTTCGACGGTGCCGGCGATCAGCGGATCGTCGAATTGATGCTCGAAGGTGAAGGTATTATCCGGCTCGGCGTCTGTCTCGTCGACGATCTGCTCCAGTTGCGTGACCGAACCGCCCTGCTTCGGGTATTCACCGATCGCCGAATTCACGTAGACGTAATAGTTCTGGTAATCGCCGACCAACACTTCGGCGTGACCGTCTTGATCGGTAAGCATCCAGTGACCGATCAATTTGCTTGCCTTGTCTTTTTTGTCCGGCCACATCTCGCTGTAAACTTCGATACGCGCGTCGGGCACCGGATCGCCGTTGACGTCGGTGATCTCGAATTCAAGCGTAATGTTTTGGCTGTAGCGCGGCGACACCGATTCGAGCCGACCGTCGCCCCACCACGCCTGCATAAAGCTGGTGTTTTTGCCTCCGCCGTATTCGGTGTCGTGTCCGCCGCCGGGTTTGTCGATCTGCGTGTCGGCGTTACTCCAACTGTTCTGGAATACATGCCACTCGCCGTCGTGATAAAACTCGCTCCAGACGTGGTCTTCGTTGGTGTTGGATACGGCCAGCGCCGGAATCAGCGCCGTTCGTTTGGCGGCGGTGCCCAGGTCTTGCAACTCGCCGCAGTTGCCGTAGTGGTTGTATGCAATGCGCACGGGTTGCACCGAGCGTTCGGCCGAGCCGCCGGTTATCGTGAATCGTTCGTTGATATTGTCCAGCGTGTTCTTGCCGACCCAATTGCCCACCGCCTGCAGCGCGTCGGCGTTTTCCCACAATGGACGATCGCCCGGCATGCTGCTGTGCGGTTCGCCGTCCCACATTTTGTCGATGTCTTCAAGCACGTCGAACAACAGTGGCCGACCGTAGACAGTGACCGAATCGGTGGTGGAATCGGTGAAACCGAAGTTGCCCGGGAAAGTAAGATCCGCCAGCCCCTTGGCTTCGACGTCGTGCTGCGGAACCAGATGCAATTCCAGTACGCCCCAACCCGACGCGAAGGATTCCAGGTTTTCCTTCACCGTGGCGTCAGCGATGGCTTCGTACAACGCCAGCGGCTCTTCCGGCAACACGACGACCTTCTCGTACGTATCTTTAAAGGTCGTCCAATCGCCTTCGTCGTAGCCCAGCAGCGTTGTGCTGTCGATTACGGTCACATCGTCCCAACGCCCGATGGCGGTCAACGCGTCCTGAAAAGCGGTGGATACGCCGAGGTCGCTGATCACCGCAATCGGCGAATCCTCGGGCAGCAGGATATCGCCGTTGCCCTGGTCGAGCAGTTGCTCCAGCAGCGGGCAATCGTTGTCGGTGTAGGCGGTGTGAATACGCAGCGTCGACGCGTAAATCGTGCCCGATCCGTAAGCGAACTCGGTGAAAACGACGTTGCGCGTGTCGCCGTGATAGATGATCTCCAGGTTGTGGATCGTGCGGTCGGAAATGTATCCCAGCGCGCTGGGCGACAAATTCTGCAGGTCGGCTTCGTCGATGCCCTGCATGTACATCGTCGTCGCATAGCTTTGCTCGCCCTCAATGTCCCACGGTAAATACTCGCGCCAGAAGATGCCGTCATTTTCCGGCAGGGCGTACCCGCCGCTGGATGGTTTGACGTATTCGGGCCGTTCGTCGCTGAGACGCGGATGCACAACGAACCAGTAATAGATCTCCATCGGGATTTCAAAATCCTCGATCGGGCCGTCGTCGTCGTCGATCAAGGGCACTTCCACCCGGTAGGTCAGCGTGGTGCCGTAATCGCCTTCGCCGAAGGTGCCGACTTCAACGATCTCAACGTAATCGAGAAATGCGTCGTATTCGTAAATCAACCGTACATTGTCGGCCAGCAACGACACCGGATCATCCATGTGTTCGAGATCGGTTTCGCTGAGGTACGCAACGCAGAAGGCCAACTCGTCGGTGTACAATTCGTCTTCCGGATCGTTGATCAAATCGGCCAGATCGGCGGCCAGATCAGCGTCGATGCGCATCAGTTTGCGCGCCAGGGCCGGCTTGATCCAATCGGGCGCGATGTCGACGGCCGCCTGCATATCGGCGGTCAACTCCGGCAAATCCGGCTCGGTCAGATCGCCGACGGTCGGGTCGATGCTCCAAGTGAATTCGCGAAAGTAGTTGAGCAGGTTCGCCCCGATCGGCCCCGCCTCGGCCGGGATGATCGGCGCCGGCTCGGCCGGTTGGTACACCGGTTGAATCGGCCGGTACAGAATTTCCACCTCATCCAGGGCAATCGGAGGCATCGTCGGCCCTTGCATTTGCGCCCACGCCGCGCCGGTCAGACACAGCACCATCAACACAACCAACCATGTACGCTTAATCATCGGTTCCTCCCGCTACTTGAAGGCTCAAACGATTCGATCCTAACCCTCCGGCGGCACGCGGGCAAGGCGCAGGCGGCAACTGGTGCGAGCGGCCCGGCTCGTGCTACCATGCGCCGACCCAAAACAAGGAGATTCAGTGCTCGTTTACCCACTGCTTTTGCCCGCCGAATCGCCCCCGGCCGATTCCGAAGGCCCGGTGGGAGTGGTGATTCCGGCCTACAACAACGCCGGCACCATCGCGCAGGCGGTGCAGTCGCTGCAACGGCAAAATGTACCTACCGAAATCATCGTCGTCGACGACGCCTCGACCGACGACACCGCCGCCCTCGCCGAGCAAACCGGCGTGCGCGTCGTGCGCCGCACAGTCAACGGCGGGCCCGCCGCGGCACGCAACGAGGGAGCCAAACAATTACAAACCCGCTTTCTCTTTTTTGCCGAGGCCGACGGACACTACGCACCCGATTACTTGCTCGTTTGCCTGCGCGCGTTGTCCGAAAAGCGCGTGGGCGCTTCGCTCGCCGCCGGAATCAAAGGCTGGACCGACCGCAACAACGCCGTCGTGCGCCTGAGCGACGCTCTCTGGGTCGCTCGGCACTCGTTGATGATGCTTGGTAAGCGCGGCACCGGCGCTTGGTGCTATCGACGCGAAGTATTCGAGCAATTGGGCGGTTTCAACGAAAGCCTGCGCTACGGCGAAGACGTCGACCTGGCTCGGCGCGTCGAAAGCCTGGGGCTGCGCACCGGCGTGGCCGGTTGGTCGACGCTGACCCACCGCAATCCCGACACCTGGCGCTCCTGGTGGCAACGGGCCGCTCGCGGCACTGAAACAGCGGCCGCCGGGCAACGGCCTTCGGCAATATCCATGTTGTCCTACCTGGCAAAAACGATATTGCTGCTGTCGGCCCCGGCTGGATTGGTTCTGGCGTTTGCGCACCACCCATTGTGGATTGCTTTGCCACTTTTCATTCTTCTCGCATTGGGCCTGGAAAGTGCGGAGTCGCGGTTAGCCGTCACCTACCTCGCGCGCCGCCGCGATTGGCGTGCATTGTCGGCTGCTCCCGTTTTATTATGGGTGCGCCGGGCGGCCTTCGCCGTCGGCAAATGGAAGGGCTGGTTCAGCGCCACCCACTGAACACGATTGACTACCGAAGTAGCTTGAGTCCACCCAGAACAAACCGCAAATCTTCGCAGCACTGTCCGGGCTCGAACATATCCGGGAACGTGTACCAGGCATACTGGTAGCCCAACGCCGCCAACATCATGGTATTGCCCAGCGCTTTGGCAGGCACCGATTTGCTGATGGTATCGGCCTGCTGCCCGGCGATGACCAGTCCGGTCAGAATATTGCGGAAGTTTTCGAACATCTGCCGACTGGTTTCATGCAACGGGTTGTGATTGCTTTGCGAAGCTTCGATGGCCAAGCGGAAAGTCGCCTTTTTCTGTTCGGGATTTCGATCGAAATCGAGAATCCAGGTATCCAATAGGTTTTGCAAGACTTCCACTTTGTCTTCATGATGAATTTCACCGACCGCCCGCTGGGCCAAATGACCGAGCCATTCTTCAATGAAAAACTCAAACACGCCTCGCAGTAGATCCTCCTTCGTCCCGAAGTAAAAAGCGATCGAACTGCGGTAGACGTTTGCTTCGTTGGCAACCATCGTAATCGAGGTTTGGTGATACCCATGTTCACCGAAAAGTCTCAACGCCGCTTTGAGAATTGCCGTCCTGGTTGCGTCACTGTTTCTCTTCCTACGCATGCCATTTGCCCCCAATTGGTTAAGCCCGTTCTAGTACAGGCGTATTATGATAAAAATATCTCTCCTTTTTGAACACGTTATATTCCATTATTTCGAAATTCTGTCAACCCTAAATATAAGCAATAACAAAGATTGTCGTTAATTTCCATAAAAAACCCTTTATTTTCGTTGAATTAAGTATGTATGACACACGGTGTCATTATTGTAACAAAATAAGAAATTCATTCCCGGACTTTGAATGCCTTGCCGCATAAGGCATTTTCCCTTTTAGTAATATCGGTCTTTCACAACGGTTTGTTGAGTGATTTTTTCATTTTTTAATTATTTTTGAACAATAAAAAATGGAAGGATTCCAACAAGAAGAACCCTTCCATCGTTTTGGCTTTTGAACGATTACGCGCGCCCGGCGCTACCCAGCACGTGTTCGTTTTTATGTTTAATCAACTCGGCCAACTCGGCCCTCGCCGGCCCGAGGTACTTCCGCGGATCGAATTCCTTCGGTTTGTTCGCCAACACCTCTCGTACCATGGCGGTCACCGCCAGACGGCCGTCGGAATCGATGTTGACTTTGCACACCGCCGAGGTCGCCGCTTTACGCAACTGGTCTTCCGGCACACCGACCGCCCCTCCCAGGTCGCCGCCATATTGATTGATCAACTCGACGTACTTGGGAATCACGCTGGAAGCGCCGTGCAGCACGATGACGAATCCCGGAATGCGTTTTTCGATTTCTTCCAAGATGTCGAAACGCAACGGCGGCGGCGATTCGCCCGGTTTGACCTTGAACTTGTAGGCGCCGTGACTGGTGCCGATCGAAATCGCCAGCGAATCGACCCCGGTCCGTTTGACGAAATCTTCGACTTCGTCGGGATCGGTATAGTGGCTTTTTTCATGCGAGACATCGTCCTCGATTCCGGCCAGCACGCCCAACTCGCCCTCGACGGTGACGTCATGCTGATGCGCATACTCGACGACCTTCTTGGTCACCGCGATGTTTTCCTCATAGGGCAAGCCGCTGCCGTCGATCATCACCGAGGAAAAACCGCTCTCGATGCAACTGACGCACAACTCGTAGCTGTCGCCGTGGTCCAGGTGCAACGCGATCGGTATCTCGCCGCCCATCTCGCGGGCCATTTGCACCGCGCCTTGCGCCATGTATTGCAGCAGCGTCTGGTTGGCGTATTTTCGCGCCCCCGATGAAACCTGCAGGATCACCGGGGATTTGCTTTCGACACAGCCGATGATGATCGCCTGCAACTGCTCCATGTTGTTGAAGTTGTACGCCGGAATCGCATACTTCCCGGCCATCGCCTTGACGAACATCTCGCGCGTGTTGACCAGGCCCAAATCTTTGTAATTCACCATTGCCAATTCTCCTTGTTGCCCATCTCGTAAAATCAGTCTCTATCTTTGACGGTAACCATTGATTTGTCAAAAGTCATAGCCGTTTTGGGGGAACAGCTATTCTATTTCCATCGGCCGACAATATTGATGCGGTGATCGGCGTCTCCCTCGACGGTGAGAATGGCGTCGTAATCCGAAGCCGCTTCGATCAGCCGCACCTTACCCGCCGTATGGTTCATGTAATTCGGGTAATACAATTCGCAGATTTCCGGCTGATCGTCGTAGTCGAAATCCCAGGGGGTATCGAGGTAGACGTAAGGTCCGTCGACGACCGGCTCCAGGTGCGCGGGCGCGGTGTCATCGCCGGTGAACACGCCCCATTGGGAGTGATAAATGAAATCGGGCGCGCTTTCGTAGGCGGCGACGCCGACGACCATCACGGGCGATTGTTGCCCGTCGATGTCGAGAAAATAGCCGCTGGCATAAGTCAGGTCGCCGGTCGGCAGCGGCATCTGGTAGGCAAAGCCGGTCGCGTTCAGATCGGTTCCATAAAGCGGCACCGACAGGTTGCCGGTGATCGACGACGACGACGGCACCACCGCGAACGTATCGGCGCGTGCGCCGGTGATGTCAACCGGGCCGGCCAGCCAGGGCAGAAATTGCCAGCTCAGCGCTTCGTACCCGCCGGTGGGCAGGCCGGAAGCAATCAGCGTCGGTTCGTAATCGTTGACGTCGGCGGCGACCCACATCAGCGGCGCACCGTCGGATTGATTGCCCCACAGCACCAGGTCGGGCGTCTCGTTGCCGTCGAGGCTGACCGCGGCGTTGACGTAAAGCGAAATGACGTCGCCCAGTTCGCCGTCGATCAACTCTTCGCCATCGCGGTCGAAAGCGACGTAGCGGCTGCCGAACAGGTTGCCCAATGGATAGGCAACCACCCCGGCGCACTCCCAGAAGGTGTCGTTCAGGTGCATTACCACCGCGCTTTTAATGCCGGGTTGGCGCAGCTCGACCGGGCCGAATTCGCCGACGACGTTGCCCGCGCGATCGATCCACTCGGCGCGCCACTGCGGCGTGTCCTCTTCGTACAAATCGTAGCGCTCGAGCAGAAACGCGTCTTCGCCGCCCGGCTGCCCGCAGGCCGCCATCACAATGCCGTCTTTGTAACGCCCGTGCAGCACAAAGCCTTCGCCCGGATCGCTGTTGATCAACCACTCCAACTGGTATTCGGCGGTCGCATCGAACACGGCCAGGCGCCCGCTTGTCTCGGCGTCTTCCGGCCGGTTGTTGACGATCAGGTCGGCGATCCCGTCGCCGGTGATGTCAGTGTACACCTGAATAAACGTGTACACGTCCTGCTGCCATTCGGTGTCGAATACGGTCGTGCTGTTTTCGCCCTCATAAACCAACACGCGCCCGTCGACTTTCATATCGTTTTTCGACAGGTCGATGCGCTGGTGCACGGCGATGATTTCGCACAGGCCGTCGCCGTCGATATCGGACATCTGGTGCAGCGCGAAACCATTGGTACCCAATTCGACCGGCGGGAGAGCGTCGACCGTGTCGCCGTCGATGTTTCTGATCGTCAGGTCGACCATGCTTAGGCCGCCGTCGTAGTAATAATCTTCGATCAGGTAATCGCCGACGCCGTCGCCGTCGATATCGCAGGGAACTTCCCAAAAGCGCGGCACTTCGGGATCGGGGCCGGGCGTGACGTCGTCGTCGGCCGTGTCGTTGTCATCATTGTCGTCGTCATCGTCATCGGTGTCGTCGTCGGTATCGTTGTCGTCGTTGTCGTCGTTGTTGTCGTCGTCGTCATCGTCGCCGCAAGCGCTTAAGCTCAATAAAAGCACCAGACAGAAAAACAGGCAAAACCATTTGCTTTTCATCATTACACCTCAGTAAAAACAGTACGGCCGGGAACCGAACTTACTCTCAGCATACCCCTGTCCCGCAACCCGGCTCAAGCAGTCGCCGGTCAATCGCGCCGGCGAAAAACGTCGAAAACGATCATCGCCTTACCCGGCTGCGGCAGATTCTCGGTGACAAACACCGACCGTCGCCGATCGACCGCCACTTGCGCCGCCTCACGTTCGTAGCGTTCGTTGATCAGCCGCATCGTCTGTTCGTGCAGCCAACGCGGCGCTTTGTCGGTCAAAAAGAACGAAGCCGTCAGGTATACGAAAACAATGTAGCGCGGATTGTTGTCGAGTACTTCATTAAATGCTTGCTTCTGCCACTCCAACGCCTGCGGGTGATCGCTACCCAGCGGGTACATGAACACAAAACGCGACGCGTTTTTGCGTTGGGCGAAAAAAGGTATCTGCCCTTCCGAGCCGAGCACGAAAATCGTTTCGTCCGGCTGCGTGTGTTCGGCCAGGTAACGGCCGGTCGCCTCGCCTTCCATAAACGGATTCAATCCGTAGATCATCCGCGCGATCTCACGCCCGGCCAGGTAATGACGGGCGTGAATCACCGTCGGGTAAACCAGCAACAGCACCAGAATCATTGCCGACAACACGCGCACGAGGCGACGATCGGCTTGCAGCGCAGCCAGACGATCCAGCACGAAGCCCGCGCCCAACGCGGCCAGCAGGCAAACAGCCGGCAACCACTGTTGCCAGTAGTGTCCGGTGTAGCGGCCGGAAGCCGACACACCGATAAACGAGGAAATCGCCCAGACGAGCGGGAACAGCGCAAGCACCCAACCCAGATTCCGCCGTCCGCGCAAAAGCCAAACAACGCCGGCAATCGCCGCCAGATAAATCGCCCAATCGCGCAGCAGCATGTCACGCACAACGAGCCGGGCCAACAACATGCTGAAGCGATGCCACAAGGTCAGGCTCGATGAATAGTTGATGTTGTAGGTGAAGGCCCAGAAAATCATCTCGCGCGCCGCGTCCATCGCCGCGAAAGCTGCCAGGCAGGCCAGCAGCACTGCAACGAAGCCGGCGCCGACCGCCAGCAGCCGCTTGATCTTCACGCTGACCGATCCTGCGCTGAAGCCGATCACGAAAGCGATCACCAGACCCTCGGTCATCGCCACCGGTTTGATCAATGCCGCCGCGCCCATCGCCAGGCCGCAGACGAGAAAACGCCACAGCGCGGCCGGTTTGTCGTCCAACGGCAAGCACAGCAGCGCTAACAGAATGAATGTGATCATGAACATTTCGGAATTGGCCGAGTAGCCGATGTACGGCGGCGCGACCTGCATCAGCGTCAGCATCGCCGTGCCCAGTCCCGCTGCACGCGCCCCATAGGCCCGCGCAACCAAACGGAAAAACAGCCACGCGGTCAGCACCGCCCACGCCAGCGAGAACCCGCGAATCGTTTCGACGCTGCGCCCGAACTGCAGAATGATCGCATAAAGTGCGAACACGCCCGGCGGCTTGGTTTCCAGCGCATGCACGTAAGGTGCTTCGCCCTGCAGCCAGCGGTCGGCGATGTAGGCGTAACCGCCCTCGTCTCGTTCCAGCGGCGCCGACAGCATCAGCACCCGCAACGCGATCATCGCCACGACGCCCGCGAGGGCGACGGTCAACCAGATCCGGTTTTCCCGCAACGCCAAATCCTCGGAAAATGATTATCGCTGCTACTGTAGCCGATCGGCCGCCGCCGCGTCCAGTGAACGAAGCGGTCGGAAACGCTTACTCGCTGCGTCGATGACTTTCGGCAAGGTTGGACAGGTAGCTGAATAGAGCTTCGTATTGACGCTTGCTCATCGGCTCCCACATCAAGCCAAGATAGAGACCGCCGGTTTGCAACTTGGTGACGTGACGCACCTGGGCGGTCAGGGTCAGGTAGATGTTGGCGCTCAATTTCAGCTTGAGCGGCGGGAAAATCATTCCGGGTTGAGCCGGGCGTTCATCGGCAAGCAACAGACCGATGCCGTCGGCGCTGATATTTTTCACCACGACATCTTCATTGGTGTGCTTGTCACCGATGCTCAGGCATGCCGCCGGCAAACCTTCGGTCGGCGCCATGCGCTCGTTGCGCCGCTTGATGATGTAAAGCAACTCGCGCGGGCGGTCGATGCGATACAACAACGGCCCGCTGAGGTTGTCCAACCGTCCCTTGAACATCAACCGTCCGGCGAAATGCTCCCGGCGATCCAGTGGAAAGACGACGTCGATGTCGCTATCGACCAGAAGCTGTTCCTCTTCCTGCTCGGTGGTGGGCTGCATATCGCAGAGATAAATCTCATCCGGCAACAACTGCTTGAAGCGAATGTAAAACGGAAAGTGGTCGGGACCCGCGGCGATTTTCATCCGCATCTGCTTCCGGCAGGCTATCGCCAGCACGCGGTCGAGATTCTCGCCGACCACACGACGCTCTTCGTTGACCGGTTTGTCGTTCTTTTCGCCCATGATTCCGACCCTATCCCAGAGTGGCCTTGCCTCTGTCCGACTCAAATAATAATGCGACCGCGCTTTTAATCCAAGCGGGTCAGCCCGGCGTTGCGCGCAGCCTCAAACGCCTGCTCCATTTCTTCGCGGGTCGGTCGCCGCCGCAGGTCGTCGTGCTGAAATGCCTGATAGCACGGATGGTACTGCCCCATGACGTTGACGTAGGTATTGCGGCTGACCTGCTCGGCCAAAAAAGCCATCGCCGCCTTGGTGCCGGCCAGGTCGTTGGGCATCACCAGGTGCCGTACCAGCAATCCGCGATCCGCCACGCCGCGCGCGTCGATCTGCAAATCGCCGACCTGCCGGTGCATCTCGCGGATCGCCTGGGTCGCCACGACCGGGTAATCCGGCGCCGCAGCCAATCGTGTGGCGACACCGCTGTCCATGAATTTCAGATCAGGCATATAAATGTCGACCACACCGTCGAGCAGGCGCAGCATTTCCAGGCCGTCGTAACCGCCGGTGTTGTAAACCAGCGGCAACGTAAAGCCGCGCTCCATCGCCAAGGCCAGCGCCGTGGCGCATTGGGCGACTACGTGCGTCGGCGTAACGAGGTTGAGGTTCTCGCAGCCGTTTTCCTGCACGGACAAAAAGATCGCCGCCAGTTGCTCGTCGTCCACCGGTCGCCCGGCCAGACCGTGGCTGATGTCGTCGTTTTGGCAGAAAACGCAAGCGAGGTTGCAACCCGCGAAAAAGACCGTGCCCGATCCGCCGCGCCCGACCAACGGTCGTTCCTCGCCGTAGTGCGGACCGAAGCTCGATACCTTCGCCTGTCGCCCAATGCGGCAGAAACCAAGTTTGTCCCGCGTACGATCGACGTCGCAACGCCGCGGGCACAACTCGCAATCGTTCAGTCCGGCAAGTAGTTTTCGTCCGCGTTCGGCGACCTGTGCGGCCGTCAACGTCGGCATGGCCTATTCGCTCCGTGCGTCGAGGCAACACCGAAGACCGTCGTCGCCGTAACTGTTGTCGTTGATCGGATGCGAATGCCGGCTCCAACAACTCTGGCCGTATTCCTCGGTTGCCCAGGCCGTGCCGCCGCGCACCACGCCGTTGGTGCCGCCGAGATCGGATTCGGTCTGCGCCACCCATTCGCTGACGTTGCCGTTCAGATCGTACACGCCCCATTGGTTGACGCATTCCGGATAGCTGCCCGCGGGCGCAATCGAGGCCAGGTCGCCCATCGTCTGCCCGGTGTTGCAGCGATCCGCTTCCCGCTCCGGCCCGTAGACGTATTCCCAATCCTGTCCGTTGGTGCAGGCCAGTTCCCACTCGTCCTCGCGACACAATCGCTTGCCCACGTCGTCGCACAACCGCACCGCCTCGGCCCAACTGACCTGCGTGCGCGGCTTGACGCCTTTTTGGTTGGGATATTCGTAACGATCGA
>Ga0272444_10001392_pt1 | contig 23291 bp, 21 predicted proteins | sample SSMForm13_FD_201033 | JGI IMG/M metagenome (GOLD analysis project Ga0272444, IMG submission 201033) | Marine sediment archaeal communities from Little Sippewissett salt marsh, Falmouth, MA, United States - SSM-Form-13 | ecosystem: Environmental > Aquatic > Marine > Wetlands > Sediment ...
AACCCCGGACAATCGACCTGGATATACTGCTGTTCGGCGAGGAGGTGATTGCCACCGAGCGCCTGACAGTCCCGCACCCGGAACTTCTGAACCGGCCGTTTGCCCTGGTCCCGCTGGTGCAGGTCGACCCGCATCTGACTCACCCGTCGACGGGCCGCCCGCTGGCCGAGTATTTGAACGATGAAGCCCGCGAACGCGTAACTCTGTACAGGGATCATGTCGCCAGAAGCATTTGAACCCAATTATATCGCGGTCGAGGGAGTAATCGGAGTCGGCAAGACGTCCTTTGCCGACATGCTGGCCGACTGTCTCGAAGCCGAGGTATTGCACGAGGAAGTTTTTGAAAATCCGTTCCTCGTGGATTTTTACAAGAACCGCAAGCGGCACGCCCTCTCCTGTCAGTTGTATTTCCTTATCTCCCGATTCCAGCAGCAACAGCAGCTCACGACCCGCGATCTGTTCGCACAGCGGATTGTCACCGATTATCTCTTCGCCAAGGACGCCATATTCGCCTCGGTCAATCTTTCCGAACGGGAGCTGGCCCTGTATAACCGCATCGCCCCGGCGCTGTCTCGCGATGTTCCCCGCCCCGACCTGGTCATTTACCTGCAGGCCTCGACGCGCGTGCTCATGGATCGAATCCGGAAACGCAACCTGACTTTCGAGAAGCCGCTCGATCAGGAGTATCTGGAGATGCTGAACAACGCCTACGACTATTACTTCTTTCACTACACCGAGTCCCCCCTGCTGGTGGTACGGACCGATGATATCGATTTCGTGAACAACCCGGAGCATTTCGATGATCTGATCGAGCAGATCCAGAAACCGACCCGGGGGAAAAAGTACTACGTACCGGCGGCCGACATAGCCCCTATTGAAAGCTGACCATGTCCGTTGTAAAAAGCAAAAACAAAGTGACGGTCCAGACGATCGTCAAGATGAAGGCGCGCGGCGAGAAGATCGCCGTCCTGACCTCCTACGATTACTTCACCGCCAGACTTCTCGATGACGCCGGTATTGATATCCTGCTGGTGGGCGACTCGGCTGCCAACGTCATCCACGGCTATACCTCTACTCTGCCGATTGGCATGGACGTAATGGTTGCGCATACCGCTGCGGTAGCCAGGGGAGCCGGGAGATCGCTCATTATCGCCGACATGCCCTTTCTCTCGTTCCAGCCTTCACTGGAGGTTGCAGTCACCAACGCCGGGCGATTCCTGAAAGAGGGTAACGCCGAAGCTGTCAAGATCGAGGGGGGAATCGAAATGGTGCCGACCGTCAAGCGCGTGATCGAGTGCGGCATCCCGGTCATGGGGCATATCGGGCTGACGCCCCAGTCGATCCACCGGTTCGGCGGTCCCAAAATACAGGGCAAGGGACAGAAGTCTCGTACCTATCTTCTGGAGTCGGCCCTGGCTCTCGAAGAGGCCGGTTGCTTTTCGATGGTTCTGGAACTGACCGAAAGAAACCTGGCGGCGGAGATTACATCGTCTCTAAAGACCTGCGCCACTATCGGCATCGGCGCCGGACCTGATTGCGATGGTCAGGTGCTGGTAACGAACGATATTCTGGGCCTTCGCGAGCCGGGATTCAAACCCACTTTCCTGAGGGAATACGCCGACCTCCCCCCTATCATCTCCGAGGCCGCAAAAAGATATATCGAGGATGTCCGCAAGGGTGATTATCCCAACGACACTGAGTCCTTCAGCAAGAAATAACGTCCCCGGGACTGTCCGCTATTGGTCCCAAGCCATCCCTTGCTCGTATATTCCCCAGGGGTATTCTGTTCTCTCCACGCAATGGACACCATTCGGGGTGGTCGTAAGATCCACGGTGAAGTCGATCTCCTCCATGTCTCCCGAGACGTAAGGCTCCTCGGCCACGATCCGGTATTCTCCCGGCGGCAGATCAGTGATCTCGAATTCCAGATCAAACAGGCAGAGACAGAAACATATGCCCATTGTCTCCACCTCGTGGAGATAGATAGTCCCGGACTCGATATCGACTGTGATGTCGAGTGTGGGGCAGCAGTTGAACCCGGCGTTGATGTGACTCAACGACAGATTACCGACGCCATCGTAATCCCAGACTATGCAGCTCTGGTCGGCCGTGATGTCATAAGGCGTGCTGGCCAGCGCCAGCGGTCCCTTGCAGCCGTGCTGGCTGATCAGACTTCCACTCGGCCAGGTCTCGCCGGAAGGACAGGGCGGATAAGGCCGCATCGAAATAAACTGACCATCGATCATCAACTGCAAATCAACAATATCCACGATGGTATCGGCGGGCGAATACCAACCACCGGGATAGTTGAAATTGGCTTCGTCCTTGCAGCAGAGCGGCGACAGTGTGAGAAACAGATGATCGATCATGTACGAAAGATCAGTAATATCAATGTTGCCGCTGCAGTCGATATCCCCCACAGTCGGGTCCTGGCAGCAGGTTTCTGCCGGTACGGTTGTAGAGCCAAATGAGAGAACCAGTGCCGTTCCCACGACAATCAGGAATATTATATTCCGGTCAGATCTCAAACGGGTATTCATCTCTCTTCTCCGTATCTAATTTCAAAAACGCGTACTCAACTTCAGTAAGTACCCCAGGGGTAGCGGTTCCTGTCGGTACACACCATCCCGGTCGGGGAGGCGTTAAGATCAACCGTGAACTCAAACATCTCTCCGGGCTCCGACCACAAAGGCTCGTCGACAACAATGGTGTATTCGCCCGGCGGCAAACTGACAACCAGGAAACTAACATCGAAGAGACATAAGCAGTCGCACAAACCGTCGATAGTCGTTTCATCTACCGTGATGACACCCTCGGAGACGGTAACTTCCGCCTGGCCTTCGGGGCAGCAGTTCAATCCCGCGTTGATGTGCCGGATCACGAGCTGACTCTCGCCATCGTACTCCCAGGCAATACAGCTCTGGTCCGCGGACTCGGAGGCGGCAGCAGTTCCTTCAGTCTTGCACCCGGTCAGGGGCTCCATTGTACCGCTCGGCGGCGGCGAAGGGCAGTAGAAAAAGCAACTTCCTCCAGGCCCCATGCCGTCACAGAAGAACATAAAGTCAATAAGACGCTGGAGATCAGTGATATCGATGCTCAAGCTGCTGTCAAGATCCGCGTTCCCCCAGCAGGGCAGCGGCGTCAAAGTCAAGAACTGGTTGTCGATCAGAATCGAGATGTCGGTGATGTCCGGCACGCCAGTCTGATCGACATCCCCGACGATACCCTCACAGCACCAGGCCTCTGGCGGCTGGGCGCCTGCCCGGGCGGGCATCAAAACAACGCAAAGAACAAAGAGGCACGCCGCCGCGGTCGCTCCCAGCCTTCTTGTGGTTCTATTATCATCCATAATCGCGACCTCTCAATTGGCCCTCCGTGGTGAGCGTCCTAAAACGTTCCCCAGGGATAGGCGTTTCTATCGACACATACCAGCCCCGTCGGAGAAGTGTTAAGATCAACCGTGAATTCAAATGTCTCTCCGGGACCCGGCCATAAAGGCTCCTTGACAACTACCGTGTATTCCCCCGGCGGCAGATTCGCTACCAGCATATCAATGTCGAAGAGACAAAGGCAGTTGCAGACACCGTTGATCGGTCTCTCATCGAGTGTTATGCGTCCGCCGGAGACGGTAATCGCCACTTCACCTTCGGGGCAACAATTCAACCCCGCATTAATATGCTGGATACTAAGCTGACCCCGGACGTCGTATTCCCAGACGATACAGCTCTGGTCCGCGGACCAGTAACTCGCGGCCGCTGCGGCCGTCTCAGTTTTGCACCCGGTCAGGGGCTCCATGGAACCGCTCGGCGGCGGAAGAGGGCAGTCCGGGAGTACGATTTCGGTGAAAGAAAAGTATTCAATGAGTATCGCGAGGTCGGCAATATTCACGTCGTAGTTCAGATCAATATCAGCCTCTCCCCAACACGGAAGAGGCGTTAGAGTGAGGAACATATTATCGATCATGACTGATATGTCCGTGATGTCAACAGCGCCGCTCAGGTCGACGTCGCCCACCCAACCGTCACAACACCACTCTTCCAAAAGCCGCAGATCGCCGGTCTGGGCATCGGTATCGTATACGCATGCAAAAATCATCAGCGCGAGAACCGCAATCGTGAGGGGATTTATCTGAAGAGCTAACCTACGCATCTTGATTTCCTCCCGTTGCGTAGTGTGGGACCGCGTGCGGCTAAGGGTATTAATAAGATACTCTCACCTCAATATGTAGCAAGCCTTTTCTGGGCAATACGAGACAGGATTAGTCGATAAATAGACCCACGAGCCAACAAAAAAGCCTCCCTGTCGGGAGGCCCAAAGCTGTCAGCTTCGAAAAGAGAGGCTATCCGAAGGCTCCGGCAAAATAGAGTACGGCCGCAATTACCGCCAGCAGGCCGCCGGCCATAGCGGCCACAAGCCCGATTGAGAGATTCCCCTTTTTCGCTTGCGGCTCTTCGATGAACACCTTGCGCGGCTTGTTCGCCTCCTGCTGGCGGCGCTCGAAATCTTCCCAGTCCAGCAGCAGTTCGCCGAACGACTTGTAGCGATTGGCCACCCGGATAGCCAACAACTTGCCCAGGATACCGCTTATGTCTTCTGGGAGGAGCCGCTGGACATCCTCCAGCACCAGCCGGTCGGCCGAATCATAGGCCGGGTTGCGCCCGGTCAGCATCTGATGGAAAATCACGCCGGCTGAGTAGATATCCCCCGCCCGGGATTGCTTGTGCTCCGGGGGGCTGTACCAGTTCTTCTTCCGGGCCGCGTCGTAATGCACCGGCAGTCCGAAGTCGGTAATCTTTACCACATCTTCGGCATCAAAGAGTATATTCGAAGGTCTCATATTGCCGTGGACAATGTTGTTCTTATGGGCAAAATCGAGCCCGGAAGCTATTTGAAGAATGACGTTGGTAGCCTTCGGCCAATCCCACCGCCGGACCATCCGCTCAGCCAGCGATCCCCCCTGGGCGTAGTCGGAGATTATGACGGTGTTCTTTTTGTCACCGCCCGAGCCGAGGATGTTGATTATGTTCTTGTGTTTCAGCGAGGTCAGCAGCTTGGCTTCCTTGCGACCGGCTTCCCCTTTATGATGGCGCTTTATGACATACAGCCGTTTGCTAACCTTGTTCTCCACGAGTATCGTCGAACCGAACTTGTTTTCGGTTATCGTATCCAGATAGCGGCAATTGCCGACAAAGGATTCCACCCCACCGACCGAGAATTCATCGGCCGAATTTTCTCCCGTCCCTCCGGCAATCTCGTTGAGGATTGCATTCTTGAGGGCAGCGGCAGACTGGTAGCGGTCTTTCGGCTCCTGGGCCAGGCATTTCTGTATGATCTCGTCGAACCGCGTGCCCAGCGAGGGTTTCAATTCCGAGGGAAGTTTGAACCGCCCCAGAGGCTTCTTACCGACCAGAATTTCGTAAATAATAACGCCCACAGCGTAGATGTCGGTGGTGTGGTCGACGTTGGTCGAGCTGACTTTCTGCTCCGGGGACATGTAGGAGAGCGTCCCCATAATCACGTCCGAAGACGTCATCTCGGTCTCGGGCGTACCGACAATCTGGGCGATCCCGAAATCGGCCACGCGGGGATTGCCCTGCCGGTCGATCAGGATATTGGCCGGTTTGATATCGCGGTGGATGACGCCGTTCTTGTGCGCATAATCAAGTGCTTTGCACACCTGGGACACCATGTCCAGTTTGGTCCGAAGGGGGATCTTCTCGGAGTCGATGACCTCCCTCAGCGAGGTGCCGTCGACATACTCCATCACGAAATAATAGCGGTTGCCGGCCTTTCCCTTGTCGATCACGTGGACGATATTGGGATGGCTCAAGCGGGCGATAACGACCGACTCGCGTTCGAACCTTCGAAGAATTTCCGCCTCTTCACAGAGCTTGGCGAACAGGATCTTGATAGCAACATCGCGGTTAAGCGACTCCTGGCGCCCCTTGTAGATTTCGGCGATGCCCCCCTGCCCGATTTTCCCGGTTAGAACGTATTCCCCGATTTTGACTTGTTTTGGTTGTTCCGCAACCTGAGTCATTCTTGCTCCCAATTCAACCCAAAGAGACAGGGACAGCGAAAGCGCGCTGTCCCTGTAATAGTCGGCAGATTGCGGAGAAACGTTTATTTCACGAGGATCATTTTTCTGGTCAGGTTGCCGCCCTCATGGCGCAGGCGGTAGAAATAGATGCCGCTGGGAAGTTCCTCGCCGTCGAACTCAACCTCGTGCCAGCCCGCGTCCATCGAACCATCAACCAGAGTCCTCACCTGCTGTCCCAGGATGTTGAATACCTGGAGGTTGACCCGTCCCGACCTGGGCAGGGCAAAACCGATGACAGTGGCCGGATTGAACGGATTCGGGTAGTTCTGTTCCAGGGCATAATCGGTCGGGAGGGAATTGTCGCCCGGCCGGTCATCGATACCGGTCGGCAGCCGGACGTCAATCTGACCCGGGACATACTCCGGCAGGTAGAGGCCATCGCCGGTGTTGTCAGAAATATCGATCCGCGTATAGTCGTAGACGTCACCGTAGACGTGGTTGTCCTCGTAAATACTGTCAATCGACAGGCTGTGAGGAATAGCGGTCGGAGAGACCGTAAAATAAAGCTCCGCCACGATTCCGTCGGAGAAGACGGCCGCCGGTAACGGTGAGGTCTGTTCGGCCGGCAGAACAGTGATACTGACCGTCCTCAGGTTGTTATCTATAACCGAATAGCCGGCGAAAGAAGAGCCCCAGACCGAACCGGTCCATGAGACCGAATCCAGCGTCACGTAGGGGCTGGAGAACTTCAAGGGGATGGACATGGCGGAAATCCCCACGTTGTTGTCGTGGAGCCGGATCGGCACGCTTACGCTCTCGCCCGCCAGGGCGGTGACTGAATCCACCGTAACGACTCCGGGGTAATCGGCGAGGGCTGCGGCCGGTACCAGGAGAATTGCCAGGCAGAGCGCCACCGTTAAGGTCGTTAGCTTTTCTTTCATCCAATTCACCCTTTCGAGCTGAGTTTTTCCCTTGTCTTTCCTCGAAGCATCCGGGCGTCGAAAACCACGACCGGAGCCACAACCGGTACCTTGCAAGCGACATGCCCGCCCCGGTCCTTTCGGGAGGAAAAAGCCAGGGGCCGGCGAGGAGTCGGCTCGCGCCACTCAACTCGAACTATAACAATAACTTACATCGTATTCTGGGGGTTGACCGGAGATTTCCTTTCGGCAGGACCGTGCAATTTCAGCAAGTAAGAATAGGCAGGTTCTTTCCTATCCGGCAACCTGCTGCAAGATACATAAGAACCCGATTTTGGTCAACGGCACACCCTGTAGACTGACCGGCAGACATGAAAAAAGGGCAGCCCGGTCGGACTGCCCTGTATTACCCGAAATTAACCCAAGGGCTATTCCCAGTCAGTTTTCACGTTGACAAACAGGGTTTTGTTGGAGCGCCAGATAAAGAAAATAATCTCTTCGGGGCGCTCGGCGTCTAACGTCGTCATCGCCTCGGCCAACTCGTCTACCGAAGTGATATCACTGCCGTCGACCCGCTGGACAATATCCCCGAGCTGCAGACCGCCCATGTAGGCCAGGCCGCCCTGTTTGAGTTCAGAAACAACCGCCCCCTGAAGACCTCCCTGCTCGACGTTGTAGCGGAGGTAATCTGCGAATACCAGATCTCGGGCTTTAAACTCCAGGTGATCATTCTCATATTCGGGAGCATCCGAGGCCGCCAGCGGGGCAGCTTCGAGCACGGCCAGCAGCCGCAGCGTGTCTATGGCGTCATCGGTTGGACGCAGGACCGAGAACTCGACGGAAGTCCCTGCTCCCATGTCAGCGATATGGCGCTGGAATAGAGCCAGGTTCTCTTCGCGGTTAACCTCGATCTGCTGGCTGTTGATCTCGTAGATGACATCGCCCACCTCCAGCCCGGAGTTGGCGGCCGGAGAGCCTGCGACGACTTCGTTCACGATAATACCGCCGGGCAAATCCATATTGAGAAAGCCGGCAATGTCTTCGGTCAGTGCCTGCAGCGTAATACCCAGCCAGGCCCGGTCCGTCTTGCCCTTCTGAGGCGGGTCGGCGATCAGTTTTTCGAGACGCTCGCCGGTTATCACGCCCAGCAGCGGTAGAGCGAACTGACCGAACGATTCCATCAGGCCGCCCTGATCGGAGTCGGACTCCGAGGGATCACTCAGGGTTCCCAGCACCCCCACCGGTTTCATATCTTCACTGAAAAGCACCGACGCCATTTCCAGGGAATTGAATCCGACCGTCAGGGTGAAGACCTCCGGTGAGGTTACCAGCGCCGAGATCATACCGACATCGGCGGCCACCGGCGGCTTGACGAACTCGGGCAACAGCATGAATACGGCCAGCCACTCCCCCGGCTTGAACTTCTCGTTGAGGGAAAATTTCGCGAGAGAGAATTTCCTCTCGCCGGCATCGGTTATCCGGATAAACCCCAGCCCGGTCTGGCGATCGGTCCCGACGTATTCGGCGGTGAATTTCTCGTCCTTCAGGGTCGTCACCTCAATGCTGGTAGGGCTGGCTTTGAAGGAAAAACTGGACATCGGCGAGAGAGGGTTGTTCTCGCTGAGAAGGCCGCCGTCAAAAAGGACAAGGCCGTCCTCGGTAACAATCGTTCCGAGAAGACGTTGTTCGTGCTCGTTCGTCTGCATACCGAACGAGAATTCGACCTTCATATCGATAATCACCGTATACTCGTCGGCGATCTCCCGCAAGCGATCGAAATCGAACGACTGGGCGCGAGCCGGGGTAAACGGCGCCAGGGCAAGCAGGGCTGTCAGTGCGACCTTCAGGCCGCCGGAACTAAAGAGTACATTGCGTTTATTCATCGGATTGATTCGCCTCTTGGTCTTGTTCCACGCCATCGACCGTCAGCACCACCAGGCGTTTGGCTCCACCCCGGTGCAGGGTGAGGAGTATCTTCTCGGTGTGGTTGGAGGCCAGTTCGACGTACTTGGAGGTGAAATAGGCCAGATCGGGAACGACGTCCTTGTTGATGCTCCGGACGACATCGCCGCGGCGCAACCCGGCCAGGTCGGCCGCCCCGACTCTCTTGACGCCGGTAACAAACACGCCCAGGGTATCACGAAGTTGATTCTCGATCTGCATGTGCCGGGTGATGGCTTTGACCGTAAAGCCCCAGTCGGCGCATTCGAAATCCTCCCCCTGAAGATCTCCGAGGGGCCGGGTTACCACCGGCAGGCTGAACTGCTCGTCGTTGCGGAGTACCCTCAGGTTTATGGTCGAACCGGGCGGCCGGCTGGCAATCGCCCGGTAGAAGGCGGGGAGCTCTTCGACAAACCGCGCCGAGACCGGGACGCTGTCAATCTCCAGGATTACATCACCGGCTTTCAGAAAACTCTCTTCGGCCGGCGATCCGGCATCTATCGAGGCGATAAGTACCCCCAGGTCGTGGCCGGCCCCGAAATAGTCCTCCAGCTCCTGCAACGCTTGAGCGTGTACGCCAATCCAGCTCCGGGCGACTTTCCCCTTACTGAGTATGGCCGCTGTTACTTCTTTGACGATGCTCACCGGAATGGCAAAACCAAGATTGTTGGCCAGGAAGGTGGCCCGGGAGTTGATGCCGATAACCCGGCCGGAGAGATCCACCAGAGGGCCTCCGGAATTGCCGGGGTTGATAGCGGCATCGGTCTGGATCCACAGGTTGTAGCGGCCGGTTTCTTCGCCCGACGGCAACCGGTAGTCGCTGGAGAAATAGCGATCCTTGGTTGATATGACACCCGATGAAACAGAACGCGAGAGAGACAGGGGCGATCCCATGGCCAGGACCATCTCCCCTACCTGGAGAGCGTCGGAATCACCCAGATCGGCTACGGCAATCTCGCCCTCGTACTTCTCGAGATCGAGCTTAAGCACGGCCAGGTCGGTCGGAGGATCCCCGCCGATATAGGTCGCCGGCACCTGCTCCTTGCTGTTCAGGGTGCATATGATTCGCTCGGCCTTACCGGCCACATGATAGTTGGTGACTACATAACCATCGGGATGGAAAATTACCCCGGAGCCGACCACCGCCTGCTTCTTCAATTCACCGGTTCGATAGTCCTTGATGACCGGCTGGATGTGGACCAGGGCCGGAAGAACCCGGTCGCGGGCGCTGAAAATCCGCTGCTGGAGATCATTGACCTGGGCCGCCGGGCCGCCGGCCAGGGTCAGAATGAACCCGGCTATTACCAGAAATCTTGACATTAATTGCTCCTGAGGTGCCTTTCCTCTTTCATTAATCGAGTTTCAACGACCCACCGGGTGGACGCTCGCTTTCTCGTTAGCGCCTTTTGTTACCCCCGTCAACAACAACAGTCGACCGGGAGTTTCCCACGCCCTTGTACATTCTCACCGGGGCGGGGGCACAAAAAAACCGCCCGACGCGGGCGGTTTTATCGTAAGGGGCTCGCGTCAACGTTTTTCGTATATGTCGACCGATCCCATGGAAACATCGACCATTATCGTCAGACGATCCCTGGCACCGTCAAAACCCGGCGTCTCCCAGACGTCATCATCGATCTGGTCCAGGTCAATCCCGTGGATATCCAGCGAGGAAAACCAACTCTCGTCACCTTCGATCCTCAAAGCCAGGCCGCGGGGAACGATAATGTCGACCGAACCAACCCCGACCTCCAAATCCACCTCGGATTCACCGTGGAAGTCGCCCCGGAAATCCAGCTCACACGAGGCGGCTCCGCTGGAGATGTCCATCCGTTCGAAGTTGGCGTTGGCCAGCCCCGTGATTTCCAGCGATGACGCCCCGACGTCGATATCAAAATCGCGCAGCCGCTCCGGGTTGGGCCGGGAGAAGTCGATGGCCCCGGAAGTGGCACCGATATCCATCACCAGCCGGGTGAGCGGAATACCACCGAGATCAATTATCGACTCACTGGCGCCGACGTCCATCTCCAGGTCGAGCGGATAGCGGCGGGAGAGCGTCAGCTCCCATTCGTTGTCGATATCCTCCATGTGGGATTTCCGGCGAAGTTCGCTTTCCAGGAAAAGTCGGCCGGTATTGCCGCGTTTGGAATAGTCTATATCGTAGGAGACCCAACGAGGCGAATAAAGAATGTCCAGTTTGGCGGCCTCCTCGATGTCAGCCGACATGATGTCGAGAGTTCCCGCCCCGAAATCTATCTCCACCTGGAGACGATCCGCTCCCTCAATCGGGACAACCTCCGAAACTTCCTCGGTGCGATCGGCGAGGGCGGACCCTGTCACCACCAGCAGCGCTAGGCCGATTGCCGCGAGATTTTTGAAAGCACCCATTGCGCACTACCTCCACCCGAAATAAATGTGTCTTGTTACCCTTTATTTACTGGAAAAGCAGGCAAATTGTTTCATCAGTCGCCGGAGGACAAATTGGGCGGCTCGGAACGGTTGCCGAAAGAAGGCGGGCGGGGCACCGACTGGGGAGCCTGGGGCGGAGCGGCGGGACCGGCGCTCGAGAGAGGCGGCGGGGCCGGCGTGGGAACGGCGTCCTCACGGTCGGTCAACTGCTCGCGGAAACTAACATACCTGCGGAAACCAAAACGAGTGAGCACGGCGGCACCGACACCGGCCAGCAGCGGATAGCTGGTAATCAGGATTGAAACCACCAACATAGAGATGCCAAAGCCGTAGGCAACCCCGCTGGCTTCACCGGAGCCTAGCAGGATGGCCACCACCGCCCACAACAGCATGAATATCAGCACCCCGAAGAGCGACTGGAACATGAGGCTCTGTTGTTCTCCGAATATGCTCTTAAGGACCGAGCGGGCCAGCAGCCGGCCGCACACGCACATACCCAGAACCAGGGCCAGCAGTATGGAAATCGGCAGGAGACCGATCGCCACAATGCCGATTATGGTTATCGCCAGGAGGACCACCAGCAACGGGAGAAGAAATATGAACAACAGGCCGGTGAAATAGGTCTTGTACTTGTGTTCCGAGATACAAAGGGAGATGTTCTTCAACTGCCGAGGGGCCAGAGATACGGCCAGGAAAGCTATCAAAAGAAAGACCAGCGTGAATATAAAGACAAGCCAGATGCCGTCGGTGGAAAAAGGAGCAATCACGACATCGATCGGCGGTATCTGGTATACCTCGGTGATGATCTGCTGCCCGAGCACCTCGCCGCCTTCCTTGACCTCGATGTACGGCGCTTTTATGTCGCCGTCAACCCTCCCGGAGGCGGTTACCAGCACTCGTTTCTTGAACGACTGGATATCACCCTTGACCCAGCCCTTTACGGTCACCCGGTCGTAAGCCGTGATGTCGCCGTCGACGTATTCGTCATAACCGACAAAAACCGCCTTCAATTCGGGATGGCGAACGGCCTTTTTCTCGATACATCGCTCCTCTACCGATTCGGCCTGCTCGGATTGGATGACCCACTCGGCGCCGGTCCGCTCGCTCCCGGCCCCGGGATCCAGCACGAAAACGTCTTCATCGAAATCAAAATACCAGCGGTTGCCCAGGCTGTCGAACGCCACCACTCCCTCGGGCGACAGCTCGATTTCACGGAACACCGCCTCGCCCGGCAGGACCAGGCCGGTTTCCAGGGGTTCTTCAACAACGGAATCGATGATTTCTGAGGGTGGAGTGATCAGCGAGGTATCATCCGCTTGTCCGGACTCCTGGGCCGGGACAGAGTCCCCCGGCAGGAAGGCAGCCAGCGTACAGAACGCAGCAACCCGAAAAACAGCGGATGAAATAAGCTTCATGCCTGCACAACTTCCTATGTGTCAGCGGCCGCTTAGAACTGGGCGACGGTTACATCGCCCGATGTCGACATCAGGTGGACGGTCACGCCGCCGAGGCCGAACGTACCGTCAATCTGCTTGTGCGACATTGAATTTATCGCAATGGGAATATCCGTCTTGATATCCCCCGTCTGTGACTCTATTCGTAAATTGCCCGACGAGGTTTCAGGAATCGTCAGCGATATATTCCCACTCTCGGTCGAAACGAAGTAGTCCCTGGAACTGTCCAGGTAAGTTTCGATCGTCACGTTGCCCGTTGCGGTGGTAAGATCGAACGAACCCCGATCCTGCCGAACCTTGATATCGGCGGCCGAGGATTTGATCTTGATGTCTCCCTCGACAAAACGAAGGTCGATCTTTCCCTGTGCCTGACGCAGAGTCACCGGCCCGAACAGGAGTTCACCGCGCGTCTCCCCCGAGGCGTTTTCAACGTTGATCCGTCCTTCGATGCTGTTCAGCGAAATCTCCGCCGATGAGGACCGAATGTCCAGGTCGCCGAGAATGTGAGATATATCCATCGAACCGCTGGTGTTGACCACCGTTACCCGGCAGCCCTGCGGCACGTGAATAGTCCAGTCGACCTCGCCGTAGGAATCCGCCCCGCCGGTGCCGAGGACTTTTTTCCAGAAGGACTCGCTGCGATTTCTCATCCGGAGATAGTTTGCCGCCACCGAGACCTTGTTGTCGTCCTGCTTAACTTTGATTTCAATGTGATCGGCCACCAGTTCGGCCTCGTCCATGCTGACGGCGTTGACCCGTTTTACCGCCTCTATCACGACGCGACCATCGTTGCTGGACACGATCTTGAGATTACCGCTGACATAAGCGAGTTCCAGTTCAGCCTCGGGGCCGGTCTCGACAATGCGCTGATAATCAAACTTGAAGTCTTTGGCATATGGAGAATCGGGGCAGAACAACAGCAAGCCGGCGAGCAGAACAGAGAGAGCCGTTATCGCCTCGAAAACAGGGCGATTCCGGCTTGTCGCAAGCTTATATGTTCCTGAGCTTCTTCTTAAGTAACTCACGGGCTCTGAATATCCTGGCCTTCACCGTACCAACAGGTATATCAAGTAAATCGGCTATTTCCTCGTATGATTTATCATCCTTGTGCCGATAGACGATTACTTCCCGGTATTTGTCGGGCAGGGATTGAATAGCCTCCTCGATGGAAAAACGCTGCTGCTTATTGACCAGTTCCCTCTCAGGGTTGAAGGAGTAATCGGGCACCTCCAGTTCCATGGTACCGTCGCTGGTCTCGATCGGCCGGTCCAGGGAGAGGGCCTGGATGCGCTTTTTGCGAAGATGGTCTATCGATGAATTGGCGGCGATTTTGTAGAGCCAGGTCGAGAAGCGATACTCGGAACGATAGGAGGACAGTGAGGCAAAGGCCTTCATGAAAGTCTCCTGGACCAGGTCGCGGGCGATTTCGTCATTGTGGACGATCCGCTTGACGATGTGGAAGATGGCCGAGCGATGTTTGTCGACCAGGGAGGCATAGGCTTTCTGGTCGCCTGCAAGGGCCTGTGAAATTATGCCGGCTTCGTCGTTGTGCACTAAGTCCTTCAGTCCGCTGTGATTACGCTTTCAGTTTCGGAATCGGCTCCAGCCGCTGAGGGCCTAAAATAACAGTCCTTACACCCCTTGACAAGCAAAACAACGCCTCCTTCCCGGCCCCCTAAAGCGGCTTCGGCAGGGCTCCCCGGCCGCTTACCGGCCCCGAGAGCCTTCCACCGGCGGGCCAAAATATGAACAGTTTTCATACGACCCGCCGACAAGAGCACCCCGAAAGCTCTAACTGCCTCCGGAAATACCGTTAACAGAGTCTATGGGCTAAGAACCAGAGGCATCAGTGATATACGACTATCCGGAGTATTATGAGGCAGCCTTTTCGTTTCGGGACATCCCCCGCGAAACGGCATTCCTGAAACTCTGTATCGATCGCTTCTCCGAAGTACCCGTTCGCCGCGTGCTGGAAATCGCCTGCGGCCACGCGCCTCACGCCGAGGAACTGGCCGCGCTCGGGTTCGGCTATATCGGGCTCGATAACAACGCCCGGATGATCCAGTACGCCACCGGACGGTTGGGCCATATAGTCCCGCCGCCGGAGTTTCTCAAGGCCGACATGCGGTCGTTCGAATGTCTCAAGGAAGTCCAGTTTGCGTACGTCATGCTCGGTTCGCTGTATCTGAACTCTCTCGAAGAAATGACCAGCCATTTCGACAGCATAGCCTCCTGTCTCAAACCGGGCGGGCTCTATTTTCTCGACTGGTGCATCCAGTTCACTGACCCGCTGGAAGTCTGTAACAACAACGAAGTCGTGATTGAACGTGAGGGTATCTGTACCCGGTCACACTTCGACATCCGCCTGATCGACCCGGTCGCCCAGATGTACGAGGAGATCTGGACGATGAAAGTCGAAGATCACGGGCGCGAAAAGGACTTCCGCATTACTGAGTATAACCGGGCTATCTACCCGCAGGAATTCCGCCGCTTCGTGCAGGAACGTGGGGATTTCGAGATGGTCGGCTGGTGGAGCGATTGGAATCTGGATCGACCGGTCGAGGGATCAAGCGAGATCGTCAGGCCGTTCGTACTGCTCAAGAAAGCATAATCGAACTTACCCCTTGTAAGACTCTTGCGTATCTGTCGCCGGCCCGGCCGGTTCTTTTTTTGTTTGGAATCAGGCTTAAGCGGTCGGGATCAGACGGTACGAACGGTTGGACGTACAGTGATCGGGTCGATCCCCTGGAGAATCCAGTTCATCCCCAGTTCTTTCCAGTTATCCGCCCCGGTAGCATCGATGTAACGTTCCCACTGATTGATGCCGGTATCGCCGGCTATACGCCTGAACTGGGAGGCGGTGGCCGGATTCTGGACGATCACCACCGACCTGATCATGCCGTTGCGACGGGCCAGCCGCTGACCCTCGGCCAGGGGTTTCATAGCTTCCTTGCTCAGCGGGATAAGGGTACGCATATCGACAAAGACAGAGAACGGTCCCAGTTGGTCTTTCAGGACGTCGGCCCAATCCTGGTGCCATTGAGAGACTTCCTCTGGGCTCATATTGCCGCCGAAAGTCAGTTCATATCCCCAACTGGTTTTCTCTATCTTGTACATCAGCGCCCCTCAAGAGAGAATTGAATAAACGAATTACACGTCTCTTGCCTGAATATCGGGTAAATCCGTTCCCTACTTGAGGGGTTTGAGAGAGTTCGGAACCTTCCCGGACGCTAAACAGTTCATCATTTGAACTTGCCTGGAAACGGAGGCGCCATGATTGACATCAGACGGTCCGAAGAGCGCGGTCATTTTGACCACGGCTGGCTGGAAACCTATCACACTTTCTCCTTTGATCGGTACTTTGACCCTCGGTTTACCGGCTTTCGCAGCCTGAGGGTCATCAACGAGGACCGGATCCAACCGGGCGCGGAATTCCCGACTCACCCGCATCGTGATATGGAAATAATCACTTACCTGCTCGAAGGTGAACTGGCTCACGAGGACAGCATGCTCAACGGCTCGACAATCCGACCGGGCGAGGTCCAGCGCATGACCGCCGGCAGCGGTGTTACGCACAGCGAGAGGAACTCTTCCTCCAACTCAACCACCCACCTGCTCCAGATCTGGCTCTACCCGGAAAGTCGTGGTCTGACCCCGAGTTACGAGCAGAAGGTATTCCCCGAAGAAGATAAGCTGGGCCGGTGGTGTCTCATTGCCGCGCCCGATGGTCGGGCGGGCGCCGTTGCGATAAATCAGGACGCTCTCCTGTATGCCGCCGTGCTTAACACCACGGATAAGCTCGACAAGGAGATCGAAAGAGGGCGCTACGCCTGGCTGCAGATAATCGCCGGAACGGTTGACCTGAATGGTCAGCGGCTGTCCCGAGGGGACGGCGCCGCCATCTCGAACGAGACCAGGCTGGAACTGGAAGCCCGGGAGCGGAGCGAGGTCCTTCTGTTTGATCTCGCCTGAGGAATCTTCGCCGGACCGTCAGCTGCGGGGCACGTGCAGCCCGCAGAACAGGCTGGATTCATCCACCTCAATGATCTCGGCGTTGACATCGAGCCCGGCCGTCAACTTGAGAAACTGCCCGGCATCGACTGTCGTGGCCCGGAAACCATCTTTACAGACGATCACGCCATCGCCGGTACGGGCCTCGTCAATCTCCCCCAGCAGCCCGGCTTTGGCCTGACGCCGAAACCAGTCCAGACGGTCCGGCCAGAAGCGAACGGAATAGGACGAAAACAGGGCCAAGCCACCTGGTCTGCATATCCGCACACTCTCTTTTATCAGCGCTCTCTGGTCGACGTGGAAGGCTGAGATGCCGTTCTGTATGCACACCACGACATCAAAGACATTGTCCGCAAAAGCGGTGCGGGAAGCATCCATGCAAGCGATGTGACAGTTTCTGACACCTCGAAGCCTCTGTCCGGCTTCCCGGAGGCTGTCAAGGGAAGTATCTATCCCCACCACGAGGCCGGCTTTGGCAGCCAGTTGAGGCATAACCCGTCCATAGCCACAACCCATATCGAGGACCTCGTCTCCGGGGCGAATTCGGGTCAAGACGTGGGCCAGTTCGGCTTCCAGATATTGCACGACGCGTGGCGGCGCCAGTTGGTAGCACTTCTCCAGGCGGTCGGCAGTCAGCTTGTCGGAATAGTAACCGGGCATTCACTCTCCTGGCGATGAAGAGTTTTGCGTACCAAAAGATATGCCGGTCGGAAGGGATCGTACACAATAAAAAAAGCGGGACCGTCCCCGGCCCCGCTTCTGCCCAACACGATCTTTGCTACATGCTGCTGTCGGATTTGGTTATGCCGGCAAGCATCGCCTGGAACGCGATGTTCATCTCCGCCGCCGTTTCTTTCGGCCCGGTCAGCTTGAAGAAGACGTTCCCCTCGGGCGCCTCGAGCACCACCGCCGACATGAAATAGTCCTCTTTCGGCTGCGTATTGCCGCCCATCATGGGCCCACCCATCGAGGCGTTGTAGGTACCGGGGAGCTGCACGGTATGCACTTTCATACCGTCGACCTCGGATTCTTCGCGGCTGACAGCCGTCTCCGGATCGGCGCCATCGGGCAGCGTCATCTGCTTGATCCATCGATTGATATTTGCTTCTATGCCACCGCCGCTTGAAGGTCCGAAATAGAAAGCAGTCACAGTCGAGGAATCGGTATCGTTACCGGTCGGCCCGTAAGTGTAGTCTGCTTTCCGCATGCCGCTGGGGCCCTGGTCTTTCCAGACGGTCGGGGGGGTGAAGGTAATCCCGGCCAGGCTGACGGGGGTGCCGCCCAACTCCACGGCGGCTATCGCCGCAGCATCGGGCCTGGCCTGCTTGACGTCCGGTTTGGCAGCATCGCCGTCCGAGGAACAGCCCCCGAAAAACAGTACGGCCGACAGAACTGCTGCGATCATAATCGTTTTCATATCAACTCCCTGAGCTTCAAATTGTCTCTTCCAAACGGCCCCTATACTAACAAGGACTTGGTCAGTCCACAAGTGTAAAATGGACCGGGCCGCTGACGGTTCCGCCGGATTGGCCCCCGATCAGGGATTGATTCTTTCCCGATACAATTGCCCCACTTCCCCGCCGATAATGAAAACAATGGCCGTGTAGTACACCCAGAGGGCGACCGCCACCAGAATCGCATAAGCGCCATAGACTTCCCTGATGGAAAAGAAGTGCACGATGTAGAAGCCGAACAGCACCTTGGCCAGGTACCAGAGAACCGCCGCCGTCATGGCCGAGACCGTTACGACCCGCCCCGAAGGCTTCATCTGTGGCAGCGTAAGATACAGGAAGGCAAACCCGATCAGGGTCAACACGAAAGAAACCGCCTGAAAAACCAGTTCGGCCAGAAAACCGAGGTTGTATTTTTGAAGGATCGGCCAGCGTTCGGTGGCCTCCTTCAAAATCTCCAGCCCGGGCAGCACGGCGATCGACACCAGGAAAAACAGCAGCACCGCCAGGACCAGGCCAAGATCGCGGAGTTTGCCAACCAGCACATGCTGCTGGACAATCACCCGGTAGACCCGGTTGAGGACCGTACGCATGCTGCTGAACAGGCTGGTCGAGGCGATCAACAGGCCAACGATGCCGATGACTCCTGCATGACCCCGATAGGCCGAGAATTTTGATAAGCGGGCGTAAACGAAATCCCGGATTTCGGCCGCGTAATCCTGGTAAGGGATGGCCGTACCGATGAAGTGGTCGATTTGCTGGACGATCGAAGGACGTTCGACCACCGATCCGAGGGCTGCAAAAACGATGAGCACCAGAGGGATAATGGTAACATAGAGCGAAAAGGCCAGGCCCCCGGCCAGCAGGAAGATGTGGTGGTCATCGGCGCGGTTGTACAGACCGACGAGATAGTACTTCAAACCCCGCCACCAGACACCAGGCTTTGTCAGATTACGCCAGAAAGACACTTTACCATACCATTTATCCGCACCACGCGGACTTCTTCCCTTCACCGGGAAATATGGCGCAGGACCGTGGGAAGGCCAAGCATTAAAACGACAACCGCCTTTTTGCCAAAAGCAAAGGCCACTCTCGCGTGGGGGGAGGGATGAGAGTGGCCTGTGGTGTAAGGCAAGATGTTATTTTTCTGGTCTGGTCGCTGCTATTTCGCCGCCAGGTAAATTTCGTTAACCTTCTCCCAGTTGACAATATTAAAAAAGGCGTCAACATATTCGGGCCGGCGGTTCTGATACTTCAGATAATAGGCGTGTTCCCAGACATCGAGACCGATTATCGGCTTCTTGCCCGCGCTGAGCGGAGAATCCTGATTCGGCGTACCCGTAATTTCAAGCTCTCCGCCGTTGAGCACCAGCCAGGCCCAGCCGCTGCCAAACAAGCCGACGGCCGTCGCCGCAAATTTCTCCTTGAACTGGTCAAGGCCGCCGAACTTAACGTTGATAGCGTCCGCCGCCGGACCGGCAAACTTGACGTCCTTCTTGAGAATCGGCCAGAAGAAGCTGTGGTTGGCGTGACCGCCGCCGTGATTTCGGACGGCCGTACGGATTTTCTCGGGCACCGCGTTAAGGTCGGAGACCAGTTCTTCGGCCGACTTCCCGGCCAGATTGTCGTGACCCTCGAGGGCGGCATCGAGCTTGTTGATATAAGCCTGATGATGCTTGGTGTGATGGATGGTCATGGTATCCTTATCGATATAAGGCTCCAGAGCATCGTAAGAATATGTCAACCCGGGTAGTGTGTGAGCCATGATTGGTCCCTTTCCTGTTTATATCGAGTCTTACTTGCCGTCATTACATAGACTAAATTGGTCCAATAGGCCAAAAGTTCCACAAAAGTGTGACAGAACCGCAATTCCGGCATCGCGATTTCCGACCGGAAGCCTTCCGGAGATCAGGTCACACGGCTAAGCTGCGACAGCATCACACCTTGTGCCGAAGGTGCACCGGCGGCGGCTCCGATTCTGCCGGACCGATTTAAGCTTGGCGCTACCACCGCTTTGGTTATATTCAGCCGGGTCGGATTATCACAACCTGAATGATTATGGCCGGAGCTTATGGACACTGCCCCCAGCCGCATCGCTTCATACTGCACCTCCCCTTCCTGGGGCGGGCTGGAGATGAACGTAATCCGCTTCCTCGGCTGGATGAAAGAGCGTGGCTGGGATGTGATCTTCTACGGTCACCCGGAGGCGCGAATGTATGCCGAAGCGGCCCTGGCCGGTGTGACGGTCCGTCCAGTCAAACCGACCCTTCGGGCCGGCGATCTGGTGAACGCCTGGAGGCTGGCCCGTCAGCTAGAGCTGGACAAGGTCGACCTGCTAGAAATCCACCAGAGTCCCGACTACTTCGTGGGGGTCTTCGCCCTGAAGTTCTCACGCCGGCCGGTCAAGCTGGTTGTGTCGCAGCACATGCACATAGGCGGCACCAAAAAGGATGTATACCACACCTGGCTTTATCGCCAATTCGATGCCTGGGTCACGCCGGTGTCCTGGCTGGCCGACCGGGTTCTGGAGAAGACGGTCATCCCGCCCGAGCGCATCCACATAATACCTCGGGGAATTGTGCTGGATCGATTCACAAGCGGCAAACCGACCCGGGCCGAAGCCCGCGCCTACTACGACCTGCCGGCCGATGCCGCGGTAATAGGTCTGGTAGGGCGGCTGGATCCAAAGAAGTGCCAGGATGTGGTAATACGAGCTCTGGCAGGAGTTCACGCCGCCGGGCATCACCCGCATCTTCTGCTGGTCGGTGACCAAAGCCACGATGAAGGTGACGAATACGCCGCCCTGTTACACCGGCTGGTCGACGAGTTGAAACTGGAAGGGTTCGTGCACTTCCATCCCCACGACGACACCGTCGAGCGCGCCTATGCCGCCCTGGACATCTTCACCATGGCCTCACAGTCGGAGTGCTACGGTATGGTGACGATAGAGGCGATGGCCGCGGGAGTTCCGCTCATCGGTACCAATGAAGGGGGCACGATCAGTCTAATCGACCATGAGCGCAACGGCCTGATGGTAACGCCGCGAAAGGTCGAGGAAACGGCGCAGGGTCTCTTGAGGCTGCTGGAGAATCCCGATCTGGCCGCTCGGCTGGCGGAAGAGGCCCGACGCGAAGCTCTGGCGAAATACGGGCACATTCGCCAGTGCGAATTATGGGAGAAGCTCTTCCGAAAACTCGGAATCGAACGTTAGCGCTGTGAGCCCCGCTAACTGCCGCTATGGGCAGGGGGGCAGCGGGGCCAGCGAAATGAACTGATTGTCGATCAGCAGTTGAAGATCGGCGACATCGATACCGCCGGATAGATCAACGTCACCCTCTTCAAAACAGCACAAATCGGTCAACGACAGGAACTGGTTGTCGATGAGCGTCTGGATGTCGGCAATGTCCACCGTGCCGGAACAATCGGTATCGCCCACGGAAGGGCCGGTACAGCAGCCCTCACAGGCATCGCCGATGTCGTTGCCGTCCAGATCGGTCTGATCCGGATTGTACACCCAGGGGCAGTTGTCACAGGCGGAACCGATGTTGTCCTCGTCGGGATCCTCCTGCCCCTCATTGGCCACACCCGGGCAGTTGTCGACATCACCGCAGAGGCCGTCGGAATCGATATCGTTGTCGGGATCGTTCCAGCAGAGATCGCAGGAGTCGCCGAGCCCGTCAAGGTCGGTATCTTCCTGAAGAGGATTGTCGACCAGGGGGCAATTGTCGCCGGTGTTAGCCACGCCGTCCTTGTCCCAATCGTCGTCGCAACCGTAGGCTACCACCTCGAAAGCGTCGACGGCCGCCTCGATGACGGCTGTCGTGACGAGATCGGAAGCTTCGAAGCGCACTTTCATGTGAGCGCCCGGGACGAGAAAATCATCCGCCCAGAACTCGGATTCGTACCATCCACCCGACGCCTGGTCTTCGGGACCCACCGTCTCGGCCGTGGTCCAGGTCTGGCCGCTGTCGTTGGAGATACTGACCACGAAGACATCAGTGTGCGGTTCATGACCGTAGTCGTTGGCGTACCATCGGCCGTATCGAATCAGCCCGTGCAGATCTTCGAGGCTGAATATCGGCGATTCCAGAAAAGTCGAGCCGCCGTCAACGTCCGAGTCACCTTCAGCGTTGCCCGTCACGAAGCACTTCCCGGAACCGTCGTAATCGACGGGAGGATCGCTGCGATCGCCGTCCACCGGCACGCCCCGCTCCCAGAGCCCGTTGACAGCGTCGCCGGATATCGTCCAGCCGTTATCTGTCTCGAAATCGTCTGCGAACAACGTCATACCGCCGGTAACCGGGAAAGCGGAACGAGGAGCTTCGGGATCGGGGTCATAGAACGTCCCCCGCGTCAATTCCTCGGCGCTGACAAAGAAAGTGATCTCGGAACCACAGGTCAGCGCGGGCAGAGTGGCCTCGTACTGATTAGAGGCCAGCCTGGTCATGCTGACCGACTGTACCGTGCCGCTGTCGACGGCATAATGCACTTGGCCGCTGGCGTCCTGCGGCGCTCCGCCGTAGACGCCGCCGACGTTCACCCGAAACGAAGTCGGCTGCTCCGGGGTCAGGTCTTTGGGAAGACCGTCGGGATAATCAAAGGTAAGCTTGGCCGCACCGGGATAATAGATGCGGGTAGCGTTGGAGCCGATGCTGGAGCAGTTGAAGGGGATACGCATGTACCCGCCGTCTTCACCCCACCAGGCGCCCCAGGAGTTGCGAATAATCCAGACGCCGTCGGCGCCCTGATTGTCATCCCAGCCCACGATAACGACGGCGTGATTGATCTCACCGGTCTGGCAGCCGTTGAACACACCGCCGCCGTAAGCCTGAAAAGCCGAGTTCACGAACACCGTCACGCCGATCGGCCCATAGGTAAGAATAGCTGTCTTAAGCTTGTCCGGAGAACTACCCACCGGCGACCAGGAGCCTATGCAATACTGCATCTGATGCTCGTAGGGACAGCCGCAGGGAAGCTGCTGCGCCGCGTAAGGGAAGGTGCTTTCGTAGACCGGCCCGGTATCGCCGCAGCCATCGGTCTTTGTTTTGAAATAGTCGTAGGCCCACCA
>Ga0272444_10001393_pt1 | contig 23277 bp, 21 predicted proteins | sample SSMForm13_FD_201033 | JGI IMG/M metagenome (GOLD analysis project Ga0272444, IMG submission 201033) | Marine sediment archaeal communities from Little Sippewissett salt marsh, Falmouth, MA, United States - SSM-Form-13 | ecosystem: Environmental > Aquatic > Marine > Wetlands > Sediment ...
ATGCGTGTCCCCCAGTCAGATCGCAGCAGACCGCCTGAGCGGCATCAGAGACGTTCCCCTCCGTGGTGTGCCGCGGCGGGCTGGCCACGCCGTGCGGTCCCTCGGCGCGCCCGGCACACCTCACGTCGTCGCGGTCAGCCGACCACCCGGCCGCCTTCGCCGCATGCACCGAGCTCAGGTCAGTCGAACGGCCCGTCCTTGCGCTCCAGCGGGAACAGGTCGGAGAAGATTTCCCTGATCTTAGCCTGCCGGTCCTTGCTCAGGTGCAGCCAGGCGCTCCGGGTCGACCGTTTCCTGCGCGGCGCATTGCCGTAGTCTGCCAGCGGGGTCTCGGACCCCGCGAGGTACGTGTCCCAGGCCTTGGCGTCGTCGCCCAGGTCCTGGCCCGTCATGTACCCCAGGCTGTCGCGCGACGTGACGCGGACCACCAGGTCGTCGTCGGCCAGGCCCAGCAGCAGCGCCCGGGCCGCCGCCACGTGACGGTGATGTCGCAGCGATCGCGCGCAACGAATCCGAACGTCCGGGTCGGTGTCCGTGTGGAGCCCCGCGGCCAGGGGCTCGATCGCCTCGTCGCCGCGGATGGTGCCCAGGGCCTCCGCCGCAGCGCCGCGAACGAACGGGCTCCTGTCCGGAATCGTCGGGAGCACGAGTTCCCCTTGGGGCCCCGTGGACTCCGTAGCCTCGAAGCTCTTGCCGGTCAGGGCGATCGCCAGGTACCCCAGGCCCAGCGGATTGCCCCAGGCGCCCAGTGTGCGGGCCGCCTGCACGCGGGTCATGGTGTCCGTCTCGCCCAGCAGCGTGATGCCCACCAGGGCGACCATGCTGTCGTCCGCGTTCTTCCACCTGCTCATCGTGTGGAGTGCCTTGCGGCGCACGTCGGGGTTTTCCGACAGGACAGCATCCTGCATGACCGTGCCGGCCGGCTGGGGAACCAGTGCCTTCACCGCCGCGTCGAGCGAGAACCCCTCACCGCTGGACGTACAGCCCGACGCGACGAGCATCAGCGACAAGGCCGCCGCCAGGCGGTGCCCGCAGGATGATCGTAAGAGGGCCATTCGTACGTCTCGCATGTCACGGGGCCGCCATACGTTCGGCAGCCAGGAAGTCGTCCGGCTCCACCAGCGTGACGTCCCGCAGCGGCGCTTCCAGGAACCGCTCGCCGATCGACCGGAACCGCGCGGGGTTGTCGCTCACGTAGCAACGCATGCTGCCGGCCTGCGCGGGCCCGGCCGGACCCACAGCGTCCAGCAGCGCCGCCACCTCGGAGGCCACCTCCTCGGCGGAGTCCACCAGCGTCACGTCGCGCCCCATGTAATCGGCCAGGGCCGGTTTCAGCAGCGGGTAGTGGGTGCACCCCAGCACGAGGGCTCCCACGCGGCCGCGAATCGGCGACAGGTACTCCTCCACCGCGGCACGCACCAGGGCGTCGTCCGGGCCGCGACCTTCCTCGATCATCGGCACCAGCAGCGGGCACGCCTTCTCCCACAACTCGGCTTGCGGCGCCAGGGTTCGGATGGCCCGGTAGTAGCTCCGCGACTCGATGGTCGACTCCGTGCCGATGATGCCGATGGCCGCGCCCTTGCTGGAAGCCACCGCCCGGCGGGCCCCCGGCTCGATCACGCCGACCACCGGCACGGCGGCCTCCTCGGCCACGGCGTCCAACCCGGTGGCCGATGCGGTATTGCACGCCACGACCACGAGCTTCGGGTTAAAGCGGCGCAAGAACGCCGTGTCCTGCCGGCTGTACCTGCGCACGGTTACCGCGCTCTTGGTTCCATAGGGCACGCGTGCCGTGTCGCCGAAGTAGACGAACTGCTCCGACGGCAACCGGCGTCGCAGGGCGGCAAGCACCGTCAGCCCGCCCGTGCCGCTGTCGAAAACGCCGATGGGTTGTGCCATCCGATGCCCGCCTCTTCACGGGGCAGCCCCGCCGTGGGATCGGTCCTCCCGGGGCGTTGCACACCATCCTAGGGCCGATGGGGGCGGCTTTCAAGCAATTAAGCCGTTGCCGTCGCGCTCAGGGCCCTCGGTGGGTGGTTTTGAGCAGGCAGCCGCTCGTGCCTCGTGCCGGTGCGTGGTCTGTCACGGGGGGCATGGGCCATGGGTGGGCCCATTCGGGCTCCGGCTCTGCCTCAGCAGATTTTTTCCCCTTGCTCTCGCGATGGCCATCGTGGACATCGCACCTGCTGCCGCACTCTATCTACATTCCAAACAGGTACTTACCGAGACCCCCCCAAACCGGTGGCTTCGTGGACCGCACATTTGCTGTGGCTTTCCGTCTGACTTATTTGACTTGATGCTAATCTGTGCTATTAGTTACTCTGTGGGGTCCTTAGCGGGAGAGCGTCAGGGACCATTCTGAGGCCGTACCGCCGGGCGGCCCCGCCCGTACTATCTGTCCCTATGTAGCAGTCTTGTCTTATTGCCGGGCCTGCCCGGCGGTGGTCAGCCGCCAGGCAGCGCGGCCAGGGATGTCTCAAGAAACCCTCAACAAGGGGAATATCATGATGGTACGCCGGGTCGCCGTCGTCGCCGCCGTGGTCGCGGGCGCCTGCCTGCTCGCTTCGGGCCATGCTGTCGGCACCACCATCACGTTCACCGGGCTTACTGGGCCGATGACACTCGACTCGTCCACGACGTACACCGAGGGCGACTACGACGTGGACTGGAGCGGCGGCGGCCAGCACCCGTTGATCGCCGACGACGGATCGGGCAACTACGCCCTGTGGGACAGTGTCACTGGAGACGGGAGGGGCACGGGCGCGAGGATCCGCCGGACCGATCGTGAGAGCTTCACGCTCGACGCCATTCAGGCGCGGAACTTCGCCTCCGGGACGGCCTTTTTCATCGTGCTGTCTGGCCGCCTTGACGGCGTGGAGGTCTACGCCGGCGAGCAGTTCTCCTTCGCGACGTCGTCGGATTACATCGACCTTGCGCCCTCCTTCCTCGGCAAGGAAATCGACGACCTGCGGATGATCATCGTCAGCTACCATGGCAGCTATGCCGTGGACAACATCGAGGTCAACGCCGTTGTCATACCGGAGCCGGTGACGATGGCGGGTCTGGCCCTGGGCGTGGGCTGCCTGGCCAGCTACGTGCGTCGGCGCCGCGCACCGTGATCAACTCCCCTTCCCAATGATGACGACGGGCGGCCCGGGGCCGGCCGTTGCCCTTTGCGGCTCGCATGCCGTGCGCCCGCCGGGCACGTGGCCGTTTGCACTTGAAAGACCGGCCGCAATGGCCTAGAATGACCGCATCGACCCTGCAGGTCCGCCCGGCGGGCCGGGGCAGCGAGGCGCCGTAGCCAAACTGGATAAGGCAACGGATTGCAAATCCGTGATGTACCGGTTCGAGTCCGGTCGGCGCCTCCATCCTGCTTCGCCCCGGCCTATGGCCCGGAGCTTCGCAGGACTGGAGTCCTGCGAGAAGTCACGCAGCGGTAAGCAGGAGGCCCGCTCGATCTTCCTTCGTCGCCGGTCGTCTTTCTCACCCCACCCCATTGACCCCGTACGGAACCGGCCATAGAATCAGCCCAAGGGCCTGTTGGGACGGGCCCGGCGCGAGGACGCCTCCGACTGAAGGGAGACCTGTCATGGCCGAGTGCGGACCCAATCACGAGAACCATCTGTGCCAGCTCATCGCCACCAATGAGCCGCTGGACTCGATCAAGGCGATGGTCAAGAACGCGACACACATCTGCCAGAATTGCAAACGCGTGTCGAACGATCCGGACCATCTGTGCAACCCGGTGCCGCTCGACTGACGGTGGCGCCGGGGTCGGCAGCGCAGGGCGGCCGCATATCCGCATGCGGGCCGCTCGCGGTGTCCGTTCTCTCCAGGGGCGGCATAGCCAAGAGGACCAAGGCGACGGACTGCAAATCCGTTATCGTGGGTTCGAATCCCACTGCCGCCTCCATTCTGTTTCGCCGCGTCGCGGCGAAACAGAATGCCCTGCGTAGCCATGCTTGGCGGAGCAGGGCCCCAACGCAGTTCGCGGCCACGTCCAGAACACCCGGACAGTAGAACCGAGCGTGGCGAACGACCAATGGTATGCTGCAATTGCCGATCAGCGCCATGGGCCGATGTCGGCCGCGCAACTTGCGTCGGCAATCGAGAGGCGTCAGGTCACGAAGCAGACCCTCGTGTGGCGAGCGGGCATGGCGGACTGGGCTCCGGTCGAGCAGTGCCTGAACGACACGGAGAACACTGACCTGCGCCTCGCCCTGTTCTATGCTCCGTTGCCCTGGTACCGCAAGAGCACCGTCTGCTCAATCCTGCTGATTGTCGGGATACTCGTCTTTCGGCCGCTGGTCTTCATTCCCGTCATATCCTGCCTGACCAGCCCGATCTACTACCGCGAGTTCGACGAGAACGGCGAGTTGGCCACGTGGTCGTGGGGTAACAGGGTGGCGGCGATCATCTTCCTGGTGCTGGCGATCGCGTTCATGGTCTTCTTGATCTTCTTCGTGCTCACGGGCCCGGCACAGGGCTGAGCCAGGTCTCACGAATCCCAGAAGAATGACGACGTGTCGTCTGCCAGGGGGAACTCGATGCTGTTGTTGGGGTACTCGTACCAGTCGCCCCAGATGTGGCGGGGCACCCCGCCGCAGTCCATGGTGACGCCCTCGATGACGCGCACGGTCCGCATCTTCTCGTCCACGCAGTGCCACTTGGTGGGTGGCGTGCCGGGCGGGAGCAGCCGGCAGAGCTGTTGGCTGCCGAACGGCCTCTCGAGCATGAAGGTGGGCGTGTGGGGATTGACTTGCCACATGCCCGTGATGTAGCACGCGTGGCCGGCATCCAGAAACGGATGACAGTTCTCCCGCTTCTCCTGGAGGTTCTCGATGGGCTCAATGTCCTCCGGGGGCGGCACATACTCGCCGGGCTTGAGCGTGCGCCGGGAGTAGCTGCCCGCCGAAGACCATGTGTATTGCACGTACACGACCTCGGGCGGCGGGGCGTAGTCGGTGACCGACAGGCCGTCGTGCAGCCAGACGACCCATGCCACGGCACCGGCCCGGCGGACGAGCTCCAGGCCGTAGCCGTCCAGCGCCCAAAGGCTCAAGAAACAGCCGACCAGGATGGCCGGCCAGCGGTGCAGCGCGACCTGCGGATCGAAGCGCTGTAGCCACCATCGGCGCAGGGTCAGGTAGACGGTCAGGCCGATGCCGAGCACGATGGCCAGCGCCAGCCCGCCAAGAATCAGAGCCACGTGGACCGGGAAGTCCCCCTCCTCGATGGCGTCGGGCAGCCTGTCGAGGTACCAGTACATACTGCTTGTGAGCTGGGGCACCGCCTCGACGATGGTTGGCCAGTCCAGCAGCGTGTCGAGAGATTCGCGAGTGGCGCCGAGCCGAGGCACGCGCAGAACCAGCATCCAGGCCAGGTAACCCAGCGAGGCGAGCCCCAGGGCCGCCGTGACCATCAGGCGGCTTCGGAAACCGCGGTCCACGGGGCTGCGCCAGAGGTCCCAGCAGGCGAGGGCGACGCCCGCGACCAGGAGCACCGCGCCGAGGTCGATGAGCCAGACCGCCACCATCCCCTCCAGCCAGGGCGTCATGCCGACAATCGTGCCTACGGTGACGCCCATCCAGGCGAACCAGGCCCACAGGAAGACTTTCTGCTTGCGATGCATGCCGGTCCCCTGAGAACACCTCAGCCGCAGACCGTGATGTGATTCCCGAGTTTACAGAACTCTAATCCTCGTGGGTAAGCCTGTCAAGGTACTGTGCGCGCTGGATGGCGGGAGGCTTGGCCACGATCCTTACACTACCGGCCGAAGATGATGGTCACGCTTCGCGTGAACCATGCCAAGCGTCACCCGCGCCGCGCGGGATACTCCCCGACACCGCATCCTGCCCAAGGGGTTTTAACATCCGGTGGCGCGGGCCGGGGCTCGCATGGCCTGCGGCCGGCGGATACCTATTGGGAGGACGGACGCGATGCGGCAGATCCGGTGGACACGGCGTTGGACGGTGGCAGGCGTTCTTGCGGCGGCGCTGGCCGTGTGCTTTACGGGCTCCCTGGCAGCCCAGGACCAGCCGGCCAAGGGACAGGCCGGCGTCAAGGTGTATGCCAGCGACATTCACGACGCGGCCGACACCGATGCCGGTGGCGAGGCGGCCATCACGCTGGTCGGCACGCGGAACGGCGCGTTCACCGGCAAGGTCGTCGTCAGTTCCAGTCAGCCGATCACGGGCCTGAAGGCCGCGTGCAGCGACCTCCGGCAGGGCGACGCGGTGATCCCCGCCGCGCGGATCAGTGTGCGCTACGGCGTGCCGTGGGACATCAGCATCGGGTCGTTCTATCGGCCCAAGGGGTCGGACATTCTGCTGGAGTCGCCGCCGGCCGAGGTGCCGCCGGCCCGCCGGCGTCCGGCCGTGGCGCCGGTCTTCGTCACGGTCGACGTGCCCAAGGACGCCCGCCCGGGCGACTACACGGGCCGGCTCACCGTTGAGGCCAAAGGGCTGAACGCGGTCACGGTGCCGGTCGCGCTGAGCGTGCAGGGCTGGACGCTGCCCGACGTGCAGCAGTGGCGGACGTGGATGGAGCTGATCCAGTCGCCGGACAACCTGGCTGCGGAGTACGACCTGCCGCTCTGGTCGGACCGGCACTGGGAGATGATCGGGCGCAGCCTGGCGCTGATCGGCCGGACGGGTTCGCGCGTCGCGTATGTCCCGCTCATCTGCAACACGAACTTCGGCAACGAGCAGTCGATGGTCCGCTGGGTGCCCAAGGGCGACGGAACCTACGACTACGACTTCTCGGTGATGGACAGGTATCTCGACGCGGTCCAGAAGAACCAGGGCACTCCGAAGGTGCTGGTACTGTACGTCTGGGACGTGTACCTGAAACCGCCTAAGGCGGAGTTCATCGCCAAGATCAAAGCCAAGGGCAGCCACGACGTTCCGATGATGGAGGCGCGGCGAGCGCTGAAGGACAAGGGCCCGCCCGTGACGGTGCTCGACCGGGCCACCGACAAGGCCCAGACGGTCTACCTGCCCCAGTACGAGGACCCGGCCGGCAAGGCGCTGTGGCAGCCGCTGTGGGCGGCGCTGCGCGAACGGCTCCGCAAGCGCGGGCTCGACAAGGTCGCGATGCTCGGCGTGGTCTCCGACTGGTGGCCGTCCGAGGAGCAGGTGGCCGTGCTGAAGGACCTGTCCGGTGGGATGCCCTGGGCGTCGTGTTCGCACCACACGCGGTGGCTCCCCGCCCAGACCAAGACGGGCAAGGGAGCCCTCTACGGCCTGGCGACCATCAGCTACGTCGCGGCGGCCCTGGAGTTCGAGGTGACCATCAACCCGGGCAAGGAGCGGACCTACGGCTGGAAGAATCCGGTCCTGTTCGGCCAGTTCTGGCGGATGCAACACTTCAACTACCGATCGCACAGCACGGTCCGCCACGAGGCCGAGTGCCACATCACCGGCAACCTGCGCGGCCTGGCTCACATCGGCGGCGACGTCTGGTACTCCGTCAGGAACAAGCGGGGCAAGCGGGCCGGCAACGCGTCGGCACGGTATCCCCAGAGCTACTGGCACAGCCTCAACCTTCACAGTTGGCTGCTTGGCCCGGGGCCCGATGGCCCGGTGGGCACGGTGCGGCTGGAACTGATGCGCGAGGGCGTGCAGGAATGCGAGGCCCGGATCTTCATCGAGAGCGCCCTGACCGACGCGGCGCTGCGGGCCAAGCTGGGCGACGACCTCGCGGCGCGGGCCCAGGCCATCCTGGACGAGCAGCAGAGGTGCCTCTGGCGGGCCAAGGGTGCGACGGATGCCGACCTCGCCAAGTACGGCCACGTGGCCAACTACCGGACGTACTATGCCGAGGTTCACAAGAAGTGGGACGAGGCGGCCGGCAACAAGTGGTTCATCACCTCCGGTTGGCCGGGGCGCGTCGCGAAGCTCTACGCCGTTGCCGCCGAGGTGGCCGCCAAGGTCAGCCAGTAGGGTGGGTGCTCTGCCGGAGCGGAGCGAAGGCCCTGAGCTTGTCGAAGGGCACCCACGCGGTCTGACTACTTCTCCGCGCCGCCGCGGACCGACAGGCACACCAGGCGGCCGTCCTTGTCCTTGCAGAGGATCAGGCCGTCGGCCAGGGCCACCTGCGGGTAGCACGTGCCGCGCACGAGGCCGTCGACGTGCCCCAGTTCCTTGTACTCGCGGGCCATGGCGTCGACCAAGGCCAGCCGCCCCTTGCCGAACACGATGACCTTGTTGTCGCCGGCGGCGACCAGGCACGACCCGTGGCCGAACTTGCCGCCCTTCCAGATGAGCTTCCCGCTTGCCAGGTCGAGGCACCTGAGCGATCCCCGCACGAGGAACACGCGGCCCTTGTGAACCACCGGGCTGCCGACCATGGCATGTTCCTTCGACGTCCACACCTGCCGCGGTTTCCTGCCGGAGAGGTCCACGAGTGACGTCTTGTGCTGGTTGTAGGCTGAGGTCGGCACCACCTTGTTGCCGACGACCGCCGGTGTCGGGATGTTGCACGCGAAGTCGGTCTGCCAGGGAATCTCGGCAACGGTGCGGCCTTCGTGGCCCTTGTCGGCGCGCATGACAACCAGCTTGCGCAAGGTCAGCGTGGCGATGCACTGCCTGCCCTGGAGGGTGATCGGCACCGGTCCGCTGGTGTGGCCCGCGGGCTCGGTGCATGCCGACCGCCACGTCGCCTTGCCCGTGGCCTTGTCCAGTGCGATGACGGTGCCCGCCGGGCCGCCCAGCTCGACGAGCAGCCGGTCGCCCAGCACGAGCGGCGCGCTGGTGAAACCGAAGTCGCGCTTCCCGCCTCCCACGTTGGGTCGCTGCGGGACCTTGCAGGTGTCATAGAGGTTCACGCCCCAGACGGGTTTGCCCTCCCGGGCGGTGTCCCAGCAGCGCAGCTCGCCGTCCACGCCGAGGGTGTAGAGCATGCCGGTCGCGGCGTGGAACGTCGGCGTGGAGCTGGGGCCGCCGTACTGGCCGAGGTCGCCGGCGCGTGTGCGGCTCTGGTAGCGCGACGGGTAGGTCCGTTTCCAGAGTTCCTTGCCCGTGGTCGCCTCGAAGCAGTACACCGTGTCGGTGCCGCGCGGATTCTTCCGCCGGTCGGCCTTTCCGTTCCACCCGGTAACGTAGACGCGACCGGCAGCAAGGATGGGCGAAGAGCATCCCGGGCCGACGTTCTTTTCCCACAGGCGCTTGGGTGGCCAACCGCCGGGGAGGCCGGAACCTTCCGGTGCGACGCCGTCGCGGTTCGGCCCGCGCCATTGCGGCCAGGCGGGCGGCGCGGGGTCGGCGGCCATCGCGAGGGAAACAACCAGCAGCGCCAGAGCCGGCGCGACCGCAAGCGTTCGGTGCATGTGTCGTCCGGTCAATGGGGGCCTCTCGTTGCCTGTGCGGCCCGCAGCGTGTGCGCCGCGTCGCGCCAGAGCGGGGCCTGTCTCACATCCTGATCCTGTAGATGCGCAACTCGTAGGGGGCGAAGCCGATATCCGTGAATGATCCGTCGTCGGCCTGGATCGTCCGCCGCGTGCCATGCACCTCCACACGGGTACCGGCACGGAGCCCCTCGACGGCGACGTCTGCCGCGCCGCACCCTCCCGCTCCGGTGTGGAGAACGAACACGTACGCATAGCCGCCATGCCGCCTGGCCATCCAGCCTGCCGGGGCGAGGGACTTCTGACGCGGCGGCACCGTGTTCAGACCGTGCAGGTCCACTGCCACGCCGGTCTTCGGAGGCGGTGACAGAATGATCGGCGCCAGGCAGGCGATCTGGTCGTTGATCATCCGCAAACCGGCCTGCTTCGCGGCATCGGGGCCGAACTCGGTGAACTTCGGCGTAAACTGGTGCGTGAAGTAGATGATGCCGGTCGCCCCGTGGGTGATGGCCATCCAGACCTCGGCCTTGATCTGCTCGACCGACACGTCGTGCTGCTTGTCCACGGGAATGCCGCGCGCTCCCTTGCCGGTCTCGATCATGGCCCAGAAGGGCTTGCGGTCGCCGACCAGCGTCCTCAGGTCGTCCGCGGCCTCGGCGACCCACGACATCTTCTCCGGCTTGTTGTGGCCCCAGATGGGATAGACGTTGTAGGTCAGGATGTCGCCGCCGCGCGCGAACTGCGGATAGATCTTCCTCTTCTCGTCCTCGCTCATGCCGCCCTGGGCAAACTCGGCCTTGAGCATGAAGTTGGGCGAGAAGTCGAGCACCACCGGCCGCGAGGTGTCGTTCTCCCGGATCGTCCCGTAGGCCTTGACGACCTCCTCGGGCGGCGTGCGGACCGTGCCGTCCTTGAGTGCGTCGGGCTCGTGCGGCTGGAGCCATGCGAGCAGGGCGGGGTGGCCGACGGCTTCCGTGTCGAACGGTACCACGCCGTAAAGCTGCCTGGCCCACAGGGCGTCCAGGTACTCCTTCGGCGGCGGTTTGCTGCCCGGCATGAAGTAGCCGTTGAGCCCCGCCGATGCCGCATGGTCGAAGCTCTTCGGCGACTGGTAGAAGTTCATCAGCGGGAAGAACGCTTGCCCGTTGACGCGTAGTTCGCGGCACTCGCCGAGGCGAACCGTCTCAACGGCGTCTGGCGTCTGCGCACAACCTGCCATCGCCAGTGCCGCGCACAGCACGAACGCTACGCCACACAACGTCTTCACGGCGGTTCCTCCGTAGCGGATCACCTACATGCGAACCTTGTAGACGTGCTCCCGCAGCGGCGGGAACTCGTCGGTGAACTTGCCATTGCCGGCGGTGATGGACCGGTCCTCGTCGAAGACCTCGATCTTGGTGCCGGCCTTCAGCCCCGCGACGGTGAAGACGGCCTTGCCGGCGCGCGGCGAAATCTGCTGGAACTGCCCCAGCTTCTCGGCCCCGGGCCCCAGGTCGAGGTTCTGGGCGAAGATCCAGAGCGAGCCGTCGTGCTGCGTGGCCTTCTGGTGGCAGTTGAGCTTGCCGGCCATGGTCATGGCGACCTTCACCTTGGCCGGCTCGGCGAGGATGGCCGGGGCGAGTCGGGTCAGTTGCGTGTTGAGGCGGTGGAGTTCCTTGACCATTTCGCCCTCGGGCCTGAACTGCGTGTAGCTGGGCCGCCAGGCGTGCGTGAAGTAGCCGATGGCGCTGGCCCCGCGGATGAGGGCCATCCAGACCTCGGACCGGGTGTGGATGGGCAGGACGTCGAGCTGCTTCTCGTAGGTCATCCATTTGCTGCCCTTGGAGGTTTCGATCCAGGCGTAGACGGGCTTTCTGGGCCCGGCGATGGCTCGCAGCTCGGTGACGCCGTCGGCCAAGTCGCAGAGGTTCTTCGGCATCCCGGAGCCGTAGATGGGATAGGTGTCGAAGCCGATGACGTCGCAGTGCTGGACGTAGGCCGGGTAGATGCGCCGCTTGGCGGCCGCGTCGAACTTGCCGGTCTTCGACTTCATGAAGTAGGCGGTGAAGTTCATCATCACCGGCCGCGACGGGTCGGCCTGCTTGATCTTCCTGTACGGCTCGGCGACGGCCGACTCGGGCGACCGCGCCCCGAATGTGCCGTCCTGGTGTTTGCGCGGCATGTCGGGCTCGTCGCCCTGAATCCAGCCCAGCAGGTGCGAGTGCCGGGCCACGGCGACGTCGGTGCCGAGGGTCATCACGGCGTACAGGTCGCTCCGGGCCAGCGTGTCGAGGTAGTCCTTGGCGCTCAGCTTAGTGCTCTGGGCGCAGATGGTGTTCATGGCCGACGCCTTGATCTGGGGGATCCGCTTCTCGCTCTGGAGCCAGACCATGATGGGCAGGAACGGTTTGCCGTTGACACGGAACTGGCGGTTCGGGCCGATGGTGACCCTCTTGATAGGATCAAGTTTCGGCGGCTCGTCGGCGGCCCGGCAGAGCGACGCCGCGGCGGCCAGCACCAGCAGAACACACAGTATCTCCTTCATCTCAGATCCTCCCGACTTCGCGTGACCGCGGGCTACTTTCCTATCCGGTAAACGTGCTCGGCCAGGGGGCCGAACGCGTCGGTGAAGCCGCCGTTGCCGGCCGTGATCGACCGGCCCTCGTCGACCACCTCGATCTTCGTGCCGGCCTTCAGCCCCGCGACGGTGATGGCGGCCTTGCCGGCGCGCGGCGAAATCTGCTGGAACTGCTTGAGCTTCTCGGCCCCGGGGCCGACGTCCATGTTCTGCGCGAAGATCCAGAGCGAGCCGTCGTGGTCGGTGGCCTTGAAGTGGCATTCCAACTTGGCTGCCGGGCCGTCGGCCGCAAGGGCCATCTTGATCGCGGTCTTCGCCGGGTCGGCCAGGATCGCCGGGGCCAGGCGGGTGATCTGGCCGTTGAGGCGTTTCAACTCGGCCTGCATGTCCGGGGTCGGGGCGAACTCGGTAAACTTGGGCCGCCAGGCGTGTGTGAAGTAGCCCACGGCGGTCGCCCCGCGGATGAGCACGCCCCAGACCTCGAACCGGGTGTGCTTGGGCAGAACGTCGAGCTGCTTCTCGTAGGTCATCCACTTGCTGCCCTTATGGGTCTCGAGCCACACGTAGATGGGCCGCTTGGGCCCGGCGATCTCGCGAAGCTGGTCCACGGCGTAGGCGGGCCAGTTCAGGTGGTTCGGATGGCTCGAGCCGTAAATCGGATACTCGTCGAACCCGGCGATGTCGCACGATTTCATGAAGGCCGGGTAGAGCTTCCTCTGCATGGCCGCGTCGTACTTGCCGCGCTTCTGCGACATGAACTGGGTGGTGAAGGTCACGCACACCGGCCGCGACGGGTCGTGCGACTTGATCTCGCGGTACTTGGCGGCCACTTCGTCGACGCTGCGTTTCGGCTTGAAGGCCCCGTCGTCCTGCTTGCGTGGATTGTCGGGCTCGTCGCCGTGAATCCAGGCGAGCAGGTGCGGGTGGCCGATGGCCTCGGCGGCCTTGTCGCGGAAGCCGGGCACGCCGTAGCCGCCCGCCTCGCGGGCCGCGTCGCACTGCATCTTCGCCGACACGTTGCTCTGGTTGCCCACGAACGTGTTGATGCCCTGGCGGCGCAGCATCTTGAAGTTCTTCGGGTCCTGGGCCCACGACATGATGGGCAGGAATGCCTTGCCGTTCACGCGGAACTCCAGGTTCTTCCCGATGGCCACCGACTCGATCGGCGGAAGCGCCTCGTCGGACCTGGTGACCAGCGGCGCGGTGACCTTCGCCGCCCCCGAACAGCCTGATGCCAGAATCATGACGGCTACGCACGCGCCGAGCACTGACGTGGTCCAAGTCATCGTGAATCCTCCCATGGAACGCTCCTTGCAGCGAGGTTGGCCGCGGCTCTCACCGGGCGTCCGTGACATACGGGCCGGGAAACCTCCCGGCTGGCGGATAGCGGACTTCGGTTACGCCGTTGGAGGCCGTGAAGTGGAAGCCGTACGCCTTGCCCGCGGCTACCGTCACCGATGCCTTGAACCGGATGGCGTGCAGGGCGCTGGTGCCGCAGTCGCGCACCATCGTGTGCTCCGAGTCGTCGGCCAGGTGCAAGGTGACGCGCGCCGGCTCGCGGCCCTCGATGTCGCGGTACAGCACGGTGAAGGTCCGGGCCTGGCCGCCGCCGGAGGCGTATCCGTCCACGGCGCCGCACATAAGTTGGGGGCAGAGGTGCCTGGCGTCAACCCGGTAACCGAAGAATTCCATCAGGGCGAGCAGCCGGTAGACGCCCCAGGCCTCGATGTCGCTCGCCCGGTGGCCCATCATCTGGCCGCGCATGTGCCGCGTGTCCTCGTCGGTCCACTCGGTGCGCCCCCAGGCGGGGAAGGGCGGCTCCGGGAAGCCCGGCATCTTCTTCACCGGGAAGAGGATCTGCTCGGTGTGCGAAATGTGGTACAGCACCTCGGGATAGGGGGCTTTCATGAAGGCCACCAACCCGGACTTCCGGGTCACGTGAGCGAAGCGTTTGCGGCTCTTCTCGTCCTTGAGGTAGGTGTGCCAGGCGTTCCACGGGACGTACCGAGCGTTGTAGTGCTTCTCAACGAATTGCCGGCTCCTGGCCTCGCCGCCGTGCTGGTAGCGGATGAACGACGACCAACTGATCGACGAGTGCATCGACTCGGCATAGTCCACCGGCAGGCCGGCCTGCTTCATCGCGCGGACCCGGGCGACAATCAGGTCGTGCTCCGGGACGTCCGTCCGGTCGTAGCTCCAGCCGAAATTGATAAACTGGGTGTACGCCGCGTCGAGGCTGTAGTTGGTCCATCCCCGGCGGACGGCGTCGGGCTGGACGATCGGCATGACATAGAGCACGAAGCGCCTGCGGAACTCCCGCGCCGCCGGGTCGTCGCTCATGGCCCAGCGGGCCGCCCCGGCGCAGGCGATCACGCCCGGAAACTCCCACGGGTCCTCGCCCGCGTGCAGCCATATGCCCTTCTTCCCGGCGTTCGGCACCTCGGGGTCGGTCACCACGATCTGCCGGAGCGGGAGGCGGCCGAACCGGCTCTTGCCGAGTTCCACGACCGTCGCGTCGGGGTCCGCCGACGCCTCCGTGGCCAGCCGGTCCATGTCCTCATTCGTGAACGGATAGCTCTGGCACAAGTAGGCCGTGTCCTCGCGGAAACGGTGCGAGAAGACGATGGACGATCCCCAGTACTGGCGCTTCGGGCGGTCTTCGTCGCGCCCGCCCAGGAAGACGACCTGGGCCTTGACGTCGGCAACCGGCTCATACTTCCGCGCCGCCGGGTCGTAGTAGACCACCGGCGTCTTGAGGCAACTGACATGCGGGTCCGAGCCTGGGAACGGCCCGTAGCGGAACCGGACGGTCCGCGCGGCGGTGTGCAGCAGCTTCAGGTGGTAGTGGTAGTACTTGTGCTGATGCCGCGTGGCTATCGTCTGGTGGTCCAGGCGTTTCTGCTCGCCGCCGATGACGACGGTGGGCCTCTGGGCGCGCGCGTCCTCGATGCGGACGCCATGTGTCATGGCGTTCTCGAACCCGCCGGCGACCTGGAGGGCGGGGTAGGCGTCGGGGGCCGCCGCGTTCGTCTCGGTTGCGGCACGCCCGAGGCCCGCGAGGCCGATGACCAGAATCCCAACGGCCAGAAGCACCGTCTGTCGCACGAGGTCGTCTCCTTCTTCCCGGCACCGGGGGCGGGGGCCGGGTCTCTCCGGTTCTTAAACCACGGCTTGCTCCCGGCGTGGCCCTCATTTCGGCGGGCCAGGCTTTTGGGGCCCAGGGCGGTTGCAGGACGGCGCGCCCCGTGTTACACTACCGCCTCGACCCAGTCGACCATTCAAGGCCCATTCGACAGGAAAGGAAGACGCTATGCAAGAGTCGATGTACAAGTACATGAAGCTCGGGTTCGTGCACTTCATGGCGTACCCCGCGGCGATGAAGCAGGACAACGACGTGGTCCTCCGGAGCATCGAGGCCGCTTGCCAGGACCCGTACTTCACGGCCATCGAGATCATGAAGATCACCGATCCCAACACCCGGTGGCATGTCAAGGAACTGCTTGACCAGAGCGGCATGACCGTCTGCTATGCGGCCCAGCCGGTGGTCCTCGGCGGGAAGCTCAACATCAACAGTATCAACGAGGCCACGCGCACGAAGGCCGTCGAGGCGCTGACCATTGAGCTGGAGTTCGCCCAGGAGATGGGATCGAAGGCCATCGCCTTCCTGGCGGGGCAGCTCGAGGACGGCGCCTCCTACGAGGACGCCTTCAAAGCCTGCGTCAAGAGCCTTCAGGAACTGTGCGACGCCGCGGACAAGATGGACCTGGGCATCACCCTCGAGACGTTCGACACCGACGTCGACAAGCGGGCCCTCATCGGCAAGAGCGCCAAGGCCGCCGAACTGGCCAAGGCCGTCAAGCGAGACAACTTCGGACTCCTGGTGGACCTGTCGCACGCCCCGTTGCTCGGCGAGACTGCGCAGGAGGCCCTGGTGCCGGTCAAGGACTACCTGGTCCACGCCCACGTCGGCAACGCCTTCACGGGCGATACCGACAGCCCGGCCTACGGCGACCAGCACCCGCGATTCAGCTATCCCGGCAGCCCCAACGGCGTGCCCGAACTGGCCGAGTGGCTCAGGACGCTGTTCGAGATCGGCTACCTCGGCGAGGGCAAGCAACCCGTGGTGTCGTTCGAGGTCAAGCCGCTGCCGAACGAGAGTTCCGAGATCGTCCTGGCCGACGCCAAGCGGACCATGAACGAGGCATGGGCCCTGGTCTGACGCTCTGGGCGGGCCGGAAGCGACGGAGAGCCCGCGGCGGCCCGTCATTCGTCGCAACACCACCCGTGGTCGTCGAGGAGGCGTCCCGTGGCCGTTATCACGCTCAGTCGACAGGAAGGCGCGGGGGGCAGGCTGCTGGCGTCGCGCCTGGCAAAGGCCCTGAAGTACCGGCTGGTCGACAAGGAAATCCTGGCCACCGTCGCCGCGAAGGCCCATGTGCCCATTGAGCAGGTGCAGGAGTTTGCCGAGGGCGGCGAATCGCGACTCGAACGGTTCCTGCACGGTCTGGTCCGGGCGCTGCCCAACCTGGACGACTACTACAAGGCCTATGCCGCAGTACCCCTTGACGACGAGGAGATGCTGCGGCACTACCTGTTCTATGGCCACCAGGAAGGCCAGACCGACTTCTCTCATCTGAACCGCGAGGACTGCCTGCGGTTCTTCGAGTCGGCGATCCGCGACCTGGCGGACCGGGGCAACGTGATCCTGGTCGGCCGCGGCAGCCAGGTGTTGCTGGCCGACTTTCCCCATACGCTCCATGTGCGGGTCACCGCCAGCGATGCCCGCCGGGCCGCCGCCATCGCCCGCGACCGGCCAGTTGCCGAGGATCGGGCCATCGAACTGGCCGGCAACGCGGACCAGCACCGGGACGACTATCTCAGGACCAACTACGACCGCGACGTCAACGACCCCGCGCTGTACGACCTCTTGGTCAGGACCGACAAGCTGACCATCGACCAGGTTGTGGCGTTTGTCCGCGGGTGGGTCACTGAGGAGACCGTGCGGCACGAGGCGGAACTGGACGGCAACCGTGCGGCCGACTGACGGCCGCGGCCCCTCGCAGCGCGCCGCCGGCCGCGACGCACCACGCATCCCTACGATGGAACTTGTCCGCGACCCTCTCTCTCTGAAGCAAGCCTTTCCCGGCTCGGTGCTGACCATCGGGAACTTCGATGGCGTCCACGTCGGGCACCAGCGCATTCTTTCCCGCGTGGTCCATGAGGCGCGAGCGGCGTCCGTGTCGGCCGTGGTCTTCACGTTCGAACCGCATCCGGCGGCCATTCTTGATCCGGGCCGCGCGCCCGACCGCATCCTGGCCTTCGAGCACAAGTTCAGGCTGTTCGAGGACGCCGGCGTCGACGCCGTGGTCTGCCCCGACGATCCGCTGGGCGTGCTCGCCATGTCGTCGGACGACTTCATCCGGCGGATCATCGTCCAGGGCATCGGCGCCGCCCTGGTGGTCGAAGGTCCGGACTTCCATTTCGGTAGCGACCACACCGGCTGCGACGAACTCCTGCGGCGGGACCGCGACGACCTGGGCTTCCGCCTCGAAGTCCTCCCAGCGGTGACCGTCGGCGGCGTCGAGGCCAGCAGCACGCGCATCAGGGCCCTGGTGCGCGAGGGCCGCGTGGCCCAGGCGCGCCGCATGCTCGGCAGGCCGTTCGAGTTTGTCGGTCGCGTGGTCAGCGGACGAGGCCGGGGACGCCAGTTAGGTTTCCCGACGGTCAACATCGAGGGCGCCGATTTCCTGGTTCCGGGTGAGGGGGTGTACGCCGGGTGGGCCTGGGTGTCCGAGGTGCCCGGAGCGGGGGAGCGTTTTGCCGCGGCCATCAGCGTGGGGCGCGTGCCGACCTTCGGCCAACTGCCCGAGGCGGTCGTCGAGGCCTGTCTGCTGGACTTCCAGGGCGACCTCTACGGTCGCGACGTCCGCCTGGAGTTCATCGACCGGCTACGGGACCAGGAAACGTTCGCCGGGGCCGAGGCCCTGGCCGGCCAGATGGCCCGGGATTGCGAGGCCGTCAGGGACCGCCTGGCATCGGAAAAGGGCCGCTGAGGGCACCCTTCCGGCGGGGCGCGAAAGCCGTGGACATTTTCCGGGCGCTGCGTATAATACTGCGCGGTCGCTGGAAGGCCGATGCCCGGCCGGGCGGCTCGCCCTTTAGGAGCCCGTGATGAAAGAGCAGGTCGAGGCGGTGATCAACGAAATTCGTCCGTATCTCCAGGCCGACGGCGGCGACATCGAGCTGGTCGACATCGAGGACGGCGTGGTCAAGGTGCGTCTTCGCGGAGCCTGCGCGGGGTGCCCCGGTGCCCAGATGACGTTGCGCATGGGCGTCGAACGGAAGCTCAAGGAGTCGATTCCGGATGTGAAGGAAGTCGTGGCCGTCTGAGGCCCGGCGGGCCGGAGACTTCATCAGAGAGCCAGAAGGAGACTTTTTGGGAAAGGAGAGTTGCAGTGGCCTACGTGATTGGGGATGACTGCGTGAGTTGTGGGACGTGCGAACCCGAGTGCCCTGTTGAGGCGATCAGCCAGGGCGACGACAAGTACGTCATCGACCCAGCCAAGTGCACTGACTGCGGCGCCTGTGCAGAGGTCTGCCCCGTCGATTGCATCAAGCCGGGGGCATAGTCGCTGAGGGATGAAACGGATTGCTGCGGGTCTGGGCGCTTGCGCTCAGGCCCGCGTCCTCGCGCCTCGAAGGGCGGAAAACTGCTGGCCCGGTCGTCGCGCCGCCGGTATCATGGGATGCTTCAACGGTGCCGTTCGGTTCGAAGGCGGAGAACACGATGCCCTACGAGCAGTCGTGGCAGATGATCAGCGACGCCAGGCGAATCCTGATGACCACTCACGTCCGACCGGACGGTGACGGTTTGGGGTCGCTGGCTGCCCTGCTGGAGGCCATGACCGCACTGGGCAAGGACGTGCGGGTTGTCCTGCCGTCGGCGCCGGGGCCCATGTACCTGTTCCTTCACGGCTTGGACCGCTTCGAAGTCCTGGACCGCGACGTCACGCCCGACCGTCTGCCGGTCGACTGGGATCTCCTGCTGATTGTCGACACCTGCACGTGGGCCCAGCTCGGCCCCCTTGAGCCCCTGGTCCACAACTACGCCGGGCGCATCGTCGTGATCGATCACCATCAGACGCGCGACGACCTGGAACACGTGGGCCTTGTGGACGCGGGCGCCGCGGCCTGCAGCCCGATGGTCCTGCGTCTGCTCGAAGCGGGCGGCGCGGCAATCACGCCGACCATGGCCGAGTCGCTCTTCGTGTCGCTGGCCAGCGACACCGGGTGGTACCGGTTCCCGAACGTCACGCCGGAGGTCTTTCGCCTGGCGGCGCATCTTCAGGAACTGGGCGCCGATCCCGACGGCGTGTATGAGCGGCTGTACCAGTCGGCGTCGCCGGGGCGGATGCGCCTGCTGGGCGAAGCCCTCTCGACCCTGACCATCTCCCCCGAGGGCGATGTGGCCTGCTTCTGGGTCTCGGGCGAGATGTTCCGCACGGCCGGGGCGGAGCAGTGGGACACCGAGAACCTGATCAACGAGACCCAGACCATCGCGGGCATCGTGGTCAGCATTCTCCTGGTGGAGCAGGAGGGCGGAGCGATTCGTGTCAGTCTGCGGTCCAAGCGCGACGTGGACGTGGCCTCCGTGGCCGCGAGCTTCGGCGGCGGCGGCCATGCCCGCGCGGCCGGGTGCACCCTCACCGGGCCACTGCCGGAGGCCCGAAGGGCGGTCCTCGACGCCGTCGGCGACGCCATGGGACGCACCGTGAGCCCCGCGGACTGAGCGCCCGGCGCCTTGGGCCGGTGCGCGGCACAACACGATCGGCACATGGCAGGGCCGATCGCCGGAGGTGGAGGGATGAGCATTCCCGCTGTGGGCAAACCCGCGCCGGACTTCTCGGTGGTGGACAGCCACAGTTCGCCGTTCACCCTAAGCGACTTCCGGGGCCGCGGGCCTCTGGTGCTGGTGTTCTATCGCGGTCACTGGTGCCCGTTCTGCCGGAAACAGCTTTCGCGGCTCCAGGGAAACCTGGCCCGCATCCTCGAGCGCGGAGCGCATCTGGTGGCCTTGTCGATCGATCAGCCCAGGATCAGCCGCGCCCTGGCACACGAACTGGGGCTCGAATTCACCTTGCTGTCCAATCCCGACAGTTCGGTGATCGACCTGTACGGCATTCGCAATCGCCTGTTGGGTGTCGAGAGCGGCATCCCTCATCCGGCGATCTTTCTCATCGACGTCGAGGGGATCGTCCGCTTTCGCGAGGTCCGTCACAACTATCGCCGGCGCGTGTCGCCCAGCCGAATCCTCCGCGAACTCGACCGGCTCATTGGAGCGAAGTCACCGGCATGAAGTTCCACAAGAACGTCGATCAGATTTTCAAGGAAGTGGTCAAGGTCCTCGAACAGGTGCGGGCCACCGATATCGACCCCGTGGTCGAGCAACTCCTGAAGGCCCGGCGCATCTACGTGGCGGGCGGTGGCCGGTCGGGGCTTATGGCCCGGGCGTTCGCCATGCGACTGATGCAACTCGGCCTGATGACCTACGTCGTCGGCGAGACGACCACGCCCGCCGTCGGGGCCGGCGATGTCCTCCTGGTGTGCAGCGGCAGCGGCGAGACCCAGGTCACCGTCCTGGTGAGCCGCGTCGCCAAGGACGTTGGGGCACACGTCATCGCCATTACCGCCAACCGCGACTCGCCCATCGCCAAGATCGCCGACACCACGCTGGTCCTCGAGGCGCCGCACAAAGGCGCCCCGGGCGACGGCACGCGCTCCATCCAGTACGCCGGGTCGCTCTTCGAGCAGAGCCTGCTCATTCTGACCGACGCCATCGCCCTCGAGGTGGCCCGCGCCCTCGGCAAGACCGACACCGAACTCCGGCAGCGCCACGCCAACCTGGAATAGTCGTTCGTGACAGTCGAATCTGTGGGCGCCACGGCTGCGCTTTCTGCAGTCGTCGGTTGCCGTGGGGATGGCACGCTTGGGTGGCATGGCCCATGATTGCCGGAGCGAAGCGGAGGTCGCGAGCTTGTCGAACGGCGTGGCCATGCCTGCTATCCCACAGTCCGCATGCTCACGCCCGCGTGAGCATGGCACTTGCGCTGGACACGTCGGGGCAAACAGCCGTGGCACCTGACCGGATCACTTCTGACCGTCGGCTCTGTTGATCCAACCTGGTCATCTAACGCCGGGAAATGGTCAGATCAGCCCGTAGTCGGTCATGGCCCGTTCCATGCGCTTGCGGGCCTCGGCGCCCATCTCGCACAGCGGCAGCCGAAGCTCCGGCTCGCAGAGGCCCAGCATGCCCGCGGCCGTCTTCACCGGAATGGGGTTGGTCTCGAAGAACATGGCGCGGCAAAGCGGGAAGAGTTTGTGGTGCAGCTTGCCCGCGGTGGCGAAGTCGCCCTTCAGCGCCGCCGCGGTCATGTCGTGAACGTCCCGGGGCACCAGGTTGGCCACCACGCTGATCACGCCCTTGGCCCCCAGGGCCATCAGGGGCAGCGTCAGGCTGTCGTCGCCCGACAGGATGGTGATGTCGCACAGGCCGGCGATCTCGCTCGCCTGGTCCATCGAGCCGGAGGCCTCCTTGATGGCCGCCACGTTCTCCAGCTTCGCCAGGCGGGCCACCGTGCTGGGGGCCAGGCTCACGGCCGTCCGGCCCGGCACGTTGTACAGCACCATGGGCAGGTCCACCTGCTCGGCGATGGTCGCGAAGTGGCGGTACAGGCCTTCCTGCGTGGGCTTGTTGTAGTAGGGGCACACCTGGAGCGTGGCCGTCGCCCCGACGCGGCGGGCGAACTCCGTCAGCTCCAGGGCCTCGGCCGTCGAGTTGCCGCCCGTCCCGGCGACCACCGGCAGGCGGCCGGCCGCACGCTCGACCACCGTCTTGATGATCTTCTCGTGCTCGGCCACGTTGACCGTCGGCGACTCGCCCGTGGTGCCCACCGGCACCAGGCCGTCGGTCCCCTGGTCCACGTGCCAATCGACCAGGTCGCGCAGCTTGTCGACGTCGACCTTCCCGCCGGAGAACGGTGTGATCAGTGCCACCAGACTTCCCTGGAACATCCTTCAGTCCTCCCTGCTGCCTGCCCGGGTCGAGTGCCGGCACTACACCTGGCTGACGGTGACCAGGTCCTTCATCTCGGCGACGGCCTGCTGGAGACCCACGAAGACGGCGCGGCTGATGATGCTGTGCCCGATGTTGAGTTCCGACAGCCCCGGGATCTCGGCCACCGGGCGCACGTTCGTGTAGTTGAGCCCGTGTCCCGCGTGGCACACCATGCCGTAGTCGATGGCCGCTCGGGTTCCCGACGCCAGTTCGGAGAACGTGGCCTCCAGGTCCGCCTGCTCCCGGGCCTCGGCGTAGCGGCCGGTGTGCAGCTCAACGGCGGCGGCCTTGGAGCGCGCGGACGCCTCGATCTGGGCCGGCTCCGGGTCGATGAACAGGCTGACCTCGATCCCGGCGTCGCTGAAGGTCCGGGTGACCTTGGTGACGCGAACTTCCTGCCCGGCGACGTCGAGCCCGCCCTCGGTCGTGATCTCCTCGCGTTTCTCGGGCACCAGCGTCACCTGGTCCGGGTGGACGTCCAGGGCGATGGCGATGATCTCGTCGCTCATGGCCATCTCCAGGTTCAGTTTCACCTGGACAAGGTCCTTCATCGTGCGCAGGTCGCGGTCCTGGATGTGCCGGCGGTCTTCCCTGAGGTGCAGCGTGATGCCGTCGGCCCCGGCAAGCTGGGCCTCGACGGCGGCCCACACCGGGTCCGGCTCGATGCCCCGGCGGGCCTGGCGAAGGGTCGCCACGTGGTCGATATTCACCCCGAGTTGTGGCATGGTCCGGTTCCTCTCCCTGCGCGTTCGGTCGCGGGCCACACGCGGCGCCCCGCAAACCGTCGGATTATAACAGACACGCCACACCGTTGGAAGGTTTCACCTTGCCTCTCGGTGCAGCGAAACTATACTGCCCGTCTGGCAACGCGCGCCGCCCAAGGGGAGACCGCCCATGATGCGATTCGTGGAGTTCGATGGGCCCAATGGAACGCTGCGAGGATCGCTCCACCTGCCGGAGGGCGATGCCCCGGCCCCGGGCGTCGTCATGTTGCACGGGTTCACCGGCCAGCGGCTGGAGTCCGGATTTCTGTTCGTCCAGGCGTCGCGGGCCCTGGAGGCGGCGGGCCTCGCGTCGCTGCGGTTCGACTTCTACGGCTCCGGCGAAAGCGACGGCACCTTCGACCAGATGACCGCCTCCGGCGAGCAGGCCGACGCGGGCGCGGCCATCGACTTTTTCAAGGCCCAGCCCGGGATCGACGCCGCACGCGTCGGCCTCCTGGGCATCTCCTTCGGCGGCATGCACACCGCCTGCACC
>Ga0272444_10001394_pt1 | contig 23267 bp, 21 predicted proteins | sample SSMForm13_FD_201033 | JGI IMG/M metagenome (GOLD analysis project Ga0272444, IMG submission 201033) | Marine sediment archaeal communities from Little Sippewissett salt marsh, Falmouth, MA, United States - SSM-Form-13 | ecosystem: Environmental > Aquatic > Marine > Wetlands > Sediment ...
ACTTTAAGTATTATTCATAAGTCATTGTTTACTATAACTATTTATCACCTTACTAACAATCGAATCCCTCAAATACGGTGACAAAAGGTGACAAATAGTGACAGACGCTACCAAGCGTTCGGAGACACATTTATCCGCGAATTGTTGGATCGTTTCATGTACCGACCTAGCCAGTATGCGCCGTGGAAGTCGCCGCCTGGGTTCATTCGCGAGCCGCCCCCGCCGTTGATTTCATAAGGCGAACTGCGCCAGTTGAAATTACTCGGGGGACGCACGTGCCGCGGCATAGGCTGTGTCGCCTGCGGATCGCCGGTGTGCCCGGGGAAGTAATGGAACTCGCCGCCCCACCAGACGCCGGCAAGCTGAATGACGGTTTCGCCATCCACCGCCAGGCATTCGCCGGCGGCGATTTCATCTTCGTCGCAATTGATGATCGCCGGCGAATTCCAATAAGGCGGATCGGGAAATCCCGCCAGATCTTCCGCGGCGTCATCGGCTGCGGCTTCGTCGGTGCCACCGCGAGAGAACGCGGCGTGGATCAGGTTGAAGTATCCCTGCCCGGCTTTGTCCACGCCCCAGCCCGGCCAATAGCTGGTCCACAAATCGCGCTGCAGCACACGCTGCCAGTAGGCGAACAGCTCCGTGTCGGCTTCGTAACGCAGCAGCGGGTAGATCGCGCAGTAGGCCATGTTGACGTTCGACCAGTTGGTGAATGGTCCGATCACACTGAAGCGGAAGGTTTGATCGACGTACTTGAGGAAGTTTTTCTGATCGATCAATTCGTAGAAGAAATCCTTGAAGCGCTGCTCGCCGGTGATCATCGCAATCGTCTTGAACACGCCCAGCGCCATCACCGCGTTAAAACCGTTACCGGCGATCGGCGGCAGCATTACGCCTTCGAGCTCCAGCGGATGCAAATCGTGATACGTCGTCAGCCGGCCGTCGGCATCGCGTATGGTCAGGTACAAGCCGGTTTCCGGCGCGACTTCCATCAGCTTGTCACCGATGTGCGCCGCTGCCCATTGCAGCTTTTCTTTCAAATCCTGATCGATCTCCGAATCATCCGCGACCACGTCCCACACCACGCCCATCGCCAACACGAAACCGTCGAGCTGATCTTTGCTGGTGTCGTCTTCCCAGATGTAATCGGGAAATTCGCCGTCTTCCGAGTTGTCCGCCCGCCAGACCGGTTCTTTGTCCACCGGTAGCGGATTGCCGTAGACATCGAACAACGGCGTCAGCGTCGGTACGTCGTTGGGAATGTCGATCGGTCGCAGACCGCGAACGACGGTGCCCTGATCACCGGTTATCGCCACACAGATATATAACGTCTCCATCAGATGCTCGACGTTGTCGCGCAATTGGGCGACGGTCGCCCTGTCGACGCGCCGGTCATCGCGTGCCAGTGCATAGCGAAAGGCGTCGCCCAGTGAAGCCATGCCACCGAACATGCCCAGGTCGCCGAATTCGCCGTAGGCAGCTACCGCGTCGTAGACCGCCGTGCCGGTGTATTCCTCGAAACCTTCATCCACCTCGGAATTGGTCAGCCAGTCGTCGACCAGATCCCGCATACCGTTATCAGTGATGTAGGCTTCCAGCGACATCCCCAGCGGAACCGTCATGATGCCGTTGAATTGCTGGGCATAACGAAGCGCTTTGGTTTCGAGATCGGCGTCGAAACCCGCTTCATCGGGACCGGGAATCAGCGCGCCGTAGTCCTCGATGGACGTGTCGTCGTCGGTGGTGTCATCGTCGGTCGTATCATCATCGGTCGTATCGTCGTCGATGATGTTGTTGGTGGTGTCATCGTCGGCAGTGTCGTCATCATCAGTTGTATCGTCATCAGTTGTGTCGTCATCGGCAGTATCGTCATCGGCTGGAGTGGCGTCATCATTGTCGTCGTCATCGTCGTCGCAGGCGGATAGCGAAACGGCGACAACAATCACGAGCAAACAAAAAAGAAGTAAAAGCTTGGTTTTCATTGTGATCCTCATCCGGCTTGTCGACCCGGGAGGCAGTTTACCACGTCGAGCCGCTTGTTCGAAACAGGTTGAACATCGGTGCCGTCAGTGTTAACCATGGAGTAAGATTGATCGGGACAATCCGATTGGATATGCCATGAACAACCTGAAGCGCCGTGATTTCCTGGCCGCCCTGAGCGCCTCTTGTGCGTTGGGTTTCGGGTGTCAGACCAAAACGACGTCGGCCCAGACACCGACGCCGTCGGCAACACCGCAAACCGTACAGAACCATTCAGCCCGTTTCTGGCATTCGGCCGACGACGGCCTCGTGCAATGCGATCTCTGCCCGCATGCATGCTTGATCAAACCCGGCGAAACGGGCTTTTGTCGCGTTCGACGCAACGTCGACGGCAAGTTGATCAGCTTGGTCTACGGCCGGCCGGTTACCAATCACGTCGATCCCATTGAAAAGAAACCACTCAACCATGTCTTGCCCGGCTCGCTGGCCTTTTCTCTGGCGACCGTCGGCTGCAACATGACCTGCCGCCATTGTCAGAATTGGCAGTTGAGTCAGTCATCGCCCGGCGATTTGCCCGCGACCAACTGGACTCCGCAAACATTGGTGATGCAAGCCCAGCGTTCCGGTTCGCAGACCATCGCCTTCACTTACAACGAACCGACGATCTGGCCCGAGTACATCCTCGACACCGCCGCCCTCGCCAAAGACGCGGGCCTGCGTACGGTGATCATCAGCAACGGCTTCATCAACGAAACGCCGCAGCGCGTGGTCGCCAAGGCGTTGGTTGCCTACAAGGTCGACTTGAAAGGTTTTACCGAAAAGTTTTACCGCGACATCTGCGGCGCGCAACTTAAGCCGGTACTCGACGGCATGGTTCGTATCAAAGAAGAAAACTGCTGGCTGGAGATCGTCACTCTGCTGATTCCTTCACTCAACGACGACCAGCAAGAGCTGAAGCAGTTGGCGGACTGGGTGCATCAAAACCTCGGCGACGAAACGCCGGTGCACTTCACCCGTTTCCACCCGATGTTCCGCCTGCGCAACCTGCCACGCACACCGGTCGAGACTTTGGAGACGGCGCGGAAGATCGCGCAGGACGCCGGTCTCAAGTACGTGTACACCGGCAACGTGCCCGGTCACGAAGGCGCACACACCTACTGTCCGAATTGCGGCGCGAAGCTGATTAATCGTTACGGATACTCCATTCGCATTCAGTCTCTGAAAGACGGCAAATGCGCCAAATGCGGCACAAAGATCGCCGGTGTCTGGTCCTGACCTGTCTTGACCCGTCTTGATGAAAAGTCCACACTTCATCGCTCGTGATTGCGCAACCGGAGAACGATGTGACGCAAAGCCGCCTGCAAAACGATTACCTGCCGACGTTCCTGTACGGTGCGTTCGCCTTGTTTACGTCGTTGATGATCTTCTACCTGCCCGTCTACTTCAGCGAACGACTCGGCTTTACCGGAGCGCAGATTGGCCTGATCTTCGCCGCGCAGGCGATCACCGGTGTACTCGCTTCGTTCCCGGCCGGATTGGGTAACGACCGCATCACCAGCCGCACCCTCGCCTTTACCGGATTGCTGATGATGACCGTCTTTTTTCTGTTGATGGGACTGGTCAAAAGCTTTGTCGCCTTCTGGTTGGTTTACTTCGGCTGGGCATTATTTAATTCTCTGTTCCGCACCAGCCTCGACGTTCAGGTTTTGAAAACCGACACCGGCGACCGCACCGGCCAACGCATCGGCCTCTATCAAACCGGTCGTTTCGGCGGCATGGCTGTGGGTATTATTCTGGCCGGCTATCTCGCCACCAAACTTGATTTTAAATACGCCTTCTTTTTCATGGCCGGCGTCACGTTGGTGCTTTCTGTCTTCACGCGCTTTTTAGCTCCGACGAAAATCGGCAAAGTTCGCCTGGCCGATTACAAAGCCGACATCACCAATCCGCGCATGATGATTCTGGCTGTCTGGCTTTACTTGTTTTCCACCCACTGGGGCGCCGAACACACCTGCTACAGCCTGTTTTTGCGCAAATCCTTCGACCTGAGCTTTGTAAGTCTGGGTTGGTTCATGAGCGCCGAATTCTTCGCCATTACCGCATCGGTGCTGCTCGTCGGTCGCTGGATGACGACCGGTGAACGTGCGCGCCGGATTACCATCGTCGGTTTGCTCTGTTCGGGCATCGGCCATATCGGCATGATTTTCCCGCCGGTGCTGAGCTCCGTCGCCTTTCGCGCCATGCACGGAGTCGGTGACGGCTTGATCTTTCTGGTCTTCTACGTCGGCATCGCCAAGCTGTTCAACGTCGAACGCATGGGCGGCAATACCGGTCTTGTTTACCTGATCACCATGTTGGGAATGATTACCGGTGCTCTGATTTCCGGCCCGGTCGGCGAAGCCTACGGTTACCAACATCCGTTATGGGTCAGTGGCGTGATTATGGTGCTGCTGGCACTGCCGATTCTTGCTCTGCCCTGGATACGACGCAAAACGGTTAGCTGACCGCGAACGGATCTTTTCCCGTCAGAATGGCATGAATGCGTTTGTAGGCCGATTGGCTGACTACCAACGAAGCGTGGCCGCGTTCGATCATCAAGTTGGTCGCCCCGGCTAAGGCGGCGCTTTTCAAAGGGACAATTCCGTCGTGGCGTGCCGCGATCGAATACAGCTCAACCTTCGGCGGCAGCGGTCCTTCATGCAGTTGCCGAATAAACGATGAGCCGGGCAGCATCTGCCATAGGCTTTTTCCCCAAAGTCCGAATAGCGGCAAACCGGCGGCAGCTAAAAGCGTACCGTGAAACGGCGAACCGACGGCGATAAAGCGTCGAATGTAATCGGCCAGACCATTTTTCTTCATCGCCCAAAGGCCGATCAACCCGCCCATCGAATGTGCGACAACATCGACCTGTTGAATGCCCAAGCGCTCGGACAGCCGCTCTACTTTAGCGGTTACTTGTTTTGCACTGGCAGCGATGTCTTTGACATTGGGTGATCCCAGGTTGATGGAAAATACGGGAAAGCCGTCCTTTTTCAACCGGCGCTCGATAATCGACAACGCCCCGCGTGTGCCCAGCCAACCGTGAATCAACAACACCGGCCGCAAAAAGCCGACGCCCGGCTGGCCCAGTTCGCGGCTGGTCACGTTGCCTTGCAACTCGGCCCAGGCATAGCGCAACGCATCAACGGCGATGTCGAGCGACACTTCGCGCAGAAAAACGATCTGTCGCGCCATATCGCGCAGACTCATCGGTTTGATCCGCACGCGCACAAAACGCAGCGCAATTCCGCATGGACGGCGATTGTATTGATCGGGGCGGTCGACGCGAATGACCTCAGCGCGACCGATGTAAGGCCGCACTTCGTCCAACAAGGTGAATTCAAAATCGACAATGCTGCCGGTGGTGTAGCAATCGTCGGCCAGCACATAGATTCCACCCGCGCTGACGTTGCCGATCTCGCCGATCAGAAAGCTGCGTTGATGGCGCAGCATCACCTTTAGCTTGGTCCAGACCTCGACCCGGGGAAATTCGCGGCGTTCGCTTTGTGAATGATTGTTCTTCGAGGAACCGCTCATCAATATGGACCTGGAGTGAAACCAAAGATCTCGTTGGGATCGACGTCAAAGTTAATGCCGAAGACCTTGGACAGAATCATGAAGATCAAACCCAGTGCCACCAGAAGCACCAGCATTGAAACCAAGCCCAGACCGCCAAGCAGCGCGATGGAAATCAGGCCGGCGGTGGTGACCAGCACTGTGACCATGCCGCGTCCGCCAAAAGGCGGAGCAGGCTCGATGACCATCAACGCCTGCGACAGTTCGTCGGCGTCTTCGGCGGCTTTCTCAAAAAGCGAGCGGATGCGGTCGATGACGTTGCTGCTCATGTTCTCCCCCACCGTTACAGACCCAGGTCGTCGGCAATGCCGACCAGAGCATGTAGACTCAATTCCAAAAACTCAGGCAACTCAATACCGATTATCTCGCATTCGGCGATGATCTCACGGTTGGCCCCGGCGGCAAATGCCTTTTCCTTATAACGTTTGCGCACACTTTTGGGTTTGACCGAAGACAGCTTTTTATCTGGGTAAACCAGCGCCGTGGCGATAACCAGGCCGGTTACTGTCTCGGCGGCGGCCAATGCGTGTTCTAACGTGGTTTCTCGTTTCAGGCCCAGGTGATCGTTGTGCTTGCGAATCGCAGTACAGATCTCCGGATTTACACCCATCTGCTCCAACATGGTCGCACCCACGTCGGCGTGGGTGTTCATGTCGTCGCCGACTTCTCCCAGGTCGATGTCGTGCAGCAAACCGGCCAACCCCCAGAATTCGGGATCGGCGTCGAACCGCGGCGCCAGTTCGCGCATGATCGCCTCGGAAGCCAGACAGTGCTTGATTAGGTTTTGGTTGTGCGCCAGTTTCTCCCGCACCAAAGCCAGTGCCTGCTCGCGGGAAATACCCGGATCGTTCGCGCTCATCAAAATCTCCTTCAAATCGGTCGCGCCAAGATGGTAGCCGTCCGGCTGCATCAGTGCAAGCGCAACAGCCTCGTGTTACACTGCCGCACCCGGAGGTGCCTATGGATCCGAAGACTTTTGTCGATTTGCTGCTTGAAGTCGATCAACTCGAAGATTTTCCCCGCGCCGGTTTTCTCAAACGCGCCGTCGCCCGGCCCGAATCGGTTGCCGCACACTGCTTCGGCATGGCGCTGACGTCGATGATGCTGGCCGATCTGATCCCTGAGTCCGACAAGGAAAAAGTGATGCGCATGGCACTGCTGCACGAAATGGGCGAAGTGCATCTGACCGACCTGCCGCGTATTGCCGGCGAGTACATCACCGTCGAAGTCAAAGAAAACGCCGAGCATCGTGCCGCCGCCGACCTGCTGGCGCCACTGGGCGAATTGGGCGATTCTTACCTCGCGCTGTTCGACGAGTTTCTCGCCGGCGAAACCCTCGAAGCGCGCATCGTGCGCTCGGCCGATAAAATTCAGATGATGGCTAAGGTGCTGCGCTATGAATTGGCCGGTTACCGGTTGGTCGCCGAGTTTTGGGATTACGTGGACAACCTGATCGATCACGACCTGCCGTTGGCCGCCGATCTGTTTGCCGAGATCGAAGCCCGACGTCCGACAAACGGCTGAAAACAAGCGATAAATCCAACCGACATTCTCATTTGTTTTGATTGCCAGAGCTCGTCAAGTGTGTTAAAAAAGTGCACCTTTTCTCACCGTTTGGAGCGCCGTATATGACCGACCCAGCCAAGCGCGAACTCAATTTGTGGCAACGCATTCTCTACTCCGCCGGCGAAATGGGCGTTTCGCTTTCGCCCGGAGTGGTCGTCGGTTGGCTGCTGTATTTTTACACCGGGCAGGTCGACGAGGCCGGGAATAAAATCTACATCGTCGGTTATGGCGCCTTCGCTGCGATCAACTTCATCGGGCGCATGGTCGACTCGATCGCCGATCCCTTCGTCGGCTACATTTCCGACAAGTACCCGACGCGCTGGGGACGACGCATCCCCTGGGTTGTCATCGGCGCACCGTTTCTTTCGTTGTTCTCGATCATGCTGTGGTACCCGCCCAGTGATCCGGGCTCCTGGGCCAACGTCATCTGGCTGACCGTCGGACTGGCCGGCTTCTGGTTTTTCTTTACCGCCGTCGTCGCTCCCTACCTGGCGATGCTGCCGGAGATCACCTATCACAACGACGAACGCATCGAGATCTCCACCTACATGGGCTATTTCGATGTGCTGGGGATGCTGATCGGTACGGTGTTCATTGCTTTTCTGATCGAGGGTTTCAGCAACGGCATCGACATCGGCCCGTTCCATATTCCCGACGGCTACAAGCTGGCTGGCTGGATCTTCGGCATCGCGATGATTCTTTTCTACTGGGTCTCAGTGGTCAAAGTCCGCGAAAAACCGATGAGCCAGGAGAAAATCGTTCCCTTCAAATTCTGGGAAGCCTTCGGCCACTGCCTGCGCAACAAGGCGTTTATTCCGTACGTGCTTTCGGTCAGTTTCTTCCGCGTCGCCATCGATGTGCTTATCGCCATCATCCCGTTTATGGTGACCGTCGTCATCGGCTATAAAGAAGGCGTCGCTGGTCTTTTGCAGGGTGCGATTGTCGTTCTCAGCCTGCCGCTTTTCCCGTTGGTTTACAAACTTTCCGTGAAAATGGGAAAGAAGAAAGTCTACCTGTTCTCGCAAGGGCTGTTTGCAGCGGCTGTGCCCTTCATCGCCACCATGAAAGACTTTCCCATCTTCGGATGGGGATTTCACAATTTGTTTTACAAACTCGGCATGGGCGGGATGTCGGAAAGCGCGATTATTCTATCCCATGTCAGCGTTGTCTTCCTGTTCATCCTGTTTCCTGTCGCCTGCGTCTTCGTGCTGCCGCGCGCCATTTTCACCGACATCATCGACGTCGATGCACAAAAAACAGGTTATCGCCGCGAAGCTATGTACATGGGCATGGAAGGGTTGATCAGTAAATTCGCTGCCGGGCTGTCGGTAGTGATCGCGCCGCTGTTACTCAAGTACGCCGGCGATACGGCAGATAATCCCAATGGTATCTTGCTGGCCGGTCCTGTGGCTGGATTTTTGCTGGCGCTTGGTTATATTGCCTTTCGGTATTACCCAATCGAAAAGTAGGCAGAGAAAATGCTATACGCCGCCGCCGCCAAAGTCGATATCACGCCGTTGTTCGTCAAGCGCACTTACCTCGCAGGCTTTATGCCTAACCGGCTTGCCGATGGCGTGTCCGAACCTTTAACCGCCCGCATTCTTTACCTGGAAGACGACAACGGCCCGATGGTTTGGATCACCGCCGATGCGATCGGCTTCTTGCTTTCGGATACCGATCAGATCAAATCGAAACTAACCGGCATTGATCCTTCACGTGTAATGATCGCTGCGACGCACGCCCACTCGACGCCGGATACATTGGGCATCTGGGGCCCTGCTCTTGGCGAAGTCCCCTATCGCAGCGGCCGTGATCCGCAATACATCAAATGGATGATTCAAGAAATCGTTCATGGCGTGGAACGCGCGCGTTCTCGTAAACGTCCCGCTGTTATCGGCTTCGGTGAAGACACGCAAGACAAAAGCGATTGGGTCATCAACATCCGCCAGCCGGGCTATCTTGATCACACCATGTCGGTGATGCGCGTCGACGACGTCGACGGACGGCCGATAGCCTGCCTGACCAACTATGCCTGTCACCCGGAAACGCTGTGGGAAAACAACAAGAAGATCTCACCCGATTTCGTCCATTACCTGCACAAGGAAGTCGAACAATCCACCGGCGCGGTCAGTCTGTACGCCAACGGCGCGCTGGGCGGCATGGTGACGCCAAATCTCGATGACGACGCACCGCTGCGCAAACGGCGCTCGTTCGTCAAACGTTTGGGTAAAGCTCTTGGTGGTTTCGCCGCCGACTCCTGGGATCAGATCAAACCGAAAACCTCGAAGGGTATCGACCATCAATATCGCCGCCTGCTTGTCCCCTTACTCAACAAGCAACTGCACTTCGCCGCAAATCTGGGTTTATTCAATCGTCATTTGAAGCAAGGTAAAGTTGAAACGGCGTTGCATGTTTGGCGCATCGGACAGGCGCAATTGGCAACGCTTCCCGGCGAACCGATTCCCGCCGTCGGCTTTGCCGTAAAAAAAATGATGTCCGCAGAGTATAAATTTCTGATCGGTTTAGGCGACGACGAATTGGGCTACCTGCTCGATGACAAACATGCCGCCGATCCGAAGTACCATTACGAACGCAGCGTATCGATCGGCCCGGAAGGCTTGTCGATTCTTATGCAAGCGTTGCGTGAAATGACGGCGGCGAGATGAAGATCGTTGGATTAACCGGCGGCATCGGATCCGGCAAAAGCACTGTCGCCGCATTTTTCCGCAAGTTGGGCGCCGCAACAATCGATACCGATCAAGTGTCTCGTGACATCGTCGCCGTCGGCAGTGAAGGCTTGGCCGAAATCCTTCATCGCTTCGGGCAAGATGTCTTGCAATCCGACGGCAGCCTCGACCGCGAAGCCCTCAGGCGTGTCGTGTTTCAAGATGAAAACGCGCGCCTCGACCTGGAAGCCATCACCCACCCGCGCATTTTTATGGTTGTCGGTCAGTGGGCGCAAAAACAGATAGAAGCCGGTTGTCCACTGGCGATTATCGAAATACCGCTGTTATTCGAAGTGCCGACACCGTTTGATTTCGACGCAACGATTTGCGTCACTTCGACTCGCGAGCAACAAATCCAGCGAACGGTCGACCGCTCGGCTTACGATAAAAAAACACTGACCGGAATACTTGATGTGCAAATGTCGACCGAAGAAAAAGCCGGACGCGCCGATTTTACGATCGACAACAGCGGTTCGTTAGATGATACGCTCCGCCAGGTGAAAGAAGTGTTTGCGCGTCTAACCGAATAGTTACCCGACGACGATTTTCTCGCCGACCTGCAAAACTCGCATGTCATCGCCATAAACAGTCTGAATGATGCCCAGTGACATTTCGTCCGAATCGTGACCGGAAAGGTAAAGCTTCTTTACTCCCAGTTCCTGCAAGCCAACGGCCAACAGGCCGATTTCCTCCGGCTCGCGCCTTTTCCATGGCGGGCGTTGTCCGATACGTAATTGCCCATAGAGGCCGAGGGCGTCGGGTAGCAACGCATGCAAGCCGCCGACGTAAGCGTAGGGTTTGATGCCGGTCAACGCCGACGCATGCAGCAACATGCGAATCGGATCTGGGTGAGCATCGCCCGCCACACAAACAAGCCCCTTATCTGCCAAATGGATCAACATCATCCATTCCCAGATGCGTCCGGATAAAAATGTGCGACCGGGCAACGGCGCCGATAGCGCCACACCGGGCAGGATTTCACCCGGCGAAATTCCTTCGGTTGTTCCGTTCCATGGCTTATAGGTGGTTACGTTCTCCAACGAGATATCGAAGTTGGGTTCGCGTCCGTTGAACAGCTTGCCACCGCCGATGTGTTCGGGATGGTGATGGCTCAGCACCAAAGCGGATAACTCGGCAATGAGTTGATCCGGCTCGAAACCGGCGACCTTCATATTGTGATATAGCGGTGACGGGCGCAGCCTACCGGGATTGTCACCCAAGTCGAACAAAACTTTCTTCCCGTCGATTTCCAGCAAATAGCTGACTCCGGCGTTGCCGTGATATTTGCCGCTGACGGTGTTCCATTCAAAAAGCGGCAACACACTGACTTCGGCAACAAAAGACACGTCGATCTTCGTCGTCGAGGATTTGATCTTTCGCCATATACGGTCGTCACGTAAACGCCCGAAGAAAAACCGCAACCACAACACGAAAAGTGTCGCGACGGTAATCAGCCCCAGGCCGATAACGATCACGGCTACCGTGTTGAACAAGGAGATAATAAATTCGCGCAACACCCCTCCTTAGGGAGGTAATTCTAGCACAATTTGACCGCTGTTTGCCGCCGTGTCGGCAATTGCTATGCTAAGCCCCATGTTGTATCGGGAAAGCAATATCCGCGACTGCATCTTGAAAGCGGCACAACGCCTGCGCCAAACGGATTGGTCGGCCGCATTAATGAATCAGCCGCAAAAAATGTGGTTGGTCGGTGGTGTGGTTCGCGATCTGGCGCATAATCTGAAACCGACCGATATCGACTTTGCCGTTGCCGACGATGCCAAAGCGGTAGCGAAGCAAGCCGCCGAAACGCTGAACGCCCGCTTTGTTGCCTTGCATGATCGTTTCGGTTCTTACCGTATCGTTTTGCCCGATAAAACCGTTCTTGACTTCACCGCACTGCAAGGTGAATCCATCGAGCATGATCTCGCCCGCCGCGATCTGACCATCAACGCGCTGGCCCTGCCCTGGCCTACGCTTGATAAAGTCGTCGACACCACTGGTGGCTTGGCCGACACGGCAAACAAAATTGCTCGTCGTTGTTCAGCCGGTGTGATTATCGCCGATCCTGTACGTACTCTGCGCGTTTTTCGTTTCGCCGCTGCTTTTGGTCTGAAGGTTGACGATGACACCTTGACCGAAGTTGAACAGGCATCGCCTGCATTGATCAACGAACCCGGTGAGCGGATTTGGGTTGAACTGGAAAAAATTCTGAATTTACCGGAAGCATTTTCTTGGTTGGACTTGCTCGACCGCCACGGCGTGCTCGATGGGTTGTTCCCTGAATTGGCCAACGCCGCAGGCGTCGAGCAACCGGACTATCATCATCTCGACGTTCGCGATCATAACATTGAAACAGCTCGGCAGATCGATTCGCTGCTTGGCGACCGGCAGTTTGGCGAAGCCCTGCAAAACCCGGAAAACCGGGCGTTGGTCCGCCTTGCCGCGTTGCTGCATGACCTCGGTAAACCGGCTGCGGCTTCGGTCGACGCCAATGGCCGCCTGCGATTTTCAGCACATACACACTACGGCGCCGAAATCGCCGAAAAGATCGCGCGGCGTTTGCGACTTTCCAACGTGATACGCCGCCGTCTGGTGCGGTTGGTCGAGGCGCATATGCGTCCGCATCAATTGGCCGACCTGTTGGCGGATAATCAACTGACCGCCAAAGCAACGAGAAAGTACTTGCTCGACCTGGAACGCGATTGGCTGTTGTGCCTGGCGTTGGCCCGCGCCGACCTTCAGGCAACCTGCGGTCCAAAGGCGCCGGAACACGGTCAACAACGATCCGTCGTTTTGGTCGATCACCTGATCAGCGCGTTTAACGAACGCCTGCCTGCCGATGATTCTTCGCCTTTGCTGACCGGCAACGACGTGTTGGAACTCGGAGTCAAACCCGGGCCGCGCGTCGGGCAAATTCTTGATTCGATCGCGCAAGCCCGTTTTGAAATTCCAACCATGACCCGCGAACAGGCACTCTCGTTAGCGCGCCGGCTGTGCAACATCACCGATCCATCGGAGTAACACCATGCGAAACGACAAGCGAAAAACCAACCAATTGCGTCCGATCACCCTGAAACGGAACGTCGTCGATTACGCGGAAGGAAGCTGCACGGTACGCTTCGGCAAAACCTGGGTGCATTGCACCGCCAGTGTCGATCGGCAACTGCCACGATGGCGTAACGAAAGCGACGGCGGCTGGGTGACCGGCGAATACGACATGCTGCCTCGCGCCAACCGCGACCGCGGCAACCGTAACGGCGGGCGCAGCGGGCGTTCGCAGGAAATCAGCCGGCTGATCGGTCGCAGCCTGCGCGCAATCACCGACCTGAAAGAACTCGGGCCGCTGATGATCACCATAGACTGCGATGTCATCCAGGCCGACGGCGGAACGCGCACGGCAGCGATTACCGGCGGTTTTGTCGCACTTGTTGACGCTTTACGCTGGTGCCATAAAAAGAAGCTGATTCAGCAACTGCCGCTGACCGATTCCGTCGCGGCGATCAGCGTCGGCATTGTCGACGATAAACCGCTACTCGACTTGAACTACAAGGAAGACTTCGCCGCCACGGTCGACGCCAACTTCGTCATCACCGGACAGGGACAGTTGGTTGAGGTGCAAGCGACCGGCGAAGAAGCCACGTTTTCCGCCGATGAATTCGAAGCGCTGTTGAAATTGGCGCAAAAAGGCGTCAAACAACTTGTCCGCCTGCAACGGGAAGCGTTAGGGCCAATCTCCCTGCTGCGGAGCGAAACATGAAAATCGTCATCGCCACATCCAACGAGGGCAAGCTGGCCGAAATGCGCGCCCTGCTCCAACCCCTGGGTGTTCAGTGTATCGGGCTGGACGAAGTGCAGATGTGCCCCTGCGTCGCCGAAACGGGCCAGACCTTCCTCGACAACGCTCTGCTCAAAGCGCGGCATTACGCGGTACATACCAACCTGCCGGCCATCGCCGACGACTCGGGCTTATGCGTCGATGCGCTCGACGGACGACCCGGCGTTTACAGCGCCCGCTACTCCGGTCCTTTTGCCGATGACGACAAGAACAACGCCAAACTTTTGCAGGAAATGAAGGACAACGAAAATCGCGCCGCGCGCTTCGTCTGCGTTACCGTATGCGCACTGCCGGATGGCTCATTTGTTGATGCCGAAGGCGTTTGCGAAGGTGAGATCCTACACGAACTACGCGGCGAGAACGGGTTCGGTTACGACCCGCTGTTTTACGTCGCCGAGTACGACGCTACATTCGCCGAAATTGAACCGGAATTGAAAAACAAAATCAGTCACCGGGCGCGTTCGCTTCAATTGTTGATGGAGAAGCTACCGGGGTTTCTACCCGACGAGAAATAAGCCAGACTTCAGCGCGTCTCGTTTCCCCTCTCGCGTCTTCAACTTCTATTTGCTTCAATGTATTGATTTCAAATTGTGCATCCAGGGCTAATCTTTCCTGATCCGGATTCGTGTATCGATCACGCAAAATGACAAGAGAGCGAGAAAACGGAACATCGCGCTTGTACGGCAAGGCCAATCGCCCTAAGTGATATGACGTCATTGCCTGCTCATCGGCCAGCACGGGCAATGTCGCCGGCTGATGGTTCACCGCTTCGGCGGATAGCTGGATTTCCCAACCGATCCGCTGCATGCCGGCAACCAGCGAAATCGCCAAGCCTAGTCCGGCAATGAACATCGCCATCATCATTGCCTGCGCCATCCGCTTACGCACCGGCCCGCCGGTCAACCAACGCCGCAAGCCCAAGCCGATCGGTAGCGACAGCCAAAACACCAGCATCGTCGAAAAGCGTAGATCGAACGTCCAATGGATGGATATTCCTAGCCAGCCGGCGAGCAACAAGTAGATAAGCAGCATGCCGTTGCGACGCATCATCGGCGTCATGCGCCAGAGTATGCGCCAATGAAAAATGCCGATCAGCAAAGGCACAAGCCCGATCACCATCAAATGCATGCCGATGCCGAACAAATGTCGCGCCCCACGCGCCAAGACGGCAATTACCGATGCATCGGCCACGCTGACACCGAACTCGGCAAAGTAACCTGCCCGCCCAACAATGCCGAGTTGCCAGACGATAATCAACAGCCAGGGAAACAATCCAAGCAGAATCGGCGGGATTTCCTTCCATTCGTCTTTCTGACGCATAAAGCGGATCAATCCCCATACCATAACCGGAATGAAAACCAATCCCTCGGCGCGGGTGAAAGCGGCTAAACCGGCGCAGAATAACAGGCCGAATAGATCGGTCCATTTATTCGCACGACTGAATCGCAGAGTAAACCATGTTGCCAACGCCGCACATAAAACAAACACGCCTTCAGTCAGCGGTTGTACCGTGTGCAGAATGAACAACGGATCGACCGCCAACGGCAGCGCCGCCAGCCAGGCGCGTTGTTTTTCCAGGCCGATTTCCGTCGCGGCTTTCATCGCGACGCCCATTGCCCCGACGGCGGCCAGTGAGGCGATTAGCTTGGCAGCAAGCAATCGATCCAGCCCGAGCAAGGCAACAGTGTTGATCAGCATCGGGAAAAACGGCAGACGCTGCGTGTAAACCAGCAGGTCGTAACGCAGATAAGTTGCCCCGTCCGGATTGACGAACTCAATTGAATCAATCAAGACCAAGCGCACGATCAGGGAGGCGCCGATTATGGAAAACGGCAAAATGTTGCGTTTCATCTGTGTATCTATTTTCATTTCCCCGACTATGTTAATCTGGTTTTTACCGGTGCCAAATGTAATAAGGGAAATTGTTACTTGTTATGAATCAACAATCAAACCATATTCCTTCGAAAAAAAAATGGTTACCGATTTTCGTTTTAACCGGGCTGGTTCTTGCACTTTTCGCGTCTGAGGTAACTATCCGCGTCTCAGGCGTCGACTGGCGTTATGCTGAAAAAAATTTATTTTATCAAATTGAAGATGTATTCAATCATGTTGCCGATCCCGATCCGAAACTCTTGTATCGTTTACGACCGAATTCATCTTATCGTTATTATTGGGATCATCAAAACTATTCGGTTTCAATAAACTCTCTAGGCGAACGCGGCCCGGAAAGAAAGTCCTCGAAACCGGCAAACGTTTATCGGATTGCGGTTTTTGGCGGATCGAATGTTTATGGCTCTCATCTAAATAATAATGAAACTTGGCCGGCACGATTGGAAGCGGAACTAAACCGGCGCTTTCAATCAGTTCGTTATGAAGTCTGGAATTTTGGGACCAGTGCTTACGTAGGCACGCAAATGGCGCGGTTGGCAAACGAGATGATCGCCCGAATTGATCCGGATTTGATCATTTTTGCTTTATCCAATTCGGGCATCATGGCTTTTTTATCCGACACGGATATCCAATCATATTTTGAGCATAACCCGATTTTCTGGAACTACCTGATCGACGACAGCGACGATTCAATTCGACCTTCGCAAGTGAAACTTTGGTGTTTAAAACATTCTCACCTTTATCGCTATACCTTGATGGTTCTCGCTGGAATACGCAACAAGAATAATTTGCCTCTCTGGCATATCAATCGCGGTTTTGAACAATTAAACGTTCAACATATTCATGAATTGATTGAGAAACACAGGTCATCTATTAAATTCTGCTATTTCGTCGGTCCATACAACAAACCGGAGCCAAATCCAATAGCTTCCGGTTCCGGCTACACGATTCCACGATCATACACCGAATATTTTCAAATACCGGATGTACCCGTATTAAGCATTGAAACAACGGAAGCGATGCCCCCTGAATTCAGTTTTGTTCATCCGCCATCACACGTTACCCCTTGGTATGCGGAAAGACTTACGGATCTCTTGAAGGATACCGGGCTCCTCGCCAATTGAGATCCCTCTACCAATTCGGCGGCGGTTGTGGCAAAACAACTCTATGAAACTCGTCATTCAAATACCCTGCTTCAATGAGGAAGCCACCTTAGCGGCTACGCTCGCCGATCTGCCCCGACAGGTTGACGGCTTCGATATAGTCGAAGTGGTTGTTATTGATGACGGCAGCAGCGATCGCACCGTGCAGGTCGCCAGCGAGAACGGCGTCGAGCACATTGTTCATTTCGCGACCAACCGCGGACTGGCGACGGCTTTCAAAGCGGGTTTGGACAAGGCGCTGGAATTGGGCGCCGACGTGGTGATCAACACCGACGCCGACAACCAATACCCGGCTTCTGCAATCGCCGATTTGGTCCAACCGATTCTCGAGGGCAAAGCCGACGTAGCCATCGGCGCACGTGACATCGAAGGCATCAGCCATTTCTCGCCAAGTAAAAAACGATTGCAGCGCATCGGCTCCTGGATCGTGCGCCAATTTTCCGGCCTGGATGTGGCCGACGCCACCAGCGGCTTTCGCGCTTTTTCTCGCCGGGCGGCACTGCGCATCAACATCCTGACTCGCTACACCTACACGTTGGAGACACTGATTCAAGTCGGCCGGCAAAATCTGGCCGTGGCCAGCGTACCGATCAAAACCAATCCGCCCACTCGGGAAAGCCGCCTGATCAGCTCGAACCGGACGTACATCTGGCGCTCGGCGCTGACCATTTTGCGCATGTTCGTCACCTACGCACCGTTGAAAGTGCTGGGAACGTTCGGCGCGGCGCTTTTCGGATTGGGCACGTTGATCGGCCTTCGTTTCCTCTACTACTACGTCACCGCCGGCGGTCAGGGGCATATCCAGAGCCTGATTCTCGCCGCCATCCTGACCATCATCGGATTTCAGGTCGGCGTGCTCGGCGTGTTGGCTGATTTGTCGGCCACCAATCGCATCCTGCTTGAAGAATTGCTCGTGCGCTCGCGCGATCAAAGCGGGGACAAACAACCTTGAGCGATGAGCAACCGCACATTCTTTTCGTCACCACCAGTTTTCCCTTGCATGCAGATCATTGGTCGGGCGTCTTTGTCGCCGTGCAAGCCCGTGCACTCGCTAAGTCAGGTTGCAAAGTGACCGTGTTGGCTCCGGACGCCGCTGGGGTGAAAACCCATGAGCCAATGGGTCCTTTGGATGTTTACCGTTTTCGCTACTTGCCCGATGCAGCCGAAAAGCTGGCCTATGGCGGAGGCATCCCGGCCAATCTGCAGGCATCGCCCTGGCTCTGGGGTACGGTCCCGGCGTTCACCGCCGGTTTGTTTCGCGCTTTGTCGCACCTGGCGAAAAAAGCCGACCTTGTGCATGCGCACTGGTCGTTTGCCGGCGCCGTCGCTTCCTTGACTCCCGCCGTTCGGCACAAGCCCCTGGTCGTCAGCTTTCATGGCAGTGACCTGGCCAAAACTGGCGGTGTATTCTCTAAGGCAGCAAAACGCGTATGCCGATCGGCAAATGCCGTCGTTGTTCATAGCGATGAAATGAAACAACGTGCAATAAATGCCGGCGCAGCGTCCGATTCCATTCTGCAACTACCGCACGGAGTGGAGACTGAAAGTTTCCCGCCGAAACAAAAAAATGGGGACTCATTCAAGCTGATTGCGGTTGGCCGATTAAGTGAAGAAAAAGGTTTCGATCTTTTACTCGATGCGCTTGCCGACATGGCGGATCAACCGAAGTGGTCGCTGCAAATCGTCGGCGAAGGCCCCCTGCTGTCGTCGCTGCATCAACAAATCGAACACCTGGGCATGACCAACCGAATCACTCTCTCAGGTGCCCTTGCGCCGTCTCAGGTTCGACGTGAATTGTCCCGGTCGGATCTTATGATCGTTCCTTCACGCCGTGAGGGATTCGGCGTTGTCGGCCTGGAAGGTATGGCCGCCGGTTTACCGGTGGTCGCGACACGTGTCGGCGCACTACCGGAAATCATTGAAGACGGAAAAACGGGTGTGTTGGTTGACGCCAATGATGTCAAGGCGTTGCACACGGCCATTGTCGATATGCTGGTTGACGAAGAAAAAGGGCTGTCGATGGGCAAAAAAGGAAGAATACGCGTACAAAAGAAATATGCTGCCGAGGTAGTCAATCAACCACTTGTTACGCTTTACCATCAATTAATCGCTGGTTCTTGACTCCAACCGGTGCAATTTCTATGCTTTCTTGTTGCAATTTTACGGAGGGAAAACACGGTGCGTGTTAAACTTACCCTAACAGTGCTTTTCGTATGCATGCTCGCCGCTTCGGTTTATGCGGCTCGTCCAGACCTTGCGCTTCACGATCCGTCGCCGGATCAAATCTACTGGTTCATCCAATCCGGCGACTGCAACATCGGCCGCCAAGGCAATCTGCCGGCCAATCATCTCGATTGGTTATTGGTGGAAGCACGGACGGTAATCAATCCCGCATTCATCGTGCTCACGGGCAGCCTGGTCGACGGAACGAACGCCCAAGAAAATCCGCAGCCGCCTTACGTGGAAGAATGGCAGCAATATAGCCAGATTATGTTCGCAAACGGCGCCAACGACGACTGGCTCTTCGATCTGCCTGGCAGTCGCGACGCCTGGAACGATCCCGGCCTCAACGCTTACCTGACCGCGTCAGTGCAAGGCTCGGCAACCGGCGAATACCGCCATGCCTGGTCGATCGACACCCCTAAAGGGGAATACCTGTTTCTCGGCGTTTCCACCGTCGACGATTCCGGTCCGGCTTATCCCGACGAACCGGCCGTGTTTTCCGAGCAAGACCGGCAATGGTTGTACGGTTGGAGCGAAGAAGCCGAACAGGCGCGTATGTTGTTTGTCTTCGGCCATAATCCACTGCAAACCTTCCTGCCCTGGGAAGGCGTTTACAAGCTTTACCAATGGCTTTACGACTACGGCGCCGCCGGATACGGCTACAGCCATTTCCCGCTCGATACACTTGACGAACGCAGCGAATTTACCGGCGATCTGCTGCGTGTCAACGGCGGCGGTCTCGGCTTCAACAGTACCTGCCAATATACGTTGTGGGTCATCGACCACGACGGCGTCAGCGTCAACTGCGCCAAAGCCGAGCAATTCCCGATCGTCATCAGTTCGCCGTTGGACGCTGGTCTCGGCGGCAGTAACGGTTACGCCTATCCGCTGGCCGCCGGCGCGCCCTCGGTGCATGTCCGTGCACTGGCTTGCGCACCCGGCCAACCAGCTTCGCTTAATGGTGTTATCGAAGACGTCGGCATTGCTTTCGACCTCTTACGCGTCGGCGATAGCCCGATCTACCAGGGCGAGTTCGATGCCACCGGTTTGGATAACGGAACGTATCGCATCACCGTCAGCGCCGAAGGCCTGCAGTCGCATACGATCACCGTCAAAATGGCCGAAGTGCAATGCTACGACGGCAAAGACAACGACGGAGACGGCCTGATTGACTTTCCGCAAGACAGCGGTTGTGCGTCCTACAGTGACTCGCTCGAAACCGGCGACCGTAGTCCGATCGCCGATGCCGGCGCGGATGTAACGGCTTTTGTCGGTGAAAATGTCATCTTCAACGGAGAAGAAAGTTACGACCCGGATCTGGCCGAACATATCTTCTTTGAATGGACCATCGACGTCGAAAACAACAAAGACCGTATCGTCCCCGAGGTCGTTACCAGTTACGCATACAGCATGCCGGGCACCTATCACGCTACGTTAAGGGTGACGGATTCACGGACCAATTCCGACACCGACACAATGACCGTAACGGTCATCGAAGGTGAAGAAGAACCGGACGACATCGCCGAGGGACCGGAAAACGTGCCGGAAGAAGAAGACGAAGACGCCGATTACGGATGGGGTTGCGGCAGCTAGCCGGCATACTCAGGAGATCCGATGCATCGCTGTATATTTGCCTTCAGCCTGATCATCACTTTCCTTGCCTTGGTGCAGCCTGTGTTAGCCGCCGATGAATCGGAGATGATCGATTCCATCGCCGCGACGGTGGAAAACGAAACCATTACCCTGGAAGACGTCCGCCTGGAAAAAGACTTGTTGAAGCGCACCGGTGTCTGGTTCAGCCGCACCAAACCCGAAACAACACCTACCGATAAAATGGTCTTTGAGGAAATCATGGTGCGGATTCTGCTTTACCACCAAGCGCGGAAAATGGGCTTTTCCGATGTACCACCGGCTCGGCTGGCAGCGCGAATGAAATCATTTCGCACGTCATTCGGCAACGAAGAAAGTTATCGCGAATGGCTGTTGAAAATGGAATACCGCGATGAAGCTGTGCCGATACCGGACAACATCGACTATCAGCTTTACCGATCCATCAGCAAACGTTTTTTCCGGGAATTGGCCATCGAGCAATACCTGGAAAAAAAGATCGGCATTCAGGTTAAATTGGCCTTGGCTGATTATCTGGAAGAAGAAGGCGAATCATTACGAACCGAACATCCCGGCGCGTCGGAGGAAGATCTGGAACAACATGCCCGCGAGGCGATATACCGCAAAAAATTGGATCAACATATCAATGAGTTGAAAAAACGCGCCCGCATTATTATCCTGCGTGAATTGTTTCGCTAAACACGTTGACACCCTCAGGCGGACAGTGCTAGCATTTCGCAACCTATACGACGAAATCAACAAGGAGAATTCCTTTGCGTTTCAATAGCTTATGGATCATTGCCTTGATCATGGTTTTTGCCCTGGCCGGCTGCACCAGCGGCGACTATTCGGATGACGAAGAAGATCCGCCCTGCACGACCACTATCGGGGACGGCGCTTTTGAAGGGCCCTACCGAATCGCTTTTGGTTTTGGCGAAGGAGCTCATGCCGCTGCACGCCTATTCCTGCAGGATCCCGGACGGTTTAATGTGCTGGCGGCGATGAACGGCCCGGTGCATGCCCGTTTGCTGTTGGCCGAGTTGGATCGCCTGCTTAGCGATTACGATTTCTGGCCGGAAGGCGCCGCGCGCGCCGAACGCCTCGATTTCTGGCGCGACGCGCTGGCCGCTTTCGGCAACCCGCTTTACATCAACGAATCCAGCAATTATTTCCCGCCGGGATTGGATCAGTACGATTTCTTTGGCTACCACGATCGAAATCTTCCCGGCATGTATAGCCCGGCCAATCCCAGCGGCGCTATCAAAACAGTCACGGTGCGCGATCCCTCCGGCGTGCCGGTGGAATTTCTGCTGGCGCACGACCTCAACAACAACGGCACGCGCGATACGGGCGAACCAATCATCAATTGGCTGCACGAACCGTTCGACGATGCCGACGGCGACTTCATCCGCGACAGTGACGAAGCCTTCAGCGACTTGGGCATCGATGGCGTCGCCAACACCGACGACTACGGCGAGGGCAACGGCGTTTACGATGAAAACCCGATGGTCGCCAATTGGCTGGCAAACGATCCCTTCACCCTGCTGACCGATGCCGACATCGACCTGACGCCGGGATATCGCCAAAGCATGTACTTCGACTCCCTGACCGACGACCGTTGGGGTTTTGCCGAAGCGATGGGTTACTTACCCGCCATCTTGGAGAGTCGCCTGGCTGAAGTCGCCCGCGGCGATGATTTCTGCATCGGTAATGAAGTCGGCTATTACGACAATTTCCTGCGCGAAGAAGCGCGCTTTACCGAGCAGATCTGGTTCCCTGAAAAATATGTCGCACTACAGTTGAACGAAACCGATACCGACCAATGGGACGAAGAAGAAAACGCGGGCCTGCTGGCCAATCGGTGGAGCCACGCGCTCAGCCTGATCTCGATGCGCATGCCCAACGGCTTGTACGACAACGTACCCAAAGAAAGCAAAGTCGTTTACCAGATTCGCGAATTCTACAGCGAAACCTTCGCCGAGTACGTCGAGTTCGGCATCGGCTTCCCCGCCGGCTATTTCGACGACGAAAGCGACTGGAAAAAATTCCCGGTCATTTATGTCTTCCACGACCGCGACAGTACCATTCATGACTGGTGGCGCCTGCTGGAAACCCAGGGCGACCTGGCCAACCGCGAGTTGATCAAACAGGCCCTGATCGTCGTGGTCGACGGCACTCGCGATATCGACGAAGGACGCGGCTACGGCTATTACGTCGATCAGATGGGCGCGGAAATCGGCGGCGCTTACGGCGCGATGGTTGAGGAACTGATTGCTTTCGTGGAAAGCACCTATCGGGTTCAAACGGAAGAGTTCGATCGCGACGACGACGAAGAAGAATAAAGGGCAACCGTGACTCAGCACCTGCTCATCGACGACGTACGTCGCGATGATCTCGATCAGATCATTCAGATCGAACAAGATGCGTTCGTTACGCCCTGGCACGTGGAAAGTTTGGAAGCCGGACTCAAACGCCCCCGCACGGTATTTATCGCCTTGCGCCAAGGAGAGCGGATTCTAGGTTACGGATTGACCTGGCTGGTGGCCGACGAAATGCACATTTTGAAATTGGCGGTACACAAAGATTTTCGTCGACGCGGCTACGGATCGATGTTGATCGCCGAAACATTGCGTCGAGGACGCGATCAGAGCGCGCACATCG
>Ga0272444_10001396_pt1 | contig 23259 bp, 20 predicted proteins | sample SSMForm13_FD_201033 | JGI IMG/M metagenome (GOLD analysis project Ga0272444, IMG submission 201033) | Marine sediment archaeal communities from Little Sippewissett salt marsh, Falmouth, MA, United States - SSM-Form-13 | ecosystem: Environmental > Aquatic > Marine > Wetlands > Sediment ...
GTAGGGGCCGGTGTCGATTTCCACGCCGTCGACGATCAGCGGGCCCTGCATCGAGAAGGTCATCAGGCCCTGGCTCGGTGAATCGTAACTGGCCGGTTCGCCGAAGCTGACGGTGGCCGAAGTGATCGCGTTGACGAAGGCGTCGAAGTCGGCGTACTCGTCGGCGCTGCCCAACTCGCAGATCCAAACGTTCTGGATGCCGTCGGCGATCAACTCGACGTCTTCGAATCCGGTTTCGCTTGACCAATAGGTATCGTGCTCGCTGTACAACGCGACATAGGCGTCACCCTTGCGGCCGATGACCCAATGGCCGTCTTCGACAAACTCGTCGAATTCGTTTTTCGGGAAATAGGCGTGCGTGTATTGCGCGAACAGCAATTGTTCGAGCAGCGGAATCCGCTTGCGGTCGTACTGCAGAATCGCCACGTTCTCGTGCAGCAGGCTGCGCGGCGTCCAACCGCCGGTCCACTCACCGGCCATGTAATCGTCTTCCAACCCGCCCGGCGCGGTGGTGAAGACATAAGCGTCGGCATCGAGCGTCGCCTGCCAGACATGCACCTGCCCGGTCCACATCCCCGCTGCGTAATCTTGCATGCCGGAAAGCTGGTAGTGCGGCGTGCGCCAGGTGTAGGTGGACATCGTCTGCAGCGCGGCTCCGAGCGACATCTGCGGCACCGCACTGGTAACCATTTCCGGAATCGGGGTGCCGACGAAGATGCGCAAAAAGGCGATGTCCGACCAGAAGAAGCCGTCCCACATGTCGAATTCCTCGATCATGTTGAACGTGCCGGTAACCACCTTCGGCGCGGCGTAGCCGGTCATGCCCCACCAGAACATGATGTCGCGCCAGTCTTCGTAGCCGATGCCCCAGTCGGGACCGTCGTCGATGTTGATGCCGTCGCGCTGGCGGTGTTCGTGGTTGTCAACGGTTTCCTGCGCGATGTCTTCCAAAATCGCGGGCGGCCAGTAATGCGGGCTGGTCGCCAGGTGGGCGGCGGAAAAGTTGCCGCTGCTATGCCGTTCGCCCAGACCGTACAGCAGCCAGACCGGGTCGTCGGTCGAGTCGTTCAGCCCGAACAGCAGCTTGTCCTGATAAGTGCGGCCGTGCGCGGTGGCGAACAGACCCTTGTAATAGTTGTTGAGCATGTCGAAGCCGATCGCGTCCATCACCATTGCCGCCTTCGTCGCCAGTTCGGGATCTTCGGCGAAGTCGACGACGTTCAGGATTGCCGGCATGTCTTCGTTGAAGTAGACGTTGCTGTGCCATTCGGAAAAGCCGAACAGCCCGCGGTAGTCGAGCCACTCGTTCATCAGTTCGGTGGCCTTGGCGACGTGCTCGGCGCCGGTCATGCCGGAGTTGTCAAAAATTTCTTCGGGGAACAATTGCCCGGCCATCAACTCGGCGGCGTGGAAGAGCGCCTGGTGGTTTTCCGACCACCAGCACATTTCGTCGTCACCGGGTTCGTCGATCCAATACTTGAAACCCAGCACCGCGTCTTCGATATCGGCTTTGAGTTGGGGCGGGATCACGCCGCGGTCGCGGTCGAGATACAACATGCGCAGTAGCGAGTTGAGACCGAAGTCGGCGCAGTCGTCGCGAAGGAGCACTTCCTCGATGTCTTCGTAGATTTTTGTTTCGTTGTATTCGGTTGCGCCCAAGAGCACGCGGCAGACCTGCGAGTGCGTGCCGCCGTTGCTGTCGTAGCAGGCTTGCAGGTATTCGGCCTGGCGGTCGAGGAAACCCTGGGTCGGCTCGATCGCGTCGCCCGGATCGGTGTCGTCGTCGGTCGTATCGTCGTCCGGCGTGGTGTCGTCGTCATCCGGAGTGGTGTCGTCGTCGTCCGGGGTGACGTCGTCGTCATCGTCGTCGACCGTATCGTCGTCGACCGTATCGTCGTCGGTCGGCGTGGCGTCGTCGTTGTCGTCGTCATCGTCGTCGCCGCAGCCGAAAGCGACCAGTGCAGGGATCAGCAAAAGGAGCAACAACCATCGGGTACTTTTCATCTTCTTACCTCCGTCCGATCTATTATACGGAAAGCTGTTGCGATTGGCAGGGGCAAAATTTGTTGCCGCTAGTGTGTTGATGCATCGCCTTCGGGGCGCTAGGATACCGACGCCTGACGGACAACAGAGAGGATAAGAATCATGTCACGGATTCCGTTTTTCGTTGCGATTTGCATCATTTTATCGTTATCTTTCGCATCCTTCGCCGCCGCCGACAGCGAATTGGACGCGGTGCGCGAGGCGATCAAACAAAACGGCGCGCAATGGACCGCCGGTCCGGCCTTTTTCAGCGAAGACGATTTCCGCGCGCGCTTGGGCATCAACAAGCCTTTCGAGGTCGACGTACTGCCGCCGTTGCCCGCGGCGCCGGTGGAAATTCCGTCGAACTTCGACTGGCGCAACCAGGGCGCAGTCACCGCGGTGAAAGACCAGGGCCAGTGCGGCTCATGCTGGGCCTTCAGCGTGGTCGGGGCGCTGGAATCGGCGGCGATCCGCGAGGGTTCCTACCCGCAGTCGCTGGATCTGTCCGAGCAGTATCTGGTCAGCGATTGCTACAGCCAGTACGACTGCAACGGCAGCTACTCGCTGTGGGAACCGGCGCAGTTTCTGGTGACCAACGGCACAGTCGACGAAGCCTGCTTCCCGTACCTGGAGCACAACAGCAGTTGCAGCCCGTGCAGCGGCTGGCAGGATCGCATGTACAGCGCGGCCCAGCGCGGCTCGGTCAGCCAGACGGTCAGCGCATTGAAAAACGCCCTTTACACCAACGGCCCGCTGATCGTCGCGATGGACATTTACAGCGACTTCAATTACTACGACGATGGCATTTATTCCTATTCCTACGGCAGCTACGAAGGCAGCCACGCCATTTTGCTGGTCGGCTACAACGACAGCGGTTCCTACTTTATTTGCAAAAATAGTTGGAGCACCTACTGGGGTGAAAGCGGCTACTTCCGCATTGCTTACAGCCAGGTGACCAACCAGGTTAACTTCGGGCAGGATGCGCAATGGCTCAGCTTCGACGAGGGCGGCACCCCGCCGGCGGGCGAAGCACCGGTGCTCAGCTACCTGCAGTATTACGACGGCGACGACAACCTGTTGTATCCGCCGCTTTACATCACGCCCGCCGAAAGCGCCGAGTTGGTCATCGGCTATGAATTCGAAGACGGCGACGCCGACCTGAGCGGCGGCATGATGTACGTCGATCTCGACGGCGACGTCACCACCTGGAGCATGCCGGGCGGTTTGGGCAGCACCGGCGGACTGGCGTTCAGCTTCGAAGAGCAACAAAGCCTCGGCCATCACGACGGCACGTTGTATGTGGTCGACGGCGCGGGCAACGAAAGCAACATCCTTGAATTCGAATTCACCGTGCAGACCAACCCGCAGCCCTGCGTCGGCAATACCGCGCCGAGTATTCTAGGTACGCACTATTTTATTAATTCGATCGAACTGACGCCGCCGATTAATGTCGAACCCGGTGTGCAATTGGAAATCTGGTTCGAATACGACGATCCGCAATGTAATCTGCCCGGCGGCAGCATGTGGATCGATGCCGGTGGCGGCTGGCAGGAAATGGGCCCCAATCCGTTCTATCTCGGCTGCGACACCAATGAGTCGGGCTTGTACTGGGGCTTCTACTTCGACCTCGCCGGCGCCAGTTCGGGCACCTACGAATGGGAAGCGTACTTCACCGACATCTGCGGCGCGGAGTCGAACCATGCCGACGGCTCGTTTACCGTCGGTAGCGACGACGATGACGACGACGATGACGACAACGATGACAACGACGACAATGACGACAATGACGATAACGACGACAACGACGACAACGACGACGATGAAGACGACGATATCTTCGACGACGACAACGACGAAGACGATTGCGAAACCTTCTGCGATCGGGCGATCGATTGCGAGATTTACAAACAGCTCGAATTCACCACGACCACCGAATGTCTGGAAATTTGCGACAACCTGAAATCCGATGTGCTCGAATGTGCGTTGGAAGCCGCGAGTTGCAGCGAGATGGAAGAATGCTTGTCGCTTGACGAAGACGACGGCGACGACGATGACGACGATAACGACGACGGCGGGTGCATGGGATAGGCAGTCGCTTACCAAAAAAGGAGATGCTGATGCGTCCAGCCATGCTTGTGTTGGTGTTGTTGACCGGCTGCGCCCTGGCGGCGACCCCATTGATGCTGACGGCCGATCACAGCGGCAAGAAAGTTGAGATGACGGTCGGCCAAACGGCGGAGTTATCGTTGGAAATGTCCAGCGGCACCGGTTACACCTGGGTGCTGAACAAAGTCGACGAAGCGGTACTCAAGGTCGGCGAAAAGAAAGTCGACGTGCATTCTCCACCCATGCCCGGCGGGCCGGTGACGATAACCTGGCCGCTGACTGCTGTCGGCAAGGGGGAAGTCAAACTCGTCGCCCAACTGGTGCGTCCCTGGATGCCCGACAAACCGGCGAAGGTGATCATCATCGAGTTTGCGGTGAAGTAATTGATAACATCTTGCCATATTATCAGGATAATGCTATCATAAGGTAGCAAATGCTAGATAATTGTGGAGAAAACAAAATGCCTCAAACACAACTGGCTACACGCATCGATAGCCGTGTGAAAAAAACTGTCGAAGATATTTGCCGCGAACGCGGGTTAAAAATCAATCGCTTTGTTGAAGACGCATTGCTGGATAAAATTGAAGAACTTGCAGACATTGAAGACATTAAGAAAATCCGACATGAACCGACTCGTCCGCTGGCTGAAATCATTCATGAATTAAAGCTCGATGGCAAAATATAACATTGAAATATCAAGCACTGCTGAAAAGCAACTTCGTAAAATTCCTCGTGACGACCAAATCCGTATCCTAAGAGCAATCAACCAATTGGCCATCGAACCAAATCCTTCAGGTTGTCGTAAGTTGTCCGGTTACGAAGATGTTTTTCGTATTAGGGTAGGTGTGTATCGCATTCTTTACAGTGTCGAAAAAAAGCGAATTGTTGTAGTGATCCTAAAGATCGGTCACCGAAAAGACGTTTATCGATAATAATCTCGTTTAAAGAATCGCACGCCCCGAAAGACGCTCCTCAAACGGTCAGGCGAACCACTCCAGCAATTGCCCGATCAGGTCCATGATGATTTTGCCCGGATTCGCGCCGGCGACTTCGTTTGTGTCGGGCGCGTCGATCAGGTCAAGCGCCGGGGCGGGCTGTTCGAGGCTGACCACGGCTGCGGGTTGGTCGAAGTCGGGCTGCGCGGGCAGGGTTTGCACCAGCAGGCCCATGGCCGTCAGGCCGATAAAGACGATCAGAAGCATTCCGAATTTTTTCATAAGCTGACTCCACGTTTCACGGAATGAAGGTTGTTGCTTGTTGTCACGGATCGCCTCCAGTTCGGGATCCGTCTGCAGATACTCGCCAAGTTCTTCGGCCCGGTCGGGCGCCTGATTGAAACGCGACAGCCAAGCCGATGCCTGGTCGCGCGCGTTTTGTTCTTCGTCGCCTTTCGCCGCCTTCAACTGCAACGCCGCCAACTCCAACCCGGCGCAGGCCAGTGGTTCGAGATCGGTCCAGCGCGGCGTGCGGTCGCCTTCCATACAGGCTTTCCACTGGTTTTGTGCGATCTCCAACCCGATCGCGTATTCGCCTTTGCGCTTGCTCAGCCACAACTCTTTTTGCAGCAGCAGATTGCGTACGCGCAGCGGTACCTGCGGGTCGGTGTGCAGTTCCAGGCGGTCGCGCCATTGGGCGATGTGCTCTTCGACGATGTCGTAGCGGCCCATTTGAATCGCCGCCGCCGAAAGCAAAGCGTACGCGCGGGCGAGGGCCTCACGCGCCGGGGCCGAATCGTCGCCCGCTTTGAGGTCGATGATCAGCAGGCACATGTCGATCACGACCAGGAAAGCGTTTTTGATTTCATCCAGCGTATAGGGGATATGCACCGTCGCCTTGCCCTTGAGCTCTTCCTGTTTCATCTTGGCTTCGAGCCATTGGTTCTGCATATCGACAGCGGTGTAAAAGTACTTGTCGTTGATCATCTCGACCTGACGGATCTCCGGCACGTTCGAGATCATCGGCCGCGACAGGCTCTTGACCGTGTTGGTCGCCTCCAGGTTAAGGAAGCGCGAATCAATCGTCGTCTGGATATTGTTCAGTACGGTCGGGTCGCTGCCGAGGATGTGACTGATGAAATGGTTGGCGAGTTGATCTTCGTCTTCACAGCGTTCGGCGAGTCCGTCGAGCAGTTCTTCGTCTTTGGGTTGCCGCTTTTCGGGCTGGTTGAACATGATCTGTGCCGCTTTTTGCGAACGATCATAGACGATGGCGATGTACTTGGGGACCGACATGCCCAACACGCGCTTGATCGTGGTTTTAATCGCTTCGTCGCGCATGGCTTGTTGATCGTCGGATGGTGCGGCCATGATATCGCCCTCCGTCGTCCATGGGAGCCAACATGCTACCATAAATGGCGATCTCCGGGCGCTATTTTTACCATCTAGACAACCTTATGGAACGTAATTAACCATCTCATGCCATTATATTACCAGATCTACCAGATAAAAAACAATATAAACTGGTAAAAAATGATTGACACTTCACTACCACGTCACCTATACTTCCTTCAACGTGCGATGATCCTGGTCGCCAGCGAGGAGGTGTGGATTTGGAAAAGCGTTTGATCTATCTGCTGCTGGCTTTACTCGGGTGTCTTCTGCTGTGCATGCTCGCTTGCGCCGACGGCAACGACGACGACGACAATGACGATGACGACGATAACGATGACAACGATACCGCCGACGACGACACCGCCGACGATGACATCTCCTTCAGTGACATCGAAGTCGAGTGGTACTCCTGCTCGCTGGTCGAGGGCGTCAGCGACGGCCGGGCCGAATGCGCTCGCACCGAGATGCCCTTCAACTGGTTCGACCCGAACGACGATCGCACCTTCACCGTCGCCGCCAAGCGTCTGCTGCCGGCCGAGAAGAAAGTCGAAGGGCAGCTATGGCTGCTGCACGGCGGGCCGGGCGCGTCGGGAACCATCGACTTCGGCTACTGGATGGACATCATTCAGGAAGAATACCCGCAGCTCGAGGTCTACACGCTCGATCCCCGCGGCACCGGCTTTTCCGAATACATCGGCTGCCCCGATCAGGAATCGCCGACCAGTTCCAGCGGCTACTACATCGACGACGGCGAACTCGACGCCTGCATTGATTACCTCGAAGACACCTACGGCGACGACCTGGCCGTCTACGGCACGACCAGCGCCGCGATCGACCTGGCCGCCTTCATCACCAAAACCCGCAAGCCTGGCGTCAAGGTGATGGTCTGGGGCGGCTCGGGCGGCACCTTCTGGGGACAGCGCTTCCTGCAGCTTTACCCCGACTTGGCCGACGGCATGATCTTCGAGGGCAACGTCCCCGCCGTCTCCAGCATCGTCTTCCAAGACGAATACGCCGACCGCGTCACCCGGGCGCTGTTCGACCTCTGCGAGCAGGATGAGTTCTGCTCGGCCAAGCTGCCCGACCCCGAAGCGACGACGCTGGCGCTGTGGGACAAGATGGATCAGGGGCACTGCTCCGGCCTGGGCCTGAGTTCCTACGACATCAAGACGATCATCGACTACCTGATTTATTACTACCCGCATCATGCGACGGTGCCGGCGCTGATCTACCGGCTCGATCGCTGCGACGATGCGGATATCAACGCTATCGTTCATTTCTATTACGCCGTGTTCGGCGGCGGGAAGGGCGACGACCTCAACCAGTTGTATTTCTCCTACGTGTTGTTCTTTAACGAAGCCTACTCCGAGTTGTGGGAGTACCCCGACTTTTCCGACAACGACGCGCTGCTGGCTTACCTCGACAGCGTCTACGAAACTGCGTTGATCGGCTACGGCAAGGGCTACGACCGCAACGACTACTACCTCAAGTGGCCGCGCTATCACGACAGCCTCGACGACACCTGGGCTGTCAGCGACGTGCCGATGCTCGTGTTGCAGGGCAAGATCGACCCCTCGACGCCCTACGACTTCGCCGTTGAGTTGGCCGATCATTTCAACGGCGAGCATCAGCACTTCATCGCGTTCGACTACGGGCCGCACAACGTCGCAAGCGGCTCCCCATTCTCGACCGACCCCTACGCCCAGCATTGCGGCGAACAGCTCTTCTACCAGTTCCTGCATGACCCCGCCGCCGAACTCGACACCTCCTGCGTCGATCAGACCCTGCCCCCCGATTTCGAGGGCACGGTTTACGCTCCTTACTTTTTCGGAACTCCCGACTACTGGGAGAATCCGGAGACCAAGGCGACAAGCGCGTTGCCGCCTGACAAGCTGCCGCCCCGGTTTTGGCAGGTACAGCGCGAGTTGCAAAGACGGTTTTGGGCTCGGCAGAACCCAGAGGCTTGGCATTGATGAGTCGTGCGGGCGATCGATGTCGACCGACCGGGCCCCAACGTGAACGGGGCGCCGACCGCTGGCGCCCCCCTCCTTTTCTTGAACGTTGCTCTGCCTGAAACGAGCGACACCTGTCGCTTGAATGGGCGGCGGATCGTAGCGCCATCACGTCCGCCGCCAAATTTTTTTAATGGAAATAGGGAATTGCCGCCAATGATATATTTCGTCCCAAGGTCTTTCTTGTTCTGGTGCAGCGCGCGCCGATTTGGTACGATGACGCATTATCGATAACCAGTGCGGCAACAGGAGGAGAGGGAAAATGAAGAACGTGCAAATGACGCGGGAAGGCGACATGCTGACGATCAAGGTCGACCTGAGCAAAGAGTTCGGGCTGTCGTCGTCGGGCAAGAATGTCATCATCGCCACCACCGAGGGCAACGTGGCCCTCGAAGGCGACGAGGATAAAAAGATCGGGCTCAACGTCTACAAGAAGAAACCGCAGGACGCGTAGCCGGGGGCCAGTAGCCAGGAGCCAGGGAAAGCTGCAGTAGAAAGAAAAAGAGAACTACAATCTAGTGACTAAGGACTAAAGACTAAAGACTAAATACTAAAAACTATCCCACCCAAAACCGTTTCGGCGAAAGTATTTTCGGCAGGGCGTGACGGGCGATGCCGGTCAGCATGGCGCGGGTGCGGGCGCCGAGGCGGTCGTTGACCGGGCGGCCGACGGCTTCGGCGACCAGGGCCAGCAGGTGCGCAACCGGCAGGCCGACCACCGGCGGACGCAGCATGCCGAGGGTGAGGTGGCAGCCGGTGCAGTAGGTCGCGATCTGCTCGCCGCCGCTGAGCTTGTACTCGCCGTGGGCGCGCAAGGCGACCTTGGCGATGTCGATCGGCGACTGCCGCGGGGCGCCGGCGGCGATGCCGCAGCACAGCCCCTCTTCGCGCGAATGCCGCGCCTCGACGGTTTGCGCGCCGATGCGCCGCAACAACTCGCGTACCGAATCCATCGGCTCGCCAAGCACGCGCGCGTGGCAACTGTCGTGCATCACCACCGTGCGATTCAGCGGACGGACGACGTCGAGCTTTCCCTTGTCGAACTGTTCGCGCAGGTAGTCGGCGTAAAAGACCAGCGGGAAATCGAAACGCAGGCCGAAGCGCTCGGGGTAGACGTGGGCGAACATGTTGTAGCCCGCGGGGCAGGCCACGATCAGGCGCTTGATCCGGTGCTTGTTGAAGTGGCCGACGACGCGTTCGGCGGCGCGGCGCGCGTGGTCGAACATGCCCATGCGGAAATACATTTCACCGCAACACAGTTCGAGGCTGCCGCAGATGGTCAGCGCATCGAACACGCCCGACTGCGTCAGGTAGGCGCTGGTGATCAGGTTGCAGCCGGGATACAGCACGTCGCCGCGCGGCTTGGCGGCGGCCCACTTTTCCGTGATTTGCTTTTCGTCGGGCGGCAATTTGGCCACGACGTCGGTGCGGAACGATTTGCGCGCGGTCGGCAGCAGGTAGCGTGCCCGTTCGGGTAAGCCCTTGGCGATGTAACGCGCGTGCCAGCTCGCCAGAATGCGGCCATAGGGATCGGCGTCGTTCGGGCAGAAAGCGTTGCAGGCATAGCAGGAAATGCAATGCGCGTCGAGGTGCGGTGTCGGTTGGCCTTGATCGAGCCGGCGCATTTCGCGCGCGGCTTCGTCTTTGTCCAGGCGCAGGTAGATGCAACGGTTGAGGCACTCGCCGCAATACAGGCACGGGTTGGACATAGCGTTCTCCTATTCGCGGCTGACCAGCGGCCCGAACATGCGCGCGGCGTCGAGCCACCACAGCGGACGGCGCAGGGTGGCGTGCGCGGCGTTGCGCAATAACGTCCAGGGCATTTGCAGATAGCGCTTGCGGGCGCGGGTGGTTTCCAACCGGCGGCCTTCGCCGGGGAAGATGATGTCATGCGCGCGGACGCGGCGGGCCAGGTGCAGCGCGGCGGCCAGTTGCGGCTCGGGGCGCGACGCGTCGATCTTCACGCGCACGGCGAGCCCGGCGTCGATCAACGCGTGGCAGGTCGCTTCGGCGGTGACGGGGTCGGCCAGGTCGTCGAGTTCGACTGTGGCGTGCACGGCGCGGCACCAGCGCAACGCGGTCGCCAACTCGCGCGCGTCGTTCTGCGGACGGACGGTGACCAGCAGATCAAGCGGTTGACGACGTTCGGCGACGCGGCGGGCCAGTTCGTTCAACCAGGCGCGATCGCGGCCGATGTCGGCGTCGACCAGCACGACGCTGCCGACTCCGCTTGATACGGCGAGCATGTCCAACTCGCCGAAGACCGCATCGACTTCACGGCGGCGCGTCGGGTTTTCGCGGGCGGCCTCGACCACCGCAACCGGCGGGTGCGCGGCGGGCACGGTGCGGTCGTAATACACCTCGGGCGGCAGATGTTCGCGCGCGGGCAGCGGCCACTGCGCGGGATCGGCAATCGGATCGGCGACGACGTGCGCGCGCTGTTTCGCGGTGAAGGAAAGCAGTTGCTCGACCGCGCCGTCAGCTTCGCCGGTGAGCACAAGGTTCGCGCCGGCCTGCAAAAACAGATCGGGGTCGCCGCAATCGCCGACCACGGCCAGCGGCAGATCTTTGCTGCTCGCGCGCAACGTTTTCAACCATTGCCCGACCGCTTTGCGCTCGGCGGGATCGGCTCGGAAAACGACGGCAAGATCGCCGGTCGCGGCATCGGCCAACTGCACGGCGTCGAGCGGGCGCAGGTTGGCGTCGATCACCCGCGCGTCTATGCGCTTGAGCATCAAAGCCGAGGCGATGCGTTCGAGCAGGTGCGGCGGGTGCAGCAACCAACGCCGGTCGTGGGTCGGGATGCGCACCAGCCAGATTTGCCGCGTCGTGCTCATGGCGCTTGCACCTTGTGAACTTTGATCAAGTTGGTCGTGCCGCTGCCGCCGGCGGGCAGACCGGCGACGATCAACACGCGCTCGCCGGGGCGGGCGAGGTCGTGGGCGAGCATCATTTTGTCGGTCAGCTTCATCATCTCGTCAGCGCCGCGAGCATCGGGGATGGCCAGCGGGATGCAGCCGTAGTACAGCGCGCAGCGGCGGCGCACTGCTTCGACGGGCGCGAGCGCGGCGACGGGCACCGGCGGGCGGCGCTTGGCCAACAGCCGGGCGGTGAAGCCGCTTTGGGTGAAAGCGGCGACGGCCACCGGCGCGATTTTGTCGATCATCGCCATCACGCCGCCGACGACCGCCGCGGCGACCTGGTCATGATCGTGCGTTTCCAGTTCAACGGTCGGGCAGGTCAGATCGCGCGCCTCGCGGGAGATGGTCTGCATCATCGTCACCGTTTCCACCGGGAATTGACCGGCGGCGGTTTCGCCGGAAAGCATGACCACATCGGCGCCGTCGACGATCGCGTTGGCTACGTCGGAAACCTCGGCGCGGGTCGGCAGCGGGTTGGTCGTCATCGATTCGAGCATCTGCGTGGCGACGATCGCCGTTTTACCCGCCGCCTGGGCGCGGGCGAGAATATGCTTTTGCAACCCGGGTACCTTGTGCATGCCGACTTCGACGCCGAGATCGCCGCGGGCAACCATCACGCCGTCGGCGGCTTCGAGAATGGCGTCGAGGTTGTCGAGGGCTTCGGGGCGTTCGAGCTTGGCGATCAACGGAATCGCCGCGCCGCTTTTTTGCAGGTGGTCGCGCAGGGCGACGATGTCGTCGGCTTTGCGCACGAACGACAGCGCGATGAAATCGCAGCCGAGGTCGACGGCGTCGCTCGCGTCGCGCAGGTCGCGGTCGGTGAGCGTCGGCAACTTGAGATCCGTGCCGGGCAGGTTGACGCCCTTGCGGTCGCTGAGCGGACCGCCGCGCAACACGACGGCGGTGACCTGATCGCCTTCAACTTTCTCGATGCGCAGGTGCAGAAAGCCGTCGGCGAGATAGATGTCGCGGCCGGGTTCGGCGCCGGTGGCGAGATCGGGGTAATCGACGGTTAGGTGCGTCTGGTCGCAGGGGCCGTCGCCGGGAACGATTGTGATCGTTTCGCCTTCGCGCAGCGTTACCGGTCCGTCGGGGAAACGGCCGATGCGGATCTTCGGCCCCTGTAGATCGGCCAGCACGGCCAGCGGACGCCCCAGCGCCTGCTCGGCCTCACGCACCGCCTGCACGCGCGGAGCCTGCGCGTCTTTGCCGCCGTGGCTGAAGTTGATGCGGGCGCCGTCCATGCCGGCGCGGGCCAGGGCTTCGACGATGCCGGGCGGGTCGGTCGCCGGGCCGAGGGTGCACAAAATTTTGGTTGCGTTCACCAGTTGCCTCCGGGGTCGGGCTTTTAGGGTAGAACCGCGGGCGTTGCGGTGTCAACGCAGGGCGCGTTGCAAAGGCACGCTTATTTGCTAGGATGCAACCCGCCGCGTTGTTGCGGTGTCGAAGCGGGAAAAGGAGAGGTTATGCGCAAAGTGGTGTTGATCGCGTTGGCGCTGCTGCTGCCCTTGGCGGCAACGGCCGGCGACTTGGAAGATCTGATCGCCGGGGTGCGCGCGCATTACAGCAAAGCCAAAGACCTGACCGTCGATTTCGAGCAGATCGCCACGCTTAAAACGATGGGCGGGCAGGTGCGTAAAGCCTACGGCACGATTTACCTCAAGCAGCCGGACAAGCTGCGCTGGGTCTACACCAAGCCGACGCCGAAGGAGATCATCTCGGACGGCAACACGCTGGTGCTGTACTACGCCGAAGAAAAAAAGGCTTATCTCTCGCCGGTGAAAAAAGAGTTCGACATCAGCACGCCGGTGTCGATTCTGACCGGTAAGATCGACCTGAAAAAAACCTTCACCCCCGAACTGCTGGACGACGAGAACGGACTCGCGCGGGTGAAGCTGACGCCGAAGAAACCGGCCGGGTATCAGTATCTGATCATGCACATCAACCGCAACGGCTTCTCGATCAAGGCGATCGAATCGGTCGACGCTTACGGCAACGTGACGCTGATCAAGCTGAGCAATCCGCGCTTCAACACCGGCATCCCCGACAGCCGGTTCGTGTTCACGCCGATCGAAGGTGTGGAGATCATCGATGCGCCGATGATGGATTTCCGCTAGGTCGCTTTTTTCTTTTCTTCCAGGTGCGCCACCGCAGCCAGTACGATCTTGCCGGCCAGCGCCATCGAATCTTCGCGCACCAGTTCGGGCTTGTCGTTTTTCGTATGCACCACCGTGCCGCCGGCGCCGGTGAACATCAACGTCACCGCGCTCAAGCCCGCCTCGACCAGGGGGATGTGGTCGGCCTCGCCGCCGATCAACTTGCCCAGCTTGCGCGGTTTGACGCCGACGCCGCGGCAGGCGGTTTGCGTCAACTCGGTCGCTGCCTGCGCCGTGCGGGCATGGCTGCCGGTCGGGCCCGATTCGCTGGTGATAAACAACTTGTTGCCCAGGCCGACTGCTTCGAAGTTCAGATGCACCGCCTCGCGCCAATCCGGATCCTTAATGGCATCCTGCGCGTAAGCGTAACCGCCGGCCAGCCCCATTTCTTCCGCGCCGGTCAGCAACACGCGCACGGCCACGCCTTGCGGCGGGTTCTCGCTCAGCGCGCGCGCGGTTTCCAACAACAGGGCGCAACTTCCGGCGTTGTCGACCGCGCCGGGCGATTCGTTGCCGACCTGCAGGGTCAGCAGAATCAACGCGCCGAGAAGAGCCAAAGCGAACAACACCCACCAGACGACGCCGGAGGTTCCGGTCAGCCAGCCGGGCCAGATTGCGCCGGGCAGGGTCAGCACGGGCAAGATGAATACGCCGAGGGCGAAGTAGATTGCGCAGACCGCGCGGGTAACGATCGACATGTTTTGGCTTTTCGAATCGGTGTGCGCCGAGAGGACCAGCCGCTTGTTGACTTCGCCGTCGACGGGCAGGTCGGCGACGATGTTCGCGCTGCGCAGCACGGTGTGGGCGTGGGGAATCAGCCGCGCCTGGATCGGATGTTCGGCGGTGAGGTCTTCGAGTTTGCGCGCAGCGGCGGTGCGGTATTGGTTCCATAAAACGCGGGCGACAAGCGGCAGGGCCAGGCCGAGCACCGCGCCCCAGCGGGGAGTCAGCGACAGCAAAATGCGATGAATCGTCAACAGGACAGCGCCGATCAACAACACGTGGCGCAAAATGCCGAAGGGCATCGCCGGGTAGAATTGAAAAGGAAATTGTTTTACTTGCAGACCGATTTGCTTGAGCTTGTCGACGACCAGTTCCCGTACGCGGATTTCGTCGGGGGTGCCGACCAGTCGCGGAAAACTCATTTCGCGGGCATCACTGATCGCGCGGGCGGCGTCGAATGATCTCAACGGCATTCTCCTTAAATTAGCGCGGCGATTGTATGTTGCGCCGTCGCCCGGGTCAAATTGACTTGGTGATCCGGTCGGATCGAAGCAAAACATCGGGGCAGTAGAGTTTTTGCGGTTTTATTGAAGAAAGCAAGCTATTGCCGAGTTTTCACGCTCGGAAAAAGATGTTGACATCGAAGGGTATCTTAACTATGGTCGATTGCATAATACGTGCGTCAGAAGATACTGAGAATTGGTGCGTTGAAAGGTTTACTCCCCCAACGGACCGGCGCAACCCAGCTTTTTGACAAAAGAAATTGGCAAATTGCCGGACCAGTGTGGGAAAGCTTCTTCTCTTACTTTAAGGAGGATTCTCACATGTCTAGGTTTTTAGTGGTGCTTTGCGTATTCGCTCTGGTTGCCGGATTGGCAATGGTCATGGCCTGTGAAAAGGTTGAAAAACCGGCACCGGCGCCGGAAGGGCCGCCTCCCGCCGCGGTAGCTCCGCCGCCGCCACCGCCACCGGCCGAAGCGCCCCCGGCGGAAGTAGCGCCGCCGGTTGAACCGGCCGCCGTCGCCCCGGCTGCGGAACCCGTCGCCCCTGCGGCGGTTGAAGAGAAAAAGCCGGAGCCCCCGGCGGGGATGAAAAAACCCGCGGAGGAAGGCGGGAACTAAAGCACCTTAGTGTTTGTCGGATGCAAGTAGACGGAAGGCAGAAAGTGCACCTTTCGTCCATAAACTGAGAGGGGATGTTCCGTAGCGTTCCCAGGAAACTTTTTCGTAACGGAGGTTTGAAATATGAAACGCACGATCGTTATTCTTACCGCGCTCTTTTTCGCCTTCAGCTGCTTTGCGCTGATTGGTTGCGGCGAAAAAGAAAAGCCGAAGCCGGCCCCGACGGTTAAGCCTGCGCCGGTGAAGAAACCGGCCGCCGTGGCTCCGGCTGCCAAACCCGCGCCGGTAAAGCCGACGACGATGAAGAAGAAGAAGACCTCGGCTCCGAAGCCGAAGAAGGCCAGCGGCCTGAAAATGAAGAAGAAGAAGAAATAAGCACATTCAGTGTTGAAGGGATGGGGCGTCTCGTAAAGGGGCGCCCTATCTTTTTTGGGAGTTTGCGGTGATTCGCGAACTGGACATCGCGCTGTTTCGCCTGATCAACGGGCAGTGGGCTCATACCTGGCTGGACGGTCTGGCCTCGGCGCTGCAGCACCCCTGGTGGTTGTGGCCGCCGGTCGCCGTGCTGGCGGCTTGGCTGTTAATCAAAGGCGGACGCAAAGGGCGCGTGTTCGTGTTGACATTGGCCGCCGCGGTCATCGCCACCGACGTGTTTTGCGCGCAAATACTCAAACCGTTGATCGCCCGCCCGCGGCCCTGCGTCGAACTGGAAGGCGTACGCGCTTTGTTGGGCGTGAAGAAAAGTTGGTCGATGCCTTCCAACCATGCGGCCAACACCGCGGCCGCGGCTTTCGTTATCGGCGCATTTTATCGCCGCTGGATCGTGCCGGCGATCGCGGTGGTGCTCGTGGTCGGCTTCACCCGCATCTACCTTGGCGTACATTATCCGCTGGATATTCTGCTCGGTTGGGCGATGGGCGCGGTGATTGCCGCCCTTGCTTTGACCGTGCAGGAGCGGCTGATCGAGCGCCAACCTCACGAAGAAAAAGACAAAAATCCGAAGTCGTCGAAGAGAATCGACGTTTCCAAGACAGCGTAAACCCGGCTGTGGATAACATGTGTGCAAATCGCGCAACGACCCGTTAAACTGCGTTCGCATCGCGCTATCCCGCCGATTCAGCCTTTTTAACGCCCGCCGGACACTTTTTCCCCACGCTGACGCAACCCATAAAAATAAGCTTATGGAATCACGCGAAAAAACTTATATGGCATTCCCGGTAACCGTGGAAAAAAGGGCTTTTGAGGCTCGGATGGGTATTGAAATTCAGCCAAAAAAGGGCTTTGATGGAGAACCTTCCACCCAATCGAAGGTTATCCACAGCGAAGATGACGGATTGTGGATAATCTGCTGTGTTGCCGTTGGATTGAGGAGTGAACTTGACCGAGACTGCAAACCCATCACTGCCGCTGCATCGTCGTTGGTTGCTGCTGGCTCTGGTCGTTTTCGCCACCCTGGCCAATTACGCCGCTTCGTCCGATCTGCTGCTTTATGCCGACGATTACATCGCTTGGAGCAAAGTGCTGACGACTCTCGACAGCCCCTGGTGGAGTCTGTTCGGGCACAATTACAATCCGGAATTTTATCGCCCCTTCGAGCATCTGCTGATCCGGCTGAACGTGGTGGTCATGGGGACCAACCCGGTGCTGTACCGCTGGGCGACAATCATCGGCCACCTGCTGATGGTGCTGGGTGTGTATTGGTTCGCCCGCCGGCTGCGCTTCGGTTCGAACACCAGCCTGTCGGCGGCGCTGATCTTCGGCCTGAGCCACGCCAACGCGATGGCCGTGCTGTCCAACGACGCGGCCTGCCAGATTTATTCGACCCTGTTCGGCACGTTGTCGCTGGGCTTGATGTTGCGGCAGGACGACAAGCCGTTGCCGATCAAGCTCGCCTGGCCGGCGGCGCTGCTGCTTTTGGGATCGCTGTTGTGGAAGGACGCGGGCATCAGCTATGCGCCCGCGTTGGCCTATTTGATTTTCCACGAGTTGCGGCGCGTCGATCAGGGTGAACGGATCAAGCGGCTGATCGGTCTCGGGCTGCCGTTTGCTTTGGTGCTGGCGTTGTATTTCGCCTTGCGGCTCAACGCCGGGGTGACCGGCCCCGGTTTCGGCCAGGTCGGGCGCTACGATCTGTGGTTCGGCGCGAACGTGCCGGTCAATGTCTTTTTGTTTTTACTGGGGATGCTTTCGCCGGTGGGCAGTTCGATTGTCGTGCTGCGTTTGCTGGACATTTCGTTCGTGGTGTTGTGGACGGGAGCACTGGCGGCGATGCTGGTCGTCTTTTTCTGGGGGGCGGTTATCCGTTGGCGGCGCGGCGCTGGTGAGCACCGACGGTTGATCGTCGCGGGCATTTTGATGCTGGCGGTGAGTATGCCCGATATATTTATGAATAAAATCAGTGAGTTGTATGTCTATAAACCCAATGTGCTGTTTGCCGTGTTGCTGGCGGCGAGTTTGACCGTTCTGTATGCCGAACTGCTGGTGAAAAAAAAGCGTACGACTTTGTTTTTACTGATTATATTCTGCATCGCTCTTGTTTTCAGCCACAGTTTTTCCGTGCAGCACAAGGCCCAGCGAATGCGGACCAACGGGCTGTTGGCGCAGCGGTTGACCCAGGAAATACGTGCGCAGATGCCCGAACTGGCCGGGCGTAAGATTCTGGCGGTCAATCGTGTGCCGGGTCCGGCGCCGCTGTATTCGATATATTACATGGAAGGCGTCTACGTGCTGGGCGGGGGCAAGGTTTTTGAATACCTCTATGGTAAAAAGTTAGAGGAATTTCAGTACTATAGCTTTGAAGACCTGGATCGTGGTCTGCGTGAGATTGAGGGTCGCAAGATCATTGTTCTTTTCCGCCGCGACCATATTCACCTTGCCGTTGTCGATGGCGAGCAAAATCCGTTTAGGTCCATGCCCCCCTGACCGATACACCACTTGGAGACAAAAAAAAGGCCGACGGTTACCAGATCGAGTAGTCAGGTCTTATAAAACCACAATCTGGCATGTGCTGATTGAAGCGACGACCGTATAGGAGAATATCAGCGATGAAAACCTTGTATGTACGCAGCATGCTGATCCTGATGTTGATGATCGGTCTGGTGTTCGGCTCGATCATGATGGTCAACAATACCGACACCGGACCCTTTCTCGAAGCCGGGCTGCCCGACCCGCCGGCCGCGCCGATCGAGTTGGCGCAGTTGTCGCCGGACGTGTTTGTCAACCCTGACAGCCCTTAATATTCCTTTTGACCCCCGCCCCTTACTCTGCTATGTAAATGAGGCATAGTTCTCTTCATTGGCAATCAGATAGTGATTCTATACCCTAAAGGGAGGAAACCATGAGTCAATTTAAATGGGTCGCACTTCTAACCCTGGTGCTGGCCCTCTTCCTTACCACCGGCTGTGAAGATGCAGCCGAAGAAGCACTGGAAGAGGCCACCGGTCTTGATTGGGAATTAAGTGAGGACGATTTCGAGGACGATTCGGGCATCAATACGCCTGACGACTGGTATTTTCTGTTCGCCGTGAATCTTGAAGAAGACGAGCAGCTTGAATTGATGGAACAGGATTTCGAAGCCGATCTGTCTTTGCTGGAAGACATCATCGATCTGGACGAGATCGAATACCAGATCGTTTTCGCGCATGCCGACGCGTTGCCCAACGGCGACGGCAGCGGCCTGCGTTACGCCAACAAAGTATTGCTCAAAGACGGCAAGATCATCCTTGACACCGAGAGCATCGAAAAATTGGGCAACAGCATCGGCCCGTCCGGCACCGGTTGGTACGCCTGCTACTTCTCGCGCTATCCGGTGGGCTACATCAAGGGTGAAGTGACCGACTGCGACGGCTCGGCTCCGCCGGCCAACTCGGTGCTGGTCACCGCCACCGACGGCCCGTTCTTTACCTTCGCCGCCGGAAACGGCTCTTGGGCGCTGCCCAGCCTCGACGGCAAACCGGCGATGGTTAACTTCGACGCCGGCGATTGCGCGGGCGCCGATTCGGCTCCGGTTACCGATACCGAAGAAGAAGAAAACGAAAAGGATCCGGGCACCGAGCCGCCCAACGATCCGTTCACCGAAGACGACACCAACGTGGTTGACGCCGGCGAGACCGATCTCTCCGACGACCAGCCCGCGGGCGGCACCGAAGGTTCCGGCGACCGCTTCGAGTTCGACGACAGCATCGGCAATTGGGGCAACACCGGTGACTGCTTTACCATCATCAACGACGACCCCGACGCCTACGACTTGCTGTTCCCGGCCGGCTCCGACGCCACCGGCTCCTTCGCGTACATCTCCACCGGCAGCCCGACCAGCGTTGGTCTGCAGGCCTGCACGGTGATGCGCACCTTCGACGTTTCCGGCTACAGCAAGATCCGCGTCAGCTACGACTTCATCAGCCAGGAATACGAAGAGTGGGTCGGCTCGGCCTACAACGACATCTTTACCGTGTTGGTGCAGGGCGAGACCGGATACGTCGTCCACCGCACGATCAACGACACCGACAACTGGGATCCGCTGAGCCTCGAAGAAGGCGACATCGGCTTCATCGCCGACAGCGCCGACGCTCAGTACAACCCGGCCGACCCGGGTGGCCAGCACAGCAACGGTCCGTACCTGCTTGACGGTCACCTGAAGTGGGAAGGCCAGAGCTCGCCGCGCGGCGAAGACGACACCAACAACCTGATCGGCGCGGTTGCCGAGTACGATCTGCCGGCCGGCGCCACGACGATCACCCTGCTGATTACCATCAGCGACGTGGCCGACGCGATTTACGACAGCGTCGCCGCCATCGACTACATCGAGTTCGAATAAACGAACCGACATTCTGTCGACACGCCCGGGGCCGCTGCGGCGGCCTCGGGTTTTCTTTTAATCCCAGAAACGGGCGCGGCGCTTGGCGCGCAGCAACAGGCCGATGAAGAAGGGACCGCCGAGGCAGGAGGTAAGAACGCCGACGGGGATTTCGATCGGGGCCAGCGCGGTGCGGGCCAGCGTGTCGCAAAGCATGAGGAAGCCCGCGCCGGCCAGCAGCGAAGCGGGCAGCAGCACGCGATGATCAGGGCCGGTCAGCAGGCGGACCGTGTGCGGCACGATCAGGCCGACGAAACCGATCGGCCCGGCCAGCGCTACCACCGACCCGGTGACCAGCGACGCCCCGAAGTAGGTCCATTGCTGCGACCGGCGCACGTTGACGCCCCGTCCGGCGGCCAACTCCACCCCCAGGCTGAGCTGATTGAGGTTGCCGCTTTGGGTCAGCAACACCGCCATCCCGCCCAGGGAGAAGGGCGCGATGCGGCCGACCGCGCGCAGGTTGGTCACGTCGAGTCCGCCCATCATCCAACGCAGCATGCGGTGCGTTTCGGTGAAGTCGGAAAGGTAGAAGATCAACAGAATCAGCGAGGCCAGCGAGAAACTGATCGTCACTCCGGCCAACAGCAGCAGCGAGGTCGACAACACCCCCCGCGTACGCGCCAGCAGGTAAACCAGCGCCACCGTTCCCGCCGACCCGGCCAGTGCGAACAGCACCACCGGCGACAGACCGTGCAGCGAAACGTCGAGGCCGAGCTTGAAGGCAATCACCGCGCCGAGCGCGCCGCCGCTGGTAACGCCGAGGGTGAAGGGTTCGGCCAGCGGATTGCGTAGCAGCGCCTGAAAAGCCACGCCGGCCATCGCCAACGCCGCGCCGGTCAACGCGGCCAGCAGCAGCCGCGGCAGCCGGGTGACGAAAAGCACGCTGGCGTCAAGGCTGGCGGCGATGTTGTGGCGATGAACCCAGGCCTCGTTGAGGTCGATGTCGACCGAGCCGATCATCGGGCAGATTGCGGCTGCGGCCAGAAAAAAGAGAACGAAGGGGATCAACGTCAACACAGATCGCAGCGGCGTCAGCGCGCGCATCAGTCGGCACTCCCGCCGGTAGGCAGCAGATAGGGCGTGATGCCGTCGGCGCGCCGACCGACTTCCACCTCGACCCGGTAGTGCTTGCGGATCAGTGCGGGATCGAGAATCTCGCCGGGGCTGCCGTCGGCAACGATGCGCCCTTCGTCCATCAACACCAGCCGCGGGCAGTAACGCGCGGCAAGGTTGAGATCGTGGGTCACCACCAGCACGGTCAACCCGCTTTCGGTGTTGAGACGGCGCAGGGTGGCGTAGATGTCCACCTGGTGGCGCAGATCGAGCGAGGCGGTCGGCTCGTCCAGCAGCATCGTGTCCGGTTGCTGGGCCAACGCGGCGGCCAGCGCGGCACGTTGCTGTTCGCCGCCGGAAAGCTCGAGCACGCTGCGTTCGGCCAGGTCGCTTAAACCGGTTTGTGCCAGCGCGCGCTCGGCGGCGGCGACATCATCGTCGCTTTCAAAGGGCGACCAGCCGCGGTAAGGGTGCCGCGCCAGCAACACGTATTGGCCGACGGTGAAGGGAAAGTGAAACGCCGCCGTTTGCGGTACCACCGCCAGGTTGCGCGCCAACTCGGCCGAAGGCCAGTCGTTGAGGTCGCGGTCGCGGTAACGTACGCGCCCGGCGTTCGGGTACAGAAGACGGCAGAGGATTTTCAGCAGCGTAGATTTCCCCGCGCCGTTGGGACCGACCAGCGCTGCCATCTCGCCTTCGTTGAGCATAAAGTCGACGCCGTGCAGAACGGGTTCGTCGCGGTAGGCGAACAAAACGTTCTCGGCGTGCAGGCGGATCATTGCTCGGCGAAAACCTCCGGGTGCAGTAATGGGGCGAAGCGCGCGGCGATGAGAGCCATGCGCGGTCCTGGCACGGTGATGAAATCGTCGGTCAACAAATGCACGCGCTCGTTTTTAACCGCGTCGAGGTAGCCCAATTCGCGCCACAATTCCAGTTCGCGTTGCTGATCGGCGGGGGTGCCGACGCTGTCGTGAATCAACACGAGAATCACGTCGGGGTTGAGGCGTAGAATTTCTTCCTTGCTCGGTTTGGGATACGGAACGTCGCCGGCGGGAAAAACATTAACGCCGCCCGCCGTCTGCAACAGCTCGTCGAGAAACGAACCGGGTCCGGCCAGGTACAGTTCGCGCAACGAACCTTTGTCGTGACCGACGACGAGCAGCGTGCGCACCGGTTTGCGGTTTTTGACTTTGGCGGCGGTCTGCTGCAGTTGCTGCTTGATGATCGTCGTCATCTTTTTGCCTTCGGCGGTTTTGTTCAACAACCCGGCGACGGTTTCGATCGATTTAAACACATCGTCCATCGTGAAAAGCGGTAACGCGGCTGTAGTCAGGTTGACCGCTTCCAGCTTTTGCTTGAGTTCGTCCATCGTATCCTGCAGCAACACCAGGTCGGGCTTGAGGGCGACCACGCGCTCCATGTCGGGGTCGAGCACGCCGCCGACGTTCTCGGCGTAAGGCGGCATGCCGGGGACGTTGCACGCCTCACAGCGGCCGACGAGCATATCGCCGGCACCGACGGAGATGACGGCTTCGGCGAGATTGGGCACCATCGCAATCACCCGTTGTTGCGGTTGCGGCGGCGCTGCGGCTTGTTGTTGCGTGCAGGCGGCGAAGAAGAGAAGGATGATGAAAAATGGAATCAGGCGTTTCACGGCTACTCCTTCGGTGGCGGAGGAAGTTGATCGATGTCGTCGATCAACGTGACGTGGGCGTCGTTTTGAAACAGGTTCTGCGCGGCGAGGTATTCGCTTTTACCGACGAGTACCAGCGGCAAGTCGGCGTACTGCTCGCGCGCCTTGGCAATCAGATTCAGCTTCGGGTCGATCGGCAACAGCAAATCGACCACCATCACCGGTGGCCGCCGCTCGGCCAGGTCGAGCAGGTAGGCGTCGTAATGCGGATACCACGCGGTTTTCGCGCCCTGGTCGGCGTACCATTGCCGAATGCGAAAGGTGCGT
>Ga0272444_10001397_pt1 | contig 23236 bp, 18 predicted proteins | sample SSMForm13_FD_201033 | JGI IMG/M metagenome (GOLD analysis project Ga0272444, IMG submission 201033) | Marine sediment archaeal communities from Little Sippewissett salt marsh, Falmouth, MA, United States - SSM-Form-13 | ecosystem: Environmental > Aquatic > Marine > Wetlands > Sediment ...
TTCATCGAAGGCCACGCGCCTTTCGATGAGCCATCAGGAGAGGTGGCAGAGCGGCTTAATGCAACGGTCTTGAAAACCGTCGACGGTTAATCCCGTCCGTGGGTTCAAATCCCACCCTCTCCGCCAAATATCGTAAAAAAACCCAGCATATTCAATATGTTGGGTTTTTTGTTTCCAGGCCAGCCCCCCAATTGGCCCCCAGCCCATGCTTTTTGGCCAGGGAGTATTCTCATGGGGGGCGATTACCGCGCAAGTGACCCAATAGCATCGATGGCAGGAACCACGACCTCCACTTCCAGAGTTTTCCTACCGTCGATCGCGCTGATCGAAGGTGTTGTGCAGTTCTCCAAACGAGAGTTGTGTCGGCACCTTAAGATCAATCACGAGACATATGACAAGGCCGTGGAAGGCATGTCAGAAGCTGCGGGTTTCACCTTGCTGAAAAAGTGTTTCGCATCTATCGGGATTCAGTTCGGTTCTCGTAAGCTGGTCCCTAGGCCTGATTCAGAAGACCCTTTCTGGGCTGGACTTCATGCCTTAGGCGACTGGCCTGTACTTCTAGAAGCTTACGACTTGCCCTTTACCGCGTCGTGGCTTGACCATTTCAAAGAACCCGGACTGGCGTTGGTTGAAGCCCACTTCTCGAAGGGGAACGGCATCGACAGAATGTGTAAGGCTCATGGCCATCTGGGCGATCTAACGCCCGATTTGCTCGACGACATGGACCAGGCAGAAATCTGCTCTGCCCTGACCAAGCGCGACCTTCTCGCAGTGGGGAATCGGCTTGCCATCCGGCGCACATGCCTGCTGCTGCGTCTGGCCGAGATGGAATTCGCCGCACAATGGCCAGACTTAACTAAACATGGCCTGTTCTACGAGCACATTGCCAACTACGCAGATGCGGATTTGTGGCGAGGGCTGCTTGATTACTGGGATGCTCACTACGAAAATCGCGAAGCGCACATCAGGGCTATCCAGCTCAGCGGTGCAGCGTCAGAGGGAGCGGATGCCGGACGGGAGTTGAGGCTGATTGCCGAGGCAACACGTGCCCCCAGCCTCAAGAAATTGTCTTACATGCCCAAGGCACTGGAGAAGAAATTCAACCTTCCCAAGCCCCAAGCGGATCGCGCACCTCCGGCGGACGTGGCGCTTCATCTGCACCTGGCCATGCTCGGTCTTCGCGAGATGCTCGCCTGGATCGCCAATAATTACCAAGATGATTATCCAGCACTGGCCGGCGTCTTTGACCGGGTACGGGGCAGCGCAGACTCCATCGCCGAACAGATCCCCGCTTGGTATACCCAAACGGGGATCACGCTACCAGTCCGCTAGGTCAGTCGCCGTCTTTTTGAGGATAGAGGGTGCGCAGTGCATGCAGCACGATGGGCGCAGCGGGAATTTGATTTCCCAGGCCATCCGGCAATTCGCCAGCCGAGCGGGCTACTTCGTTTCCGGCACAGCCCCATGCCCATTCCACCATGTAGGTGCTGAAACTGGGGTGTGTGCGTCGGTCATCGATCACGCTGGCTCTCACCCCTCGCCAGAATTGGGCGATCGCTATCCGGAAAAGCCCCTCCATCTTGTCCTCTAAGCTCAGACTGTCATGCAGCCATTGCCGGCCCTGCTGTTCGACCTCATCGAGAGACAAGGGCAACGCAAGGACTGCATCGACTGTCTGGATCAAGTGCAATCCCTGGGAAAAGATCGCCGCAAGGGCGACTTGTACGGCATCGTCGTCCTGCTCGAGTCCTTCTGCCTCAGCTTGCGCTCGACTGCGGGAAGCCTGAAGGAGTTCGGCCATGATCTGATTGGGCCTGAGTACCAGAGCTTCATGCAGCCGCAAGGCCAGTACGTGTGCATCATGCTGGCCAGGGGCGGGGTGTTCGTTTGCGTTCTTGGTCATGTCGCCTTTCTCGTTAGCTGCCCCCGGATAGGGGTTCGGGCAGTATTCAGGCGGCACGCTGCGGGATGACGGAAAGATGTGGCGATTTTCTGGATTTTTCTGGGTCGCCAGGTGTTGGTGACCTTGGGCTATTTCAAACCCGGCGGTCAGATGGCCATGAGGGCTCGGGTTGTATGTCCTGGCCAGACATAATCATTCGCAGGGGCACATAAAGACATGATTTCTGACACGAAGGATCCCCGCCTGGGATGACCAAGCGGGGATCGCTCTGCCTATCCGAAAGTTTTACTCGCCGGTCTTAGGTGCAGGCGGTGTCCAGTTGGGATCCAGCTGCTTGCCACGGTTGCCCTGGACCTGGTCGTACTGACGGTTTGTCCCGCTGGTGCCACGGTTGGCGTTGGGCATGTTGGCAGTGTTGTCCTGCGGTTTGATGAAAGCTGCACGTTTCTTGGCCATATCGTTTTCCTCAGTAAAAACAACCCACGATCGGGGAAGGGCTAGTGTCCTGCAGCCCTCACGAGATTCTTCGGAAAGAAGTGGCGATTTTCGGAGTTAACTTCTAAAAACCTGTGTCGCACGCTAACGAATGGCACGCGGTGACCTTGCCGGAGACGCATGTGTAGACTGAGCGGCAAGGCACTCTGCAGCCAACGTAGCGGAAGGAGCTCACGTGACTAAGAAGACCCCGCAGTCGGCCGGCGATGTCATCTCAGCCCTCGTAGGGGGCAGTAGAGAAAAGACGCTCCTTGAGGCCATGCAGGCGCCAACGACTGACTTCGACCGGCAAGCCATGGCTAGGGCCGCAGCGTACAGCGCCAAACAGGTCCGTCATGTGGGGCGGGCGGATGAGGCCCCTTCGAATGGAACTGCGCACGAACGGGAAGTCCTATCTCCACGTGCCAGCGGTGAACACGCGGAAGCCCTTCCTGTATATGGCGTGGAAGAACTCACTGAAGAAACCCTCAACGCACAGGGGTTTGCCCCTGACTAAGCGGCGCCCGCCGTCGCCACCGCCAGCTTGGCTCCAATTCTTTTGGTTTCTTTGGTGCGGCCTCGGGGCGTTCTGCGCCGTGCTTGAAACTGCTCCGCCGGTCATTGTCTTCACCGATGGCGCGCCAGTCCCAAGCGTCTTTGGCCACGCGGCAGGCCGCGATCACTGACCATTTCGGCGAGTTGGTCGCCGGACATCTTCCGTAGACGAGCCAGCAGGATGCCTGCCCACCGAACGCGCTCCCAATTCTGATGCTGTCTCAGCCAGCGACGTACCTCATCGCGGGTGGTATTGATCATTCGTCCTCCTGGCCATTCGACGCCGGCTTCCTGCGGTAGCGACTGCCAGTAGCGATATAGATGACGCACTATCTCCTTGCACGCCACCAAATCCGGTTCCGAACCCAATGATCTAAGCGGTCTGCCAACCGCCTTCGCTTCAGCTAGGGGGCCGGCGAGCATGACGCGCATAAGCCGCCTGGCATTGTGGTATTCGACCTGCCAGGCAACTTTGGCGATGCCAGGTCCGCTGGCAGGATCGTGTGGATTTTCGAGGTCTGTCAGACGAAAGTGTGTCGTACCTGCGCCAGGGGTGTGGCGATAGACAGCAATGGTTTCGACCCAGAATCCTTGCCAGAGACAGGCGAGGGCATGGCCTGCCTCATGGTATCCAGCGATTTGCACCAGGGCCGGGAGGCCCGGTCCTCTAGGCTGCACCGTCAGCCCCTGCCATGACCGCGCGCCGATTGCTCACTGGTTGAGCTTGCGGGCTCTTTCGTCAGCGAGCCGGCGTTTCATGTAAACGGATGCCGCATGGGCGTTCCGACGCAAGGCGTCGATTTCGCTTGGCGTCCGATACTCGCGCGGGTCGTCGGGATGTATTTTTCTTGTGCGTTTCATGAATGTTGGCCCAGTTGTATGGAAGGGGTGCTGCCAGTACAGGCCCAAAAGCAGATCTATGATTTGTGGTCGTAAAGATAGTGCCACGATGCCCGCGCTTTTTAGTTTCGGGTGTTGCGCAAACCCCATGATACGCGCGCGCAATACTGGTCCGATAACCGGACTGAGCGATCAGCGCTCCGGGAGATTTTTCGTCACGTGCTTCTTGCCCGCTGGGCTCTTCGGCCCAGTGCTCCGGCCGCCGTGAAACTTGCAACGGCCGCTTGGGCCTGCCTTGCACTGGCAAGCAGTCCCACGACGAGTCTTGGCGGCGCACGTCTCACCAGGAAGCGGCGTTATCCTTGCTCGCCGGTTTTCGGCGGCGATGACGCGAACTGCATCAACGTGCGTAAGGCCAAATTGCTCTCGAAGGGTAGCGATTGCAGTCCTTCGACACTCACTACCTTGGGGATAGGGTACTGGGCGTAGCCGCTTATGCATCTCGATTAGGTGTCGCTCGGCGCTCTTACTGCCTGGTAGATCTAAGAAGGGGTACGGAAATCGGGGCACTGACTTGGTCCGATTGGCCCGACTATCGGGGCAATCAACTCGCGAAAATCCTACCTTTCCTCCTCTATCGACTTGATTGCCCCGATTGACGGGGCACCAATGACCGACAATCGGGGCACAGATTTCGATTTGGAACTCCGGCGCTTGGCCGGTTTCCTAGGTTCCTTGGCAGTTTTCCAGTCGTTCGACGGAACCCGAGTTTCGCCTGAGTCCAGTTTCCCGCCGCATTCGTTGACCGCCCACCAGGTGATGGCATACAGCGAGCACTTGTGGCGACCACCTTGGCGGGTGAGGCTGATGAAGCCGTAGTACTCCAACTCATCAATGGCATTATGCAGCGTTTCCTTCGACCTCCAACCGCGTTGTTGCATCACACTCCAAGCGATTGTGATGTCGCCATTATTCTTAGGGCCGTCCTTGCCAAAGCGAATTTGCGCAGCCATGTCGAGCAACAGCTTCGACGCCTTGCCCGAAAGGGCAAGGAAGTTCTCATGGTCGAGCACGGAGCAGGGGATAGGAACAAAGGGGCCGCCCTCGCGGCGCCCCTTTGCCAGCTGACGCTTAAAGGCCATCGTGGCCTTCCTGGCTCTCGGAGAGGCGCAGAGCTGCGTCGATGCGAGAGCCTGACGACGACGCCCGGCGCAACCGATACCGGATATAGCTATGGCCGTGCGTGTGGGCAAGTTCGTCCAAGACCAGGAAGACCGTTTCCGCCATTCCGTCCGGTGTGCCATGCATCACGCGCTGCTTGCCGCCGTCCTTGACGGCCTCCTGCAGGTAGAAGCACACGGGCTCGTAGTTCATCTGAGTGCGCTCGCGCCAATCATCATCAAGCGGGCAAACGGGGACGGAACAGTTGGCGTATTTCGGGCAATCGCGCATAGAGACCATTACTTGGCCTCCTTCACGCGGCTGGCTTTGACGCGGTTTTCGACCCACTGCTCGATTTCCGCTTCGAGCCAGCCCACGGCACGAGGGCCCAGGGAAATGGGCTTAGGGAAGCTACCCTCCGCAATCCGGTTGTAGATGGTGCTACGGGACAGTGCCGTACGAGCTTTTACGGCGGGAAGTTTCAGGAACGCACTAGCCATGATTACGCCTCCTTGGGCGTTGCCAATTCATGCTGTGCTTTGTAGGACCTATAGGGCTTTGAGCTGCCCTATTTAATTGAAACGAATTTGGGGATAATTAATTCAGCTCCGGCGGAATGTACTCAGTCAGCCCGGGGGTTTCGACCTTCTGCGCCTTAAGTGCTTTCCGGGCCAGCGCCGTTACATCATTGACTTCATTTCCTGTTGCCACCTCAAGAATGATCGTGAGCACGGACTCAAACAGCCCGGAGCGTGTCGTCGTAGGCGCTAGGCCTAAGTGACGACGAATGGCGTCGGCTACATCGACCGCTAGCCACAACCGGCTGAACTCTGGAAGGCGTCCTTTCTTAGGGTATTGTTCTGAGAGGTGTTTCGCTTGTCTCAATCCTTGGATCAGTGGTGAGAGATAGCGATTTTGAAGTGCAGATACCCCGTCCGAGGTGACGCTGCTTACGAGTTGCCGTGAATTTCCGTCGAGATTGTTCAGGCAACCGTTCAGTTCCAGTGCAGCTGTCAGTGCCGCTTTCAGGTTTTTTCTGACTTGAGCTGGTTTGCTGGAATTTGCGATTTCCCGATTAGATTTATAGCCTCCGAGAGCCACGCAAAGTGCATCGAAGAAGGCGGATGGAATCTCTGGAGCTCCTCCTAAGCTAACGATTTCATACGCAATTTGTTGTCTTCGCCCTTCATCTAGACGTACAGGCTTGTAGTTTCCTATGCCTGTTGGCCCCCAAGTTTTCGACATTACACATCTCCTCCCATATTTCAGGCAAATCCAAACAGGCCCGATCTCTGGACTCAAGCCCCTAGCTCGCCATTAGTCATTGGGTGAGGTGGGTCGCAGATGCTTCATTTCTCATCCAATTAAAGCCATTTTGATCCATAAGGATCTCATGTAGCATATCCGCAGTACATCCGCATGCCACAAGCGGGAAAGGAGGAGGTTATGGCGGCGATTAAGACGGAGACGATCACAGTGCGGATCGAACCTGCAGTTAAATCAGGATTGAAAGCAGCTGCTGAGAAGGAACGCCGATCATTGGCAAACATGGTCGAGGTCCTTATTCGGGACCACTGTCAGCGTAATGGTATTGCGCTTTCGGAACTGCAGCCGCCGACCAAGAATGGCCGCGGAAAGTGATCAGAAAAGAAGCACTTGATATACGAGGCTTTGCGCCGATCTCGGACAAGCAGTGCGAATGACTCCTCCGACCAATAAAAAGGAAAGAAACTTTGGATAACGTATTTAACTTCCGAGACCGGCTCGTCGAGGAATACAGCTCGTTCTCTCGAAGTTTTACACGGATTGACGCAGTGGACATTCTGCGAGAAGTGGAGCGGCAATATGCTGAAGGTCGCTATTGGCCTGAGCCGCTGATTCAGATCAACCCCAACTATCAACGCAAGGGAACAGTCCAGCAGCTGGCCAAAGAGGGTGTTCTTCATAAAGCTTGTGCCGACATCTTTCAGACTGGGAAAGCTGAAGGTAATTCACTGCCGCTCTATTTATATGCACACCAGATGGAGGCCCTTGCCAAGGCTCAGAATCTGCAGAGCTATGTAGTAACAACCGGTACGGGCTCCGGTAAGTCACTCTCTTTTTTCCTGCCGATTATCGACCGAATTCTCAAAGCCAAGGATGAAAGCAGCGAACCACGCACGCGTGCCATTGTCATCTACCCGATGAACGCTTTGGCAAACAGCCAGTTGGAAGAGCTAGATAAGTTCCTTCAGGGATATGCGAACGACGATAAGCCGTTCACCGTGGCCCGATATACCGGTCAGGAAGATAGCGCTGAACGTGAGGCTATCGCCAATAATCCGCCCGACATCCTACTCACCAACTTTATGATGTTGGAACTGATTCTTACCCGCTATGAGGAAACGGACAGGCGTGTGGTTGAACACTGCCATGGCCTGGAATACCTCGTCCTAGATGAATTGCATACCTACCGCGGTCGCCAGGGGGCAGACGTTGCCCTGCTTGTACGGCGCTTGCGCGAGCGTCTGCATGCATCGAATCTGATCTGCATCGGTACTTCGGCCACGATGTCCAGCGCGGGAAAAATGGCAGATAGAAATAAGACAGTTGCCGCAGTAGCCAGCAAGCTGTTTGGTGCAGAGATCTCAGAACATGATGTTATCGGCGAGACCCTGGAGCGTGTCACCGATCCATCAAAGGATGTGGCGGCAATCAGGTCACAACTAAAGGCGGAACTTGAGAAAGAGGTTTGTACATGGCAAGACTTCGAGGACTTTCGCAAGGACCCGCTTGCCATTTGGGTGGAGCTCAACTTAGGCATTGAGCTATCCGATGAGGAAGCTCCTCGCCGCGCCAAGCCAATCACGCTCAAGGATGCAAGCCAGCGTTTGATGCAAGACGCAGATTGCAGTGAGGAGCTTGCCCGTTTTGGGCTGCAACGGTTTCTGGTGGCAGCTCATGAAGTCATGACATCACAGGGGCGTGCCCCGTTCGCCTTCAAGCTGCATCAGTTCATCAGTGGCCCTGGCAAGGTTCACACCACCCTAGAAGCAGCGAACAAGCGGCACGTTACTCTTGATGCACAACGGTTTGCACCAGGCCGGCAGTCAGAATCTGTATTGCTGTATCCGGCCCATTTTTGTCGGGATTGTGGTCAGGAATACCACCCAGTTTGGAGATCTGAGCATGGGGGGGGGCAATATAGCCCGCGTGAAATAGATGACATTACCGCTGATGACAATGAGGATGTGCGTTTCGGTTTTTTATGTCCTCGTAACGACGGCCAGGTCTATAGAGGCTTGTTGGAGGACTTGCCGGAATCTTGGCTAGATCTCACAAAGACCGAGCCGAAGATTAAAAGCAACTACAAGAAAGTTGTGCCCTGTGAAAGCCAGGTGGACCCTCAAGGCATTGAAGGGAGTGGGGAGCCCTATTGGTATATCCCGGGGAAGTTCCGATTCTGCCTGAATTGCGGGCAGCTCCACGAAGCTCATGGAAAGGACATGAACCGGCTTGCCAGTCTGTCCGGTGAAGGTCGTTCCTCGGCTACGACAATTCTGACACTCAGCGCGCTCAGACAGCTATTCGCTCAAGCGGATTTGCCGGCTGGGTTGCCAGATCCAAGGAAATTGCTGGGCTTCTCCGACAACCGTCAAGATGCTGCACTCCAGGCGGGGCATTTTAATGATTTTGTCTTTCTGCTGACGTTGCGCTCCGGCTTGATTGGGGCATTGCAGAATCATCATGGCGTGCTGACTGAGGAGCATCTCGCGGATGCCGTGTTCACAGCGCTTGGATTCAGCAACGTCGACGAAGCGACGTTGACAGAATATCTGCGCACGCCAAAGTTGATGGGACTAGCTCGGCAAGAAGCCCAGCGGACCTTGCGATTTATCATCGGCTACCGCTTGCTGCGAGACCTCCGTCGGGGTTGGCGTTTCAATAATCCGAACCTGGATCAGCTGAATTTGCTGGCAATTCGTTATCGCGGTTTGGATGAGTTTTGCGCCGAAGAGCCCATGTTTACAAACGCTGGCTCGGTACTGGCGAAGCTCAAGTCACATAACAGGGCTGCGCTGTTTCAAATAGTGTTCGATGAGATGCGGCGAGGTCTGTGTCTGGAAAGTCGTTATTTGGATGCCGTAGAGCAGGACAAGGCCCGCACTAGTGCATTTTCATACCTCCATGAGCGATGGGCATTTGCTCCGGATGAAAACCTAGAGGCAGCCAAGTTCCTGATTATTGGCAAGCGTCCAGAATACAGAGGTAAGCCGCGCACGGACCTGGTCAGTGGCGGCCCTCGTTCGCGTCTACTCAAACAGGTCAAAATGGCCGCCATGTGGCAGCAGTCCGCTTTCGCTAGCCAAGTCCATGAGTGGAAGGAAGTCGAGTGGGCCGAATTGATCGAGGCCATGCTAAAGGTCGCGGGTAATTACGGTTATGTGCACAAGCATGCCATCGACACGAAGCTGGTGGGCTGGCGCCTGAATGCAGCGGCTATGGATTGGTGCCTCATTAGTAGCGGTGAGACCGGTTCGGTTGCGAATGAGTTCTTTCGTCAGCTCTATCTCAATGTTGCCGACTTGTTGAGTAAGCCGGGGCACCCGTTGTTCGACTTCGAGGCCCAAGAGCATACGGCACAGGTTGAGCCGGCGCGTCGGCAGTTACTTGAGCAACGTTTCCGTTATACCGACAAAGACCGGAAAGACTGGACGGAAAACCCCGCACATGAGGCGCCACTCGAGCGTCTGCCGGTGATGTTCTGTTCGCCTACAATGGAACTTGGTGTGGATATTTCCGCGCTGAATACTGTGTATCTGCGCAATGTACCTCCTACGCCGGCCAACTATGCCCAGCGTAGTGGTCGTGCGGGCCGTTCTGGTCAGCAAGCGCTGGTAGTTACGTATTGCGCGGCCTTGAGCCCACATGACCAATGGTTCTTCCACCACGCCAATGAAATGGTGCATGGCGTGGTTAAGGCGCCAACTCTCGATCTCGCCAACCGAGATCTGGTAGAAAGCCATCTGCATGCGGTATGGCTAGCTTGTACGCAAGTCGGACTGGATACCAGTATCGCACCGCTGCTTGACCTTGAAGCACCTGATAAGCCGGTCAAGAGTGAGCTGCACCAGCATCTTGCCAATCCCGAGGCTATAAAGCGCGCACGCCAAAGCGCTATTGCAGTAGTGGAGCAGTTGGCGGAAGAGCTAGAAAGCAGTAGCTGGTTCTCGAAAGACTACGTCGGCAAAGTGATCGATAGCGCGCCTCAGACTTTTTCAGGTGCGCTTGAGCGTTGGCGTGTGCTCTACGATGCTACCCGCAAGCAAATGGAAATGGCTGACCAGATCGTAAAAAGCCATACCGCTTCACACGCTGAGCGTAACAATGCCAGTCGACGCTATGGCGATGCAGCACGTCAGTTTGCCGTACTACTGAAGACGGGAAACACCCAGGGTTCCGACTTTTACACTTATCGTTATCTCGCCAGCCAGGGCTTTTTGCCTGGCTACAATTTTCCGCGGCTGCCACTCATGGCGTGGATTCCTGCGCGCGGCGGCAATGGCGTCAACGGCAAAGATGACGAGGGCAGCATGGTTAGCAGGCCGCGCTTCCTGGCGCTGTCAGAATTTGGACCGCGTAGCCTGATTTATCACCAAGGGCGTATGTATCGGGTTGTGCGCGCAAAGCTGAATGTTGGCTCTGCCGATCATGTCTCAGGGACTAGCCAGCTCAGCACCATCTCTTCACGTATTTGCAGTCAGTGTGGCTATGGCCATCTGGGTGAACCGGGCGAAGCGGACCCGTTGGCAAACCGTTGCGAGAATTGCGATGCCTTGCTGACCGAAAGCGATTGGGTCAAGGAGCTTTACCGCATCGAAACGGTGGAAACCGTCCCTGTAGAACGGATTTCTATCAACGACGAGGACCGGCAGCGACAGGGGTTTGAGCTCCAAACCACATATCGCTTCCTGCCGGGCCCTGATGGGGTGGTGCAAAAAAGTCAGGCCGAGGTGCGACATGGCGAAGATCTGCTGGCGGGTGTTGTATACACGCCGGCAGCTCGCTTGTGGCGGATTAACCGAGGCTGGCGTCGTCGTAAGGACAAGAACCAGCTTGGCTTTTACATCAATCCCATTACCGGCACCTGGAGCAAGAAAGACGACCCCAATGCAGAAGATGGGGCAGGCGCTGTTGATGAGCCGTTGCTGGACAAAGTCCCCAATCAGCGCATTGTGCCCTTCGTCGAGGATCATCGTAATTTGTTGATTCTGACGCCTGTGCGGGCGCTTTCTCTTGAGGCGATGGCAACACTCCAGGCAGCACTCAAACGCGGCATTGAGATGACCTTCCAGATTGAGGAGGCAGAGCTTGTTGCCGAGCCACTGCCCACGGCGGACGACCGTAAAGCCCTGATGTTCTATGAGTCGGCCGAAGGCGGAGCGGGCGTCCTCACCCGGTTGGCCACCGAGCCGGAAAGCCTGGGTCAGGTCGCCAGTGCAGCGCTACAGCTTATGCACTTCAATCAGCCAGAGGGTGATTGGTCAGCTGATGCGTTGGAGAATCTTGAGCAAAAACACAATGGCCTTTCCATTTGTGAGGCCGGTTGCTACCAGTGTCTGTTGTCCTATTTCAATCAGCCCGACCATGACAACATCAATCGCCGTAATAGCGATGCCCTGGATCTGCTTGTGGCGCTGGCTAATGCCGAAGTGGTGTTGTCGCCATCTGTACCAGAGCCGCTAACTGGTGGAGCATCACCCGAGGGCGAGGACGCCGCGCTGAGTGCATGGCTTCAAGTCTTGGATCAGTCTGGTCTGCGCCGCCCGGATGCTACAGCCGTACCGGTTAATCAGGGTGCTGCGACCGCCGCCGGTCAGTACAAGACCGTTCGTGCGCTAGTTTTTCTGCAATCAATCGATGAAAACACCAGTGCCAGGCTGATAGACAAAGGGTGGCGAGTACTGGATTTCTCCGACCCGGACGAATGGCAGGCACAATTTGTACGCTACCCGGACGTTTTTGTGAAAAGTGAGCTCAAGCAATGATCGAACCCGGTCACAACTTCATGCCCGGCAACCTGGTGCGCGCCCGAGGGCGAGAATGGGTTGTGCAAACGGATTCGCAGCCCGACTGGTTACGCCTGCGCCCGCTGGGCGGTGCTGATGAAGACATCATTGCCCTGATGCCCGAACTGGAGCTTCAGCCCGTCGAGCCGGCGACTTTCCCATGGCCTGATCCGGCACGACCCGGCAACCACGCTGCTGCATTGCTGCTGCGCGATGCGCTGCGTCTGAAATTGCGCGCCGGTGGCGGGCCATTCCGCTCCTTTGGCAATATCGCCGTCGAGCCGCGCGCCTATCAGCTGGTTCCGCTGCTGATGGCACTGCGCCTGTCCACGGTGCGTTTGTTGATCGCTGATGATGTGGGTGTTGGTAAAACCATCGAGGCCGGACTCATTGTCCGCGAGCTGCTGGATCGCGGCGAAATCGGTCGCTTGGCAGTGCTCTGTCCGCCGCACTTGGTGGAGCAGTGGCAGAACGAACTGGAACAGCGCTTTAATCTGCAGGCCGTTGCGCTTACCTCTGCCAGCGCCGCCCGCATCGAGCGCAATCTTCCCCACGGCGTCAGCCTTTTTGATCATCACCCCGTGGTGGTGGTCAGTCTTGACTACATCAAAAGCGAGCGTCATCGTGAATATTTTCTCGCAATCGCACCGGAATGCATCATTGTTGATGAAGCTCACACCTGCGCCACGGGCGGGCAGGGAAAGCAATTGCGTTACGAGTTACTTCAACGCTTAGTGGCAGACCCTGAGCGTCATCTACTCATGCTCACTGCCACACCGCACTCTGGTGATGAGGCTGCCTTCTACAATCTAATTTCCTTGCTCAACCCGGCGTTCGGCGCTTTGCAAAGTCGTACTTCGGCTAATGATCCGCTGCGTCAGGATCTGGCGCGGCACTTCGTGCAGCGTCGCCGCAAAGACATTGAGGTGTGGGAGGCAGAGTCCGAGGAGGGACGCGCATTTCCCCGACGCATGAAAACGGAAGTTACCTATCAACTCACCGGTGCCTGGGGTGCATTCTTTGATGCTGTGCAGACCTATTGCCGCGAGTTGGCCGAATCCATTGAGCAAACTGAGAGTGGTGCCTCACGCCTGATCTGGTATGCCACTCTGGCGCTACTGCGCTGTGTGGCTTCCTCTCCGGCTGCTGCCGTCAAGGCGCTAACGACTCGTCTAGAGGGCACGCTGGACAATGCCGACGCACTACATGATGAGCGCCTCCATGATGGCGAAGCCGACGATCTGACCGGGACTGATTTAGAGCCGCCTGGCCAGTTGCAGGACACTGCCCGCCTGCAGTCACTGATTGATGAAGCAGAAAGACTGTCCGGCAAGAAGGGCGACCCCAAGCTGGCTGCCTTGATCCACCATCTTGAGGGCCTGCTGTATGACGACTTTCAGGTGGTGGTGTTCTGCCGTTACGTGGCCACAGCCCACTATGTGGCTGAGCACTTGCGCCGGCACTTTTCCAAAATAGCCGTCGAGTCGGTAACTGGCGAACTCACGCCAGAAGAACGTCGTGAGAGGGTCGAGACAATGGAGGAGGGTGAGCAACGCATTCTAGTGGCCACCGACTGCCTCTCTGAGGGCATCAACCTGCAACACCTATTTACCGCCGTGGTCCACTACGACCTGGCCTGGAACCCCACCCGTCACGAACAGCGCGAAGGCCGTGTTGATCGCTTCGGCCAGCAGGCAAGCGAAGTTCGCTGCACCATGCTTTATGGTCAAGACAATCCGGTGGATGGCTTTGTGCTCAATGTAATCCTGCGCAAGGGCGAGGCTATCCAGAAAGAGCTAGGTGTCCTGGTGCCCATGCCGGAAGACGAGCAACGCATTAATCAGGCGCTGGTCAAGGCTGCGCTGATGAAACGCAGTGACCGTATGCACTACACCCCGGATATGTTTGCCGAAGCGGAAGTGATTTTGCAGCCGCTGCAAGCACAGTGGCGGGATGCACTAGACAAAGCTAAAGCAAACCGCACCGTCTTTGCCCAACGCAGGATTCGTCCCGACGAAGTGCTGCCTGAATGGCAAAAGCAGCAGCAAGCTCTTGGTAGTGAGGCCGATGTCCAACGGTTCGTGCAGAGCACCTGCGCCCGTCTAAATGCACCGCTCGAACCGGCTCGCAATAACCATTTCCGTTTCCTGCCTCAGCACCTGCCGGAGGCACTGAGGCTACGACTTGATGATGAGGGCATCGATAAGCCCATTAGCCTCGACTTCACCCAGCTGCACCGCAGCCACCCGCTGGTTACCGTGCTGGCCGAACACCTACTGGAAGAGGCATTACAGGGTGAGCAGCCAATAGCTGCCCGATGCGCTGCCACGGTCACTGCCGATGTGGACGTGGTCACCACCCTGTACCTGCTGCGTTTGCGCCACCAGTTAAGTTATGTGCGCCGTCGCCAGCCGCACCAGCTGATGGCCGAAGAGACCATCACCCTGGCTGTAGAAGGGCGCAGTAACCCGCAATGGCTCAGCGACGAAAATGCAGGAGCTCTATTGCAGTGTGAGCCCAGCGCCAACCTGCCGGCTGAGCAGATGCAGCGCGAAGTCCGCGCGGCTCTGGACTTTCTGCAAGCTCAGCCAGAGCGCCTACAAGCGCTGGCCCAGCAACGCGCCGATGCGCTGCTGGAAGACCATCGGCGAGTGCGTGAGGCTGCCCGCGATGTCGGTCAGTACAGCGTGGCCCCTTGCTTGCCGGTGGATGTCATCGGCGTTTATGTGCTGCTGCCCGATTCTCTGTAAGACTGAGCCATGCGACAGATTAAAAACAAAATCCACGTGGCTCTCAGCCTCCCCAGTTTGCGTTTGGAAGGAGCTTTATTCCTGCCTGACCAGTTGGAAAAAGCCGCCCTCGGGCAGGCAGCCCACCAGAGTGAAGCGGACTACCAGACCCCCAAGGGCCTGAAGCTCAAGGACGATTACAGCCGTGCCTTCCAGATCGCCAGTGCCCAGTGGACGCACTTTTCCTCCTTGCTGGATCGTCAGGACGCAGATGCGTCACAGATCACCAACACGTTTGTGCTGGAACTGCTGCGTGATGCCCTGGGTTACCACAGTCTCACTGCTGTTGATGGCATCACGCTGGGCGAGCGCCACTATCCTGTCACCCTACTGGCGGGTAGTGTGCCGGTGGTGGTCGCTCCCCACACGCAGGGATTGGATGACCTCGATCCACGCTTTGCTATTGCAGGCACAGGCAGCCGAAAAAAATCCGCCTTTCAACTGGCGCAGGAATTCCTCAACGCGAGTGAAGATCACCTATGGGCCATTGTCAGTAACGGTAAACAAGTACGCTTGCTGCGTGATGCAGCCACCCTGACTCGCCCCAGTTTTCTGGAAGTGGATCTGGAAGACCTGCTGACTGGCCAGCGCTTTGCCGAATTCGCCATGGCCTGGCGCCTGTTGCATGCCAGCCGTTCCGGCATGGCGGATGACGTCCTCGAAGACTGCATTTGGGAGGCGTGGCGCACCGCTGGTCAGGAAGAGGGCACCCGCGTCCGTGAAGGCCTTCGTGAAGGAGTTACCCAAGCCCTGCTGACGCTGGGCGGTGGTTTCCTGCAGCACCCTGGCAACGACGCCCTCCGCTACGACCTGCAGGAGGGGCGGCTGACCAAGGAGGAGTATTTCCAGCAATTGCTGCGCCTGATTTACCGGCTGATCTTCCTTTTCACCGTGGAGGAGCGCGGCCTGCTACACCCAGTGGACGACAGCAAGCAAGCCGTTGCTGCGCGCCGCGCCTATGCGGAAGGCTACGCACTGGGGCGCCTACGGGATCGCGCATTGCGCCGCCGTGCCCGCAACCGATTTGATGATCTCTGGCAAGGCGTACGTATCGTGTTTAAGGGGCTGGGTAATGGTCAGCCACGCCTGGCCCTCCCAGCCCTCGGTGGCTTGTTTGCCGACAGCCAGTGCCCGGCGCTGGATGCCGGGGGCCTCAGCAACGCCAGTTTGCTGGAGACCATCAAACACCTGCGCTGGGACAACAGCAGCGGGACCCTGGCTCCGGTGGACTATCGCAATATGGGGCCGGAAGAGCTGGGTTCGGTCTACGAAAGCTTGTTGGAGCTGGTGCCGGAAGTGGATCTGCCTGCGCGCCAGTTCGGATTTGCCGGCCTTACCAGTGATGCCAGCACGCAAGGTAATGTGCGCAAAACCAGTGGCAGTTACTACACGCCGGACTCTCTGGTACAGGAGCTGATCAAATCCGCGCTCGACCCCGTCATTGAACAACGCCTGGCAGATAACGCTGCAAATCCCACCGAGGCCCTGCTTAGCATCAAGGTCGTCGATCCTGCCTGCGGTAGCGGCCATTTCTTGCTTTCTGCTGCCCGCCGCTTAGCTGAGAGCCTCGCTGGTCTACACAGCCCCGATGGCGCCGTCAAACCTCAGGATTACCGCCATGCCCTGCGCGAGGTCATCAGCCGCTGTATCTTCGGAGTCGACCGCAACCCAATGGCGATTGAGCTATGCCGGACAGCGCTATGGCTTGAAGGCTTTGAAGAAGGGCGCCCGTTGTCCTTCCTGGATCATCACCTGCAATGCGGCGATGCGCTGCTGGGACTGACTGATCTCAAGGCGCTGGAAACCGGCATCGCCACTGCTGCCTTCAAGCCACTCTCCGGTGATGACCGGGAAACCTGCAAGCAACTGGCCAAAGACAATAAGGCCGGCCTCAAGGCGCTTGAAAAGGCCTTTGACACCCAACAGACCAGGAGTCTGGCTCTGGAAGAGGCGAGTGGCCTCGGAGATTTGCAAGCGCTGGAGGCCATGCCGAATGACAGCCCCGCGGACATCGCCGCCCGCGAGGAAGCCTATGAGCGGTTTCTAGCTGAGGCGAAGAAGAGTGCCCCTGCGCATGCCGCTGATCTCTTGATTGGCGCGTTCATCCTTCCCAAGATCGAACACACGGCCGAGCAGATTCCCACTAGCCAGGCCCTGTTTCTGGAGCTGTTCAGTGATACACGCAGCAATCAGCACGAGCAGCAACTCGCTGCCGCTCGAAATGCTTGTGCCGAGGCGGGGGTATTGCACTGGCCGTTAGCTTTTCCTCAAGTGTTCAGTCAGGGTGGCTTTGACTGTGTCTTAGGGAACCCTCCTTGGGAGCATGTCGAACTGAAGGAGGAGGAATTCTTTGCTACTCGTAACCCACTAGTTGCCGCGGCAAAAAACAAGGCTGAGCGCAGCCAGCGTATTGACTGGCTGTCTCAGGGCCAACTGGCCCGGAATCTATACCCGGAGCAGGCACATAGCGAACGGACGTGTGCTGCAGAACAACGTCTGTTTCAGCAATTTCAGGTTGCGAAACGCTCTTTGGATGCCGTCAGTACTTTCGCTCACGTGAAGGGGGAGGAAGGTGGTCGCTATCCGCTAACTGGCGTAGGTCGCGTGAATACCTATGCTCTGTTCGCTGAGACCATAAGTCAGATCGTAAGCCCGCAGGGTCGTGCTGGTTTCATAGTGCCCACTGGTATCGCCACTGATAACTCTACTAAGGATTATTTCGGAGCACTTGCCACCAGCAGTCGACTGATTAGTCTCTATGACTTTGAAAACCGCGAGAAGATGTTTGCCGCGGTACATAGCAGCATGAAATTCTGCTTGCTCACCCTAGGAGCGGCGGACGAGGCCGATTTTGCCTTCTTCCTAACCCAAACCGCACAACTGGGTGATGAGTATCGGCGCTTTACTCTGAGCGCGGAGGACTTTGCCCGCATCAATCCGAATACACTGACCTGCCCCGTGTTCAGAGCACGCAGAGATGCCGAACTCACCCGTCAGGTCTATCAGCGAGTACCAGTGCTGATTCGCGAGGGGCATGGCAGCCAGCCAGAGCACAATCCCTGGGGGATTCGCTTTATGCAGGGGACCCACAACATGTCCAGTGATAGCCATCTGTTTTATGAAGCCCAGGACGAAGGATTGATACCGCTTTATGAAGCCAAAATGATCAACTTTTATGATCACCGAGCAGGAACCTATGAAGGTCGTTCGGATGGGCGAGGCTACCGGGTTCTTCCTTGCCCGAGCGAGGAGCAATATCAAGACCCTGATTATAGGGCGATGCCATTCTATTGGGTCTCGAAGGACGATGTTACGAATAGTCACCCGGTACGTTGGGAGCATGGGTGGCTTTTCATATTCAAGGACGTCACAGCTGTCACAAACGAGCGTACGGTAATTTCAACCATCATCCCAACTGCGGGAGTAGGGCATACGGCCCCTATCATTTATTCCACGCGCAGCACCCGTTCCATTGCAGCTTTGCTTGCCAATCTAAACAGCTTGGTATTGGACTACATAGCTAGGCAAAAGGTGGGGGGTCTTCATTTGACCTATGGGTACGTAAAGCAATTCCCCGTGCTGCCTCCAGACTCATATAGCGAATCCGACCTCGCTTTTATCGCCCCTCGAGTATTGGAACTTACCTATACCGCGCATGACATGAATCTTTGGGCGCAAGAGTTGGGCTATGACGGTGAACCCTTCTCCTTCGATCCGGAGCGTCGCGCCTATCTGCGTGCTGAACTGGATGCGTGGTATGCCCGCGCATATGGACTAACCCGCGATGAGTTGCGCTACATCCTTGATCCCGCCGACATCGAAGGCCCGGATTACCCCTCGGAAACCTTCCGCGTGCTCAAGAATAACGAGATCAAGGCCTTCGGTGAATACCGTACGCAGCGCCTGGTGCTAGAAGCGTGGGATAGACTGGACAGTGGAGAGCTGCACTGATGCTGACCCATCTGAAGCTCGATAACTTTAAGATTTGGCGTACCACGGGCCCCATGCGACTAGCGCCACTGACGCTGCTGCTTGGCACCAACTCCTCAGGAAAGTCCAGCTTGATTCAGAGTCTGCTGCTGATCCGCCAGACGGTGAAAGGCGATGACCCGAATCTGGATCTCAACCTGGGAAATCCCGATGCTCAGGACTCGGTGACGCTTGGACAGTTCAAAGATTTGTTGTGCCGTCACGGCAACGCCAGCGCCAGCATCCCCGCAAACCAGGTGGGCATTGAGTTTCGCTGGGCAGAACGCGGTGTGATTGAGGACTCGACGCTATTTTCCGCGCGCTATCGCAAGGGGCCGGCGGGTAGTGCAGAGCTGGACTATCTGCGTCTAGGAAAGGACGACCAGGGTTTCACCGTCCAGAGACGGAAGCCAGGCATTTACCGCCTCCAGTTGGCTAACAAACGGCGCGCGGTGGGGCAGAGCGCACACTACCGACCACAACGTTCATTCGCCTTTACGCCCGCGGCCATTGCCGAACTCGGTGAACATGGTGAGGCGATCAAGGATGTGGGGCCGGAGCTATTGGATGAACTGAGCAAGATCATTTACCTGGGGCCAGTACGCCAGTTGGCCCAGCGGGATTACATCTGGGCAGGGCGAATGCCGGCACACATTGGTGACGACGGTGCTCGTGCAGTTGATGCACTCATCGCTAGCGGTGTCGCCCTTCAGAAGGCTAGAACGCGTAACCGCGGGGCACTCTTTCAGCAGACTATCCATTGGTTGAAAGCCATGAACCTGGCGGATGGACTGTCAGTACGAGCCTTGGGTGGTTCCGCTCGCTATGAACTGTTAGTCGCATGCGAGGGGGAATCTTCCAACCTCAAGGATGTTGGGGTGGGTGTTTCGCAGGTCTTGCCCGTGATTGTGGCCGCCTTGTATGCCGATCCGGGGCATATCGTGATTGTGGAAGAGCCCGAAAGCCATCTGCACCCACTAGCTCAGTCAGTCCTTGCAAACCTCTTTGCCGAGGTCAGCCGCGAGCGAGGTGTGCAGTTCCTCATAGAAACCCACTCTGAGCACTTGTTCCGCCGGATGCAAACGTTAATGGCGCGTCGCGACTTGTCGACAGACGATTGTGCGATGTACTTCGTTGAACGAGACGGAAAGCAAGCACAACTAAATGCTTTGCAAGTGGAAGAGGGCGGCAGAATTCGCAACTGGCCCGACAAGTTCTTCGGTGATGCGGTGGGCGAAGCTCGCGAGCAAGCTAAGGCAATGGCCCAGCAGTTGGCGGAAAAGTCCGGTGACTGAGGCCCGGGTCGTTGATACGAATGTGTTGATTGTGGCGAGTGCCGCAGATCTCACCTCGCCATTTGGCCCAGATGACACGCCAGTTGATGACCCAGCACTCCGACAGCAGGTTCTTGAATGGCTAAATGCGTTCGAACTCGATGAGCAACGCCATGCTGTGCTGGATTGGGGCTGGGCGATTTTTGGGGAGTACAAAAACAAGCTAACAGATCAGGACTATGGCGTTCTTGCCCTGATGGCCAAGCGAGATCGGAACGAGGTTGTTTGGGTCAACGTGGAACTTGATGCCCACGGTGATGCAGTTCTTGATGCAGCCCTCTCAGCAGCAGTGACAGATCGCGCAGATCGCAAAATGGTCGCTGGTGCAATCGCCTCACTAGCCCAGCAGCACGCGTGTAAACTTACCAATGCTTGTGATACAGACTGGTTTGACTGCGCCGTAGCAGTTCAGGCTAGGGGGGTTGAGTTTGAACATCTCATCGAGGCATGGCTGCGTACCAAGTGGGCGGCCAAGAAGGCGAAGGCGTGAGGGATTTCTTCCGCTTTCCCCATACACCGCATCTCGCCTGGTTGGGTGAGGATGCTCCTCGTGATGACAAGGTGCTTTCTCCTATGGAGGCAGACGCGCTGTTGGCCGGGGATGTGTTGGTGGAGGAGAAGCTAGACGGTGCAAATATCGGTATTTCCCTTGGGTCTGACGGCCGTCTCCGCGCCCAGAATCGCGGCCAGTACCTGATTGAACCGTTTGCTGGACAGTTCTCCAGGCTTACCGCTTGGTTGTCAAGACACCAACACTCACTTGCCGACAAGCTAGACAGCAATCTAATTCTGTTCGGTGAGTGGTGCGCCGCAAAGCACTCCCTCGATTACGTAGCTCTGCCAGACTGGTTCTTGCTGTTTGACGTGTACGACCTCAAGCAGAATCGTTTCTGGAGCAGTGACCGACGTAATGAGTTCGCGGCATTGCTTGGGCTGGTGGCAGTGCCACAACTCTTTAGAGGGCACGTCAGTTTGTCGAAGCTGAAGGCCTTGCTGGAATCTAGTGATAGCCGCTATCGAAACGGGCGCCCTGAAGGCTTGGTGATACGCAAAGAGTCAGCAGATTGGTGCCAGGCGAGAGCTAAATTGGTGCGCGCCGAATTCACCCAGGCCATTAGCGAGCACTGGCGTAACCGTCCGATCGAGTGGAACCGCGTGCAGTCCTAAGGGAGAAAAAAATAATGAATCCCCTGCAACGAGCCCTGATCGAAAAATCAGGTAACGACCACGGGTTTGAGTACATCCTGCCGGGTGAAGATGGTGCCGTTAGACTGGCCTCGGCTCGTCATCGCACGCAGGTCCGAATCGTGCTGACAGCGGGGCAGTTCGTACTCTCCTTTTCTTCTCCCGCTTCCGGTCTGCTAGGCGCTGAGTTGGCTCGTAGCTTTCCTGGCTTTTCTAGTTCGGATGAAAGCTTTGTCGCACCGAATGAGGATGCGCTTGCTCAGTTATTGCGCCGAGCAGCTGAATTGTCCAAAGCCTTGCCAAATCAGGCGGCCGAAGATTATGAAGCGCGCCTGAAGAAGGAGCTTGAAAAGCTACCAGGTGAGCTCAAGGGTACTGAGGTGGAGCGACTGGTACGCCAGCGCGTCGGCCAGCAGGGATTTCGAAACGCCATGCTCGACTACTGGGGCAACGCCTGCGCCGTGACCGGAATCGCCATTCCCGCGGTGTTGCGAGCCAGCCATGCCAAACCCTGGGCAGAATGCACCAATGACGCTGAGCGATTGGATGTATTTAATGGTTTTTTGCTTAGTGCCAACCTGGACGCATTATTCGATCGCTTTCTCATCAGTTTTGACGAGGTAGGGCAACTGCAGACTGCTGCTTCAATCCCTCAAAATGCCCGTGAGCTTCTCGGGTTGAATAAGCCCCTACGCCTGCGCTGGCTAGCCAAGGGGCACTTGCCTTACCTGCATTTCCACCAGAAAAAATTTAATGCCATTTCCAGTGACTCCCTTTGACAAGCGCAATGAACACAAAACTATTACTAGCATCTATTAAATCTAATTTGGCAAGTTTGGTGAGAGCAAACGCCACCGATTAACCAGGCCTAAGTTAGGAACGAGGGCCGGGCCAAATCTTCAACGCTGCATCGGCAAGTATTTCACCACGCTCCGAAATGCTCGCTTCATCCCAGGTTGCTTGTGAAATAAGCGGAATGTTTAGGCGTAGATTTGTGTTCTTGATCAGCAGATCCCGCTTTTTGGAAAAAGCGTGGTTTTGAACCTCGCGATTCACACTCAGATTGAGCAGTGTCAGATTGCCGAGCGTTGGTATAGCGGCTTGTCGATCCGCAATCATTTTCTGCCGTTCGTTTGGTTCAATTGCGGTAAGGGGTAATAGTTCAACCTCTGAAGCCTCCTGTGAGGTTGCAGTTGTGCCATCCGCTAGGGTCCAGTGCGCGAACCATGACCGCGGCATGATGTGATCTACATCGAGTTTGCTGAGATCAGGCATTACGGGTTCTTCGCTGCGTATGGTTGAGCGTAACTGCCCCTCCAATTCGGTCAGAATCGATCGTATCTTTGGTGTATCCAGTCTCCCGGAATAGAGGGGGGCTGTCTGGCAGGCAGTCTTAAATTCCGCGTCCAGTGGCCAGCGAGAGGCCTCACCCTTCAAGCCGGCTAGCACGTCCCGTAGGGAGTTGGGGGATATGCCTGCCTTGTGTAACTGGCGCAATGTGTTGAGGAAGACGTTGTTGTAATTCTTGTAGGTCAGGCCACAGACTGAACGGCGGACAAGGTAGGAGACAAGGTCGCCGAGCATTTCGCTCTTCGCTTCATCGGAAGCGGGTGATGCGGAGATCATTAACGCCAAGGGATGCAGCGTTGTGATGTCGTAGCCAGCAATGCGCCGACCAAATTTAGCAATCGGCGATGAGCCCGTTCCACTTATCAACTCTTTGTAGTGTTCGGCGTACTCAGTCAGCGTCAATAGCTGTTTTTCAGCTGAAAGTGGTGTGTCTCCATTGACTGCAAAGCGCCGATATTCGAAATAAAGACGACCCAGATCGATTTCGTCATGCATCTCGGCCTGTAGGGATGCGTGAATTAGCCATTCCAGTCTTGGCTTCTTTATCCGTCCTCGCCGTTGCGTAGTCGCCCAGTACTCAGTCTCAAAGGGTGACCAAAGCGTTTCGTAAAGAGATTCAGAGTCCGC
>Ga0272444_10001398_pt1 | contig 23232 bp, 24 predicted proteins | sample SSMForm13_FD_201033 | JGI IMG/M metagenome (GOLD analysis project Ga0272444, IMG submission 201033) | Marine sediment archaeal communities from Little Sippewissett salt marsh, Falmouth, MA, United States - SSM-Form-13 | ecosystem: Environmental > Aquatic > Marine > Wetlands > Sediment ...
CTCCAGAATGATGCCTCATCAAGATGGAAAAACCGGAAATATTCCGTGACGTTCATCCCGAGGTGCTCAAAAGACCGGCGGGCGATCCGTCTGATCCCGTCCGGAGTTTTTTCCCGTCCGAAGGCTTTCTCGAGATTGTCGAGGGCCATCCGCCTTCGTCTGCGGGCCAGGAGGTACCCCATTCTTCCCAGCCACCTTCCGAGAAAGAGCCCCCCCTCATGGGGCAGGAAACGGAAGATCCCCCCAAAAAATTTCAGGAAGATGCTGCCAAAGTAATCCCTCATCGATATCTTTGCCCTGCTTTACATGAAAAGGGAGCAAACCGCGTCCCGGAATTTCCCTTCCCCTTCGAGGAAAACGATTTCCATGGCCAGGGCGAAACAGGGCAAGGCCTCCTCTTTCCCTGGCCACCGGACGGCATCCTTTTCCGTCGTTACCAGAGCCTTGGCGCCAATTTTCAAAGCCTTGTCCATGATAGCGGAGACATCGGATCGTGTGTAGGGATGATGGTCGGGAAAGGCAAGGAGCTCGAGGATCCTGATCCCCTTTCTTTCCAGGGAAAGCCGAAATCCTTCAGGATCGGCAATGCCACAAAAACCCAGGAATGGGCCGTCGGCCCCGGCCGGGTCAGGCTTCCCGGCCTCCCCCACAATGACGAGACCCACCGGCCTGAAGTCGGTCCAAAGGACCGGCGCATCACTGAACCTGCCGATCCGTTCCCGGAAACTGTTGTCGGGCAGGACCGCTTTGGTCACGATCACAACCCCTGCATCCTTCAACCTCTTCATTGGTTCCCGGAGGATTCCTCCGGGAAACATCCTGCCGTTCCCGAAGCGGCGCCGGTCGTCGATCAGAACGATCTCGAGGTCCTTCTTCAAGGCGTGGTGGCTGAACCCGTCATCGAGGAGGAAAAGGTCAACCTCACCGCGGCCAAGGATCTCCTCACCCCCCTGATATCGATCTGGTGAAACCGCGACGGGAACGCCCGGAAGGGACTTTGAAATGAGAAAGGGCTCATCGCCCACCTCTCTCCAGTCCCCCGAAGGCTCCACTATCCTGGTAAGCCTGCTTTTTCTCCCATAACCCCTTGTCAGGACAGCAGGATTTTTCCCCCGGTCGATGGCCATACGGGCGAGCCAGATGACAAGGGGTGTTTTCCCTCCACCACCGAGGGAAAGATTGCCGATGCTGACAACAGGGCGAGGAAGGCCCTTCCTTTTCAGGAACCCGATCCTGTAAAGTCCTCTCCGGGTGGCCGCGAGAAGGCGGAAAATCAGGGAAAAGAAGTAAAAGGGCGGCCAAAGGAGAATCGGGGGATCAAGGAAAACCTTCTCGATTCGCCGTCTGCCAAGGTCTAAAATTTTTCCGCCTCGTCAATGAGCATCACCGGGATTTCATCCTCGACCCGGTATTTTAACCGGCAGCTGTTGCACACGAGAAAACTCCCGCCGTTTTCCGGTTGAACGGGGCCCTTGCATTTCGGACAGGCAAGGATGTCTAGAAGTTCCTGATCGATCGCCATAATGCACCTCAAAAAAACAGTTGAGAGTCCAGAGTCCAGAGTTATAAACCCGAAAAATCAACCTCCATTATTGTTCTTTTCTTTTCAATTCTCAATTCTCAATTCGCAATCCCACCATCTCATCCGCCTTCTCCTGGAGGCGCAGCAGCTCCTCTTTCAGCACCCCGCAGTCCCGGGCCATGGCTTCCTCCCCAAGGTCATTGTCGAAGACCATGGGATCGCCGACAAGAACAGTCCCCCTCCCGAAGGGCATGGGAAGGAGGTACAGATCCCAGGCTTTCCGGAAGATCCGGCAGGGTCGGGCCGAGGAAGTCACAGGGACAACCGGGATCCCCTCCCGTTTGGCCAGGAAGACCGCTCCGGGTTTTACCTCGTGGATCGGCCCTTTTGGACCGTCCACGGCGAAAGCCGGCCAATATCCCTTTCTCATGAGCTTCACGAGGCCGATGAGCCCCCTGGTTCCGCTGCGGGAGGCCGACCCCCGGGCGATCCGGTAACCCAGGGCCCGCATGACCCTGGCCTGTGCCTCCCCATCCCTGCTGAGGCTGACCATTGTAGATAATTTTTTGCCGCGCATACAGGACATCAGCAGGAACTGGCGGCCATGGAAAAAAGCGAGAACTCCCAGCTGGCCGGACGCCTGCATGGAATCGAGTTGCTTAATTCCCTCCCGGCTGATGCGCATGGATGCGGGAATGCCTATCAGGAGGAACCGTGCCACCAGAGGGATCAGGGCCCCCGCCAGGCCTGCCCTATTTCGCTGTTCTTCCGATGAGGGCATCTGCCCGGGCCTCCAGTTCCATGAGAATTCGACCAAGGTTATCGCACTGGACTTCGACATCCAAAGAATCCGACCCTTCCCCCGGGTGCCAGGGTGAGCCCAGCAGGATCAACCCGCGGCTGAAGGGCAGAGGAAGGAGATACCGGTCCCAGGCGGACTTGAAGAGCAGGGCAGGACGGGCTGATGTGGACACCGGGATAATAGGGACACCAAGTTTCCGGGCGGTGAATATGATCCCCGGTTTCACGATCTGACCCGGACCCCTTGGACCGTCCACGGCCAGAGCCCCGATCCCTCCTTTCCGGAGATAACGGATCATTTCCCCCAGGACCCGCGCGCCCCCCCTGCTGCTTGATCCCCGGATCACTTTGTATCCGAACCCTTCCAGGATCCCGGTCTGGACCTCCCCCAGGAAGCTGATGCTGGCCATGATGGCGGCCCGATATCCTTCCATCCCTGGAACAAGGAGGAGCTGCCTTCCGTGGAAAAAAGCCATCAGGAAGGGCTCTCCCGACTCCAGCATCCGGATCACCGGTTCCTCTCCCTGCAACCTGACCCTCATGGTCTTGAACAAGGACCGGATCAGCATTCTGCCGAAAGCGGAAATCCCGGGAACAACGCTGTAAGCAACCTTCTTTCTCCACTCCCGGAAGACCTTACGCCTTTTCCTGGCTGACCCCATCGGTTGAATCATCCTCTACAAGCAGGGAATAAAGGCGGGAATATTCTCCCCCAAGCTCAATCAGTTCCTGGTGTGGTCCCGACTCGACGATCCTGCCTCCGGATATCACTATGATCCTGTCGGCATCCTTAACGGTCGAGATCCGGTGGGCGATGATGAGGGTCGTCCTGCCTTTGACCAGGTTCTCCAGGGCCCTCTGGACCAGCTGTTCCGATTCGGTGTCTAATGAGCTCGTGGCTTCGTCAAGGATCAGGATGGGGGAATCCTTCAGGAGAGCCCTGGCGATGGAAAGCCTCTGACGCTGCCCTCCGGAAAGACGCGTTCCCCGCTCTCCAATGATTGTATCGATCCCTTGAGGAAGAGTGGAGACAAAATCGTGGGCAAAGGCACCCTCCAGGGCTTTTTCAAGATCCTCATCAGAAACATCCGGCATCCCGTAGCAGATGTTGCTCCGGATGGAATCGTTGAAAAGGATCACCTCCTGGGACACGATGGAAACCTGTCGGCGCAGGCTCGCCTGGGTTACAGCCCGGACGTCGTGGCCATCGATGAGCACGGCCCCCTCTGTGACATCGTAAAAACGGGGGATGAGGTTGACCAGGGTTGTTTTCCCTCCTCCGCTCGCCCCCACAATGGCAAGACGCATACCGGGATCGATCATGAGGTCGACATTCCTGAGCACCCAGTCGGCACCGTACCGGAAGCTGACGTCCTCAAACCGGATGCCACCCCTTGACCTGGGCAGGTCCAGAGCGCCCTCGGCATCAGCAATCTCCGGAGTCAGGTCGAGGATCTCGAAAACACGCTCGGAAGCCGCGATCCCCTGCTGGATCATGTTGTTTACGGAGGTCAGGTGCTTGATGGGCTCATACATCATCATCAGCGCGGCCATGAAGGAAAAGAACTCACCCACCGTCATCTTTCCATTAAGGACCGTGATTCCGCCGATCCAGATAATAAGGGCTACGGAAGCGGCCCCGATGAATTCGATGACCGGGTTGGACACTGCCCTGACCCTCTGGATCTTCAGGAAGGATTTGACAAGCTTCCGGTTTTCCTCCTGAAACCGCTCCAATTCACGGCCCTCCGTGCCGAAAGCCTTGATCAGGCCCGCGCCGCTGATCCGTTCCTGGATCAACTTGTTTAGATGCCCCATCTGCTTCTGGCTCCTCCGGCTTGCCCGGTTCATGCGTTTTCCAAAAACAATGAGAGGATAAAAAGCGATGGGAAGAGCCACTACAGCCAGTACACCGAGCTGGGGATTCCGGTAGAAGACGACTCCGGCAAGGCCCACGATCATGAAAAAGTCCCGGAAAACTCCCACAATAGCTTCTGTCAGAGCCGTCTGGACAAGGCTGACGTCGTAGGTCACACGGGACATAAGGACACCCGTGGGCGTATCTGTGAAAAAGGACAGGGAGAGACGGTGCAGGTGTTCGTAAAGATCGTTCCGGATATCCTGAACGATCTTTACCCCCGCCCTGCTCATGAGGTAAACCCGGAAATAACGGAAGATCCCCTTGAGCAGATAGATGACGAGGATGGCCAGGGGGATAAGAACGAGCATCCTCCGGTCCCCCTCCAGAAACACGTCATCCAGGACGTTTTTGATAATCAGAGCTGAAAGGGCTGTCATGGCGGCTACCCCCAGCATGCAGAAGGTAGACACGATGAGTTGACCGGTGTAGGGCCTCAGATAGCGAAAGAGCCTGAAAAAGGTCCTGACCCCGCGTTTCATTGGGACATCCCTTTTCCGGTCTCGGCCAAGGGAGTCAGGACAGCCTGCGCGGCAAGTCGGGAGGCTGCACGTCCCTTCAGGGATTCCCTGGCAGCCTCACCGGCTTTCCTGTATTCCCTTTTCCGCTCTTCGTTGCTCATAAACTCCAGAAGGGATCCCGCGAGCTTCTCAGGTGTCAGGTCCTCCTGGACCAGTTCCTCCACGACCTCCTGGCCGGTTAGGATGTTGGGGAGACTGACCCAGGGGATCCTGACCAGACGCCGGGCGAGAAAGAAGGTCAAACGGGAGGTCCTGTAGGCGACTACCTGGGGGGTCCCGATGAGGAAAGCCTCTAACGTGGCTGTTCCCGAAGCGACCATGGCCGCCTCTGATCTCATGAGGACCTGCCTCGAAGCCCCTTCGACCACAGTGAGGGGAATGTCCACTGAGGATATCATTCCGTCAACAAGCGACCGGGGAACCGTCTGGGCAAGGGGCAGGATGAAATGGGCTTTCGGGCCGACCTCGTCGGCGATCAGCCTGGCGGATGAGAGAAAAACCGGCAGGAGCTGGCGGATTTCGGATTGCCTGCTCCCGGGAAGAAGGCCAATGATCCTCCGGTCGGGATCCTGGTCTTCAGGAATGACGTTTAACGGAACCGGTTTTTCCCTCTCAAGAAGTTCCACGAGGGGGTTGCCCACATAGGTCACCGGCATGCCGCGGGACCTGAAGAATTCCTCCTCAAAAGGAAAAACCGCCAGAACCCGATCCACGAATTTTTTCAGGACCCGGATCCGCCTGCCGCCCCAGACCCAGAGCTTTGGGGGAACGTAGTAGAAAACCGGGATGCCGAGCCCCTTCGCCAGGCGGGCTATCTCGATGTTGAACCGGTAGAAATCCACCAGGATAACCGCATCGGGATGCTCCTTGCGAACGTGATCCTTGGCCTTGCCAAGGATGTCCCGCAGCCGCGGATAATCCCGAAGCACTTCCCAGAAACCCATCACGGAAAGATCCCTGATATGAGCCACGAGTTCGACACCCGCCCTGGCCATGAAATCCCCGCCGGTCCCGGCCAGAAGGACGTCTTTTCTCATGTCTCTCAAGGCTTCGGCCAGGAGGCCTCCGTACATCTCACCGGAAGCCTCGCCGGTGAAGATCATCAGTTTGAGGCCCAAGAGACCGCCCCGTTTTCATCCTCGCGGCAGACAACAAGGGAAACCCCCGTCCTGTCGCAAAGGGAAATGACCTCTTCCCGACCGAGGATAAAGCAGCGGCCCGTCTCCAGGACAACACTCCCTCCTTTTCCTCCGGAGAGAACCTCAATGGTCCTTTTTCCGATGGTCGGAACATCAAACCGAAAATCATGATCCCCGGCGGCGCGTTTGACGACGGTCAGGCCGCTGCCCGCGAGATCCAAAGCCCTCCTTACGGCTTTATCGGTACCCTCCATCCCCTCAACGGCCACCACCGCGCCGCTCTTTACGACCACGGTCTGCCCGATGTCGAGATCGGCAAGCTGACGGGCCATGGCCCAGCCGAGAGAGAGATCGGCAGTCGCGGCAGGACCCGGGTTCGGACCGGCGGTGAAACTTTCAGAGGGGACCAGCTCCGGGACGACATCGAGGAGGGAAGGGACCCCATAACCTTCCCGGGTGAGAAGAAGCACGAAGGCCGAAAGGATGGATGAGCCGCCGCGCTCTCCAAGGCTCCTTAAAAAGGAGCGCATGCGGTCGTCGAACCTCTCCGCCTGGAAGATCCCCCTGTGGTCCACATGTCCGGCCAGGATGACCTCCGAAACACCCGCGTTTTTCAAAGAGGAAAGGAGATCGCCGAGCCGGAAAAAATCGACCCATTCGGTCTCCCAGGAGGTGTCCTTCAATTCGGGAAGAGCCGAGTTTTTCAGTCCCGCGACAAAGAGACGCCTCCCCGATCGGGACAGGGCACGGGCAATATGAAGAGGAAGCTCTCCCGAACCGGCGATGATGCCCACCGTGACACCGGGATCATTCACCGGGTAATGCCCCTTTCCGAACCGGTAACGAAATGGAGAAGTTCCCCGACCTCGGGAGACATCCAAGGTTCGCTCCTTGTCCTGGACACGGCCTCCTCCAGGGTAAGCCCCGACCGGAACAAGGTCTTGAAGGCCCTCTTGAGCCCTGAAATGACATCCGGGGAAAAGCCTCTGCGTTTGAGCCCCTCAAGGTTCAGGCCGACAAGCCTGGCCCGATCTCCCTGGACTATGGTGAAGGGAGGAACATCCAGGACGGCGACGGATCCCGCAGCGAGAAAAGCCAGCTTCCCGACCCGGCAGAACTGGTGAACTCCGGATAATCCTCCAAGGATCACATTGTCCTCAAGGGTGACATGCCCTCCAAGCGTGGCGGCGTTGGCGAGGATCACCCGGTTCCCGATGTGGCAATCGTGGGCGACATGGGAGTAGGCCATGAACAGGTTGTCATCCCCTATCGTCGTCTCCATCCCTCCCCCTTCCGTGCCAAGATGGATGGTGGTGAATTCCCGGATGCGGTTCCGGTCCCCGATAATGAGCCTGCTCTCCTCATTCCTGAACTTGAGATCCTGGGGAACGGCACCGACGGAAGCAAACTGGAAGACCGCGTTGTCCGAACCGATGGTGGTGCGGCCTTCGATGACGCAGTGAGATCCAACAACCGTCCCCTTCCCGATTCGAACGTGCTCACCGATGACGGTAAAGGGGCCAACCTGTACGTCTTCGTCGAGCCAGGCCCCGGAGTGGACAACGGCCCGCGGATCGATGCGACTGGATTTCCCATCAGACCGCATTCTATTTTTCCTCGACACCCTTGTCCCGGTCTACGAGCATGGCCTTCATCTCCGCTTCGGCGACCAGGTTGTCTTCGACGAAAACCTTCCCCTCGAAACTGGCCAGAGTCCCCCGGAGCCTTGTGAGGTTAACCTCTCCTCTGAGCTGATCCCCGGGGAGAACCGGCCTGCGGAATTTAACCCGGTCCATGGACAGGAAGTACACGACGCTTTTGTCTATAGTGATCCCTGAAATTTCAGGGTGTTCCGCGGTGATGAAAGCCAGCACCCCTGCCACCTGCGCCATGAATTCGACGATGAGGACACCCGGCATGACCGGGTGGCCGGGGAAATGCCCCTGGAAGAATTCCTCGTTGATGGTGACGTTCTTGATTCCAACAGCCCTTTTCCCGGGCACGATTTCCAGGATCTTGTCAACAAACAGGAAAGGGTACCGGTGAGGCAGTATCCCCATGATCTCGCGCACATCCATCAGTCACCCTCCTCTCCCGGTTTTACTTCGTCTTTTCCCCCTCGGGTCTCCAGCCTGATGATCCTCCTTCTGAGATCATCCAGCTTTCCCAGGATCGCCGCCGTCCGGCGCCATTGGCCGCTTTCAACCGCGGGGATCCCGGCAACCTGTTCCCCATCGGGGATATCCTTGAAGACCGCGGACTTCGCCAGCACGGTAACCCCCCTTCCGATCTTTAAATGACCTGCCGCGCCGGACTGCCCGGCCATGATCACGCTGTCCCCCAGTTCAGTACTCCCGGCGATACCGACCTGCCCCACGAGAAGGCAGTTTTTCCCGATACTGACATTATGGGCTACCATGATGAGGTTGTCCAACTTGGACCCAGCGCCGATCACCGTCTCGCCCATGACCGCCCGGTCCACGGTGCACCCTGCCCCGATCTCCACATCATCCTCGATCCGCACGGTCCCGGCGTGCACGATCTTCCGGTGGCTTCCCCCCTGAGGGGCAAAACCGAAACCATCGCTGCCGATTACCGTTCCCGCATGGATGATCACCCTTTTACCGACCTTTACTCCCCATTCAATGACGACATTGGGATGAAGGACGCTGTCGTCGTCCACGACGGCCTCAGGCCCTACAAAAACGCCGGGCATCAGCGTCACCCGGTCCCCGATTCGGACCCCTTCGGACACGACCGCAAAAGGATGAATACTGGGCTGTTCACCGATCCTGGTCTCAGGATGCACCGAGGCTTTTCCGCTGATCCCTGCGGGTAAATAGGGCTTCTGATAAAAGGCCTCCATCGCCTTGGCGAACCCGAGATAGGGATCTTTCACCCGGATAAGGTTGAGCCCTGTTTCCTGTATCTCCCGGGCCACGATGACGCCGCCGGCCCGCGTGGATTTCAGGGACGGAGCATACCGCGGATTGGAAAGGAAGGAGACCTGTTCGGGTGCGGCCAGATCCAGCGGGGCCACCCCGGAAACCTCAAGTTCAGGATTCCCCTCAAGTTCTCCCTCCAGAAAACGGGCGAGATCACCAAGGGTCATGGTCCTCACGGGGTCTTCTCTCCCTGGAACCGTTCATTGTAGATCTTGATGATCCTGTCGGTCAGATCCATGTCCTCCTTGAAATAAAGGACGGCGCTCGCGCTTTTTTCAAGAATCAGGGTAAAGTCCTCTTTCTGGGCGATTTCCCGCGCGATTTCCACCAGGCCCTGTATGATCCTCGCCGAAAGCTCCTGGTTTTCCCTTTCTTCCTCCTCCTTCGCGGCGGCCATGAACTGAAGAAGTTCCGTCCTCTTCTTGCTGTATTCCTCTTTCAGCTCTGCCAGCGCCTCCTTGCTGACCACGGGGCTTTTGATTTTCTCCTCAAGGATGTCGAGTTCCCCTTTCATGGCATCAACCTGTTTCTGCTTGCCCTTGTGTTTCTCCAGGAGGCGCTCCTTGGCCGCGATCCCCTCGGATGTGGCGTTCAGAGCCTTCTGGAGATCCAGAACCCCGACCTTCGTCATGACCGCCGCGCCGGATGACCCGACAGTCAGAAAAAACAATAGAACCGCGGCGGCGGTTGCCAGCCAGATACCTCTTTTCATGACACCGTACCTCCTCTTTTTCACTTTCTCCCCTTATTTCCAATTCGAACAGCGAATGATATTGGACAATTTGACCTTTTCCTTCCCGGCATTTTTTAGAACAGGGCCCCGATGGAGAACTCCCACCCGGGCTGATCCTCCTCAGGACGCGGATCCAGGTTGAATCCCCATTCCAGACGAAGGACCCCGATGGGAGCGACCCACCGGAACCCGAACCCGGCACCGAATCTCAGGTCCCCCAGATCCACTTCCTCGCCGTCCGCCCAAACGTTCCCGGAATCCAGGAAAAGGACTCCCTTGATCTTTGAGTCCCTGATGAGGGGATAGGTCGATTCCAGGTTGACAAGGAAGCTTTTGGTTCCCCCGATGGGTTCATCGTTCTCCAGGGGACCCACCTTTCGATATTCGAACCCGCGCAGGGTATACAGCCCACCCATGAAGAAACGTTCCGCAACGGAGACTTCCTCCCCTCCAAAACCGTTGATCGTTCCCGCCTCCACATGAGCCATTCCGATCAGGTCCCCCGAGATGGCCTTGAAAAAACTTCCCTCGGCAATGAACCGGACAAAATCGTTGGTGCCCCCGAAAACCCCTCCCGCCACTTCGGTGGAAAGGCTGGCATTTACGCCCTCCCTGGGGTCCATGGGAAAGTCCCTCGTATCGTAGGTAAGACCGAGGCGTACGGAAGAGGTGGTGCTTTTCCCCTCCTGCTCCTGGATGAAAAGACTCGCTCCCGGATCGATGTCATACACCTCATAATCCACCCAGCGGTACCGGGCGGAAACCGACGTGACATCGCTGAGGCGATAGCCGAGCCTCACGCCTCCCCCGACGCTGCTCTGGGTGTATGAGGAATACTCGTTTTCCTTGTCAAAAAGATCGAAACCGAACGAATAGTTGCTCGAGAAAAGGCGGGGCTCCGTAAAGCTGATACTGTAGGTGGAGGTTTCGCTGCCGACTTCCATGTTAAGCCTGACCCTCTGCCCCCTCCCGAAAAAATTACCCAGGGACAGCTGGAGGGTGCCCACCAGGCCCGAAACGCTGGAGTAGGCCATCCCCGCCGAAAGAGAACCGGCGGTGCCCTCCTTCACCCTGACGTTGATATCCGCCAGGCCTTCCCCGACCTTCTCGACCCCGATGGTGACGGACTCGAAAAAACCTAGGGAATTTATATATTTCCTGGAATCATCCAGCTTCTCCTGGCTGAAAAGATCTCCTTCCAAAAGACGCATTTCCCGCCGGATGACATAATCCCGCGTCTTGAAGTTTCCGGAAATGTTGATCCACCTCACATGAACCGGGGGGCCCCGGCGGCAAATCATGTTCAGATCGACGATCCCGCTGTCAGAATCCATCCCGAACCGGGGATCGATCTTCGCCCAGGCGAACCCCTGATCCCGGTAACTGTTCTCATACATCCTGATATCGCTGATAACCTTGCTCCTGACGAAGACATCCCCTTCGTCAACATCCGGCTGAGCCCTCGCGAAATCCGGAGGTCCATTCCAGTCCCCCGAGAAAGTCACATCTCCAAGAAAATACTGGGAACCCTCGTGGACCTCGATGGCGACGTAGACTCCCTTACCGTCGTGGTGCGACCGGACTTCGGGGTTCCCGACGGTGATATCCAGATATCCGTTCTCCATGTACAGGTACTGGATGCGGTTAAGGTCATCCTTGACCGCGCTCTCATCATATCCCCCTGATCCGGAGATGAAAGCCAGCGGTCCTTTTTCCCGAAGCTGCATCACTTTGAGAACGGTCCTGTCGTCCAGGGAGCGGTTGCCGATGATATCGATCTCCCTGACCAGGGATTTTTTTCCCTCCTCGATGTGGTAGGTGAGATTAACGCCGTCTTCACCTTCCATGACTTCCGTTTCTATGCGGGTTTCGTGGTAGCCTGAAACCCGGTAGGCAGAAAGGAGGGCCTCGATATTTCCGCTAAGGTTCCCTTCGTCGAAAAAGGAGAAGGTCCTCATCCCCAGTTTCTCCTCGAGCTCTTCATCCCCGAAAGCCTTGTTCCCCTCGAAGGCGATGTTTTTAACGATGGGAAACTCCTCAACCCTGACTATGAGAACAAGTCCGGATTCCTCCTCTTCGGCTGTGACGGCCACACGGGAAAAGGTGCCCAGCCGGTAAAGGTTCTTGATGCTTCGGGTCACCCGGGATTCCTCGAAGGGGTCTCCCTCCCGGATCTGAAGAACCCTTTCGACGCTGGCACGGTCCACCCTTTCCAGCCCCTCGATCTGGATCCGGGTGACGATGGGGGCTCCAAACGCCTCCGTGAAACACAGGAGGACCTGGAGAAGAACCAGAGAGAGAAGGGTTGTCACCCGGCACCTGGACAGCACTTTCGTCAGTCCTCCTCGTGCAGGATACCGTCCCGGAGCTGAAAACGCCGGGAAAACCGCGAAGCCATCTCCCGGTTATGGGTGACCACCAGAAAAGTGGTGCCCCGGGACCTGTTGAGTTCAAGGAAGAGGTCCTGGACGGAACCGGCTGTCTTGATGTCAAGATTTCCCGTGGGTTCGTCGGCGAGCACAAGGGAAGGGTCGTTGACAAGGGCCCTGGCCACCGCGGCGCGCTGCTGCTCGCCGCCGGAAAGCTCCCCGGGCCTGTGGTCCATCCTGTCGGTCAACCCCACCTGTTCAAGAAGGGCCATCGCTTTCTCCCTGACGGCTCCCCTTTCCCTTCCCGCGATGATCCCCGGCATCATGACGTTTTCCAGGCAGGTAAACTCCAGCAGAAGGTAATGCATCTGGAAAACGAATCCGATCCGGCGGTTTCGGAACACCGCCAGTCTCTCTTCATCCAGAAGGGCGATGTCCTCCCCGTTGTGAAGGATCTGGCCCGCCGTAGGCCGATCCAGGCCTCCGGCAAGGTGAAGCAGGGTGCTCTTTCCCGCCCCGGAGGCGCCCAGGACCCCGACGATTTCCCGTTCCCTGAGAACCAGGTCGAGACCGTTGAGCACCTCGATCCTCCGGCCTCCTTTGGTGAAGACCATGGAAAGCCCCCGAGCCTCGAAAACCGGTGAAGCGCTGGTTTCATTCATACCGGAGGATCTCCACGGGGTTGAGCACCGAGGCCCTGTAAGCAGGGTACACTGTGGCGGTGAAGGAAACGGCCACAGCCGCCATGCAGATGGCGGCAACATCCAGAAGCTGGACCCTGACCGGGAGGGTGGTGACATAGTAGACGCTGCTGGGCAGTTCCACGAACTGGTAATGGGCCAGAACCCAGCAAAGACCAAGACCCAGGAGAAGGCCGAAGACCGTTCCCCCGAGGCCCATCACCAGTCCTTCGAGCATGAAAATCCTTCCGATATTCCTCCTGGTCGCCCCCATGGCCTTGAGGATGGCGATCTCCCGCCCTTTTTCCATGACCACGAGGATAAGGGTCCCGATGATGTTGAAGGCCGCCACAACCACAATAAGCACCAGGATGACGAACATGGTGATCTTTTCGAGCTTCAGTGCGGAAAAAAGGTTCTGGTTCATCTCTTTCCAGTCCCGCACCCAGAAGGAATAGCCCAGGGATTTCTGGAGATCCTCGGCAATGGGACCCGTCCGGTATACATCCCGAACCTTGACTGCGACCCCCGTGACGACCTCTTCCAGGTCAAAAAATTCCCTCGCGGCGGGGATGGTCACGAGGACCAGCCCCGTATCGTATTCGTACATCCCCGTGTCAAAAATCCCGGCGACGGTAAACCGCTGAAGGATCGGGACCATCCCGAAGGGGGATGAGATCTCCGAAGGGGAGACAAGGGTCACGAAATCGCCCGGGCGAAGGCCTCTTTGCCGGGACATCTCGGCTCCTATGATGATCCCCTTTTGATCCAGATCGGTGATCGACCCCTGGACCATGTTCCTGGAAAGGTCCGTAACGCTGCCTTCCTGCAGCGGATCGATCCCCCGGACCACCACGCCCGTGACATCCCCATCTGTCTTGAGGAGGGATTGGCCCATCACATAGGGAGCCGCCGCCAGGACTTCCGGGTGGCGCTTCACGTCCTCCAGGACACGATCGACATCAGGGAGTCCTCCCGCACCCGTCACCAGTATGTGAGACGTTGTGCCGAGGATGCGTTCCTGCATGTATGACGAGAAGCCCGTCATGACCGCGATCACGGTAATGAGCGCCGCCACTCCGAGCGTGATCCCGAGCACGGAGATCACCGTGATCAGGGACACGAAAGCGTGCCTCCTGCGGGATTTCAGATGCCGCGTGGCGACCATCCATTCGAAAGATCCCAATCTTATCTCCTATGATTGCTTTTCGCAGGGCCCGCCGGAGGGCTCTTAAAATACTATTCCGGCCTCTGGTGGGGGAACAGGATTACATCCCTGATTGACGGAGAATCGGTGACCAGCATGACCAGCCTGTCGATCCCGATCCCCTCCCCCGCAGTCGGGGGCAGCCCGTATTCAAGGGCCCGGATGTAATCGGAATCCATCCTGTGAGCTTCCTCGTCCCCGGCGGCTAATTCCTCGACCTGCTTGCGGAACCGCGCTTCCTGGTCCCGGGGATCGTTGAGCTCGGAAAAACCGTTGGCGATCTCCATGCCTCCCGCAAACAGTTCGAACCTTTCGGCCACGGAGGGATCACTGTCACTCCTTCGGGAGAGGGGGGAGACCTCGACGGGGTAGTCAAAAACGAAGGTCGGGGAAACCAGGGTCGGTTCCACGAAATGCTCGAAGATCTTGAGATGAACCTTGCCAATAGGATCGCTTCCCGTCACGGGGATCTGGGCTTTTTTCGCAAGGGCCCTGGCTTTACCGATATCGGTCATGGCGCCGCTCGTGAATCCCTCGATGGACCGGAGGGCATCCCGGAAGGGAAGCTTCCTGAAAGGTTCGGAAAAATCCATCTCTTTCCCCTGGTATCTCAGGACATGGGAGCCCTTGCTGTTCTGGACAACAAACCTTAACAGCTCCTCGGTGAACGCCATCATGTCCCTGTAATCCGCATAGGCCATGTAGAATTCGAGCATGGTGAATTCGGGGTTATGCATCGTGGAGACCCCTTCGTTGCGGAAATTCCGGTTGATCTCATACACCCGCTCAAATCCCCCGACCACCAGCCGTTTCAGGTAAAGCTCGGGGGCGACCCGAAGGTACAGGTCCATGTCAAGGGCATTGTGATACGTCACAAAAGGCCTGGCCGTCGCGCCGCCGGGGATGGGCTGCATCATGGGGGTCTCCACCTCCATGAAACCGTTCTCGTCGAGGTACAGCCTGAGGCTTCTTATCAAGGAGGTCCGTGCACGAAAAACCTCCCGGACCTCGGGGTTGGCGATGAGGTCTACGTACCTCTGGCGATACCTGATCTCGATATCCTTAAGCCCATGCCATTTTTCCGGAAGGGGCCGGACAGATTTCGTCAGAAGGACCAGGTCTTTTACAAGGATCGTCAGTTCCCCCGTCCTGGTCACGAAGGGCGTTCCCGACACGCCGATGATGTCCCCCACATCAAGGACCTTGTAAAGGGCGTATCCTTCCTCTCCGAGAATGTCCTTTTTCAGGAAGATCTGAAGACGGCCGGTGGGATCCTCCATATGGAGAAAGGCGGCCTTGCCGAAATCCCGGGCCGCAATGATCCGCCCCGCGAGGACATACGTTTTCCCGGTTTGCTCCACCTCTTCCGGCAGGAGCCCTTCCAGGTCTCCTTTTACCTCGGATACTGGATTTTCCCTTCTGAAATCATTGGGGTACGGGTTGATATCCTGGCTTCGGATCCGTTCGACCTTTTCGCGGAGGTTCTGGATGAGCTGGCTTTCGGCGTCCTTCGACATATTTTCCCCTGGAGTGGCCGCGGCACATGCAAGGCATATTCCCGCCTCAACGTGCGTAAGTTATTGAAATTAAATAAGTCACAATAATAAAGCTCCCCTGTTTCGTCAAGGAAAACATGGAATTCCGGGCGTCCGGAGGATGTTGTTTTTTTGGACCTTCGAAGTTTAGGCCCGTTCAGGACGCCGGACATTCCGGAGAGGATGCGACTTAATTCTGCTTCGCCCGGACCGGAAAAGCCTGCTTTTCACTGGTCGTTACTTCCTGAAAAGGTTGATCAGCACCGTCAGGATAATGCTCAGGACGATGGATGTGGCCAGAGGGAAGTAGAAGGTGAAGTTCCCCTTCCTGATAAGGACGTCGCCGGGCAGGCGACCCAGCCAGGGGATCCTCGGCCCCGCGGCCAGGAGCAGGCCGACAACAATGGCGATGATGCCGAAAATGATGAGGAATTTCCCGAATTCAGCCATGTCTATCCTCGATAGGACGAAAGAGCTAGTAGGCGAAGGGACTGAAAACGACTATACGACTTTGACGATTGTAAGAAAAATCAGGATTTCTCAAGGCCTTCCGTCAGGCCGGCGGATCTTCTCCTCGTCAAGTCATCAAGTCGTCAGGTCGGATGGTCGTTCCCTCGTTCATTCATTGGATCATCTTGTCGTCAAGTCGTTCGGTCGTCGGGTCACCAGGTCGTTCAGTCGTCTTGTCGCCGCCTTTTCTTCAGCTCCCCCTCCATCCACCTGACCTCCGCGTCCATTCGTTCCCGGTGGGTCCCCTTCCAGTATACCTTCCCGCAGTCGGTACATGACATCAGGTCCAGACCAATGTCCAGGACGTGAGGGGGCGCCTTCGCCTTGGCGGAGACTGGATCAATGGGGATCAGCTCGCCGTTGCACTCCAGGCAGCGGGACAAGGGAGCCGGACGGCATCCTTTGCCGGCCAGTTTTGATGCGATGGAGGTGAATTCCTCGTGGACGCCGGAACCGGTTACCTGCCAGGCCTGGTCCCCAAGGACCTTCACCAGCCTGCAGTCCCTGGAAAGGAGGATGCGCCCCTGGGACCTTGCTATGAACCTGAGTTCCCCGTCCGGGGCGTCGCGTAGAAAGACCGTGTCAAGGCCGAGCATCCTCAGCCTCCTGGCGAGACTGCCCAGCATGGAGTCAGCGAGGAACCGCGGCCGATCCACGTTTTCACCACCACGATCCGGTACCAAAGTGTCGGCATTTCAGCGCCAGGGGCAGTTTGAACAAACCGCACCGGGCTGTGTCTGGGCAGACCTGCTGGAAAAAAGCCGGAAGAGGGAGATCTCTCCCCCATACCCCTTACGCCCTTACCCCTTGCCTGCCCTCAGGGTAAATTCGCGGGTTCTAAAACCAGAATGCCCTGGGGAATTCCTCCGGGTGTCAGGCTGATCTGGGAAGAACCGGGTCTCGTGACCTCTTTGCCGCCCTCGAGGAAATCTTCCACGGAAGCGATGGGAAAATCACAGCCGGCGGTTTTAAAATGCATCGGGATCACCAGCCTCGGACCCAGGACGCTGATGAGATCGTCAACGGCTTTTTTATCGGCGGTAAAATATCCCCCCACCGGAACCAGAAGGACATCCACCGGGAGGATCTTTCCGGCGGTGGCGCGGTCCAGGCTGTGGCCGATATCACCGAGGTGGCAGATCGTCAGGCCGTCCACACGGACCCTGAAAACGATATTGCTCCCCCGCTCGGCACCACCGGAGGTGTCGTGCCAGACCGGGACCCCCAGCACTTCGATGTCCCCGAAGGACGTCTGGCCGGGATGATCCACTACCCTGGGTTCTCCGGGTACTTCGGACGAGGCGCTGTGATCGGGGTGGTCGTGGGAAACCAGAACGATATCCGCCGGGTCTTCGATGGAACGGTATTTCATCGCCCCATCATAGCAGCCCGCTTCGTAGGGGTCGGTCAGGATCCTCGTCCCGTCCCCCGTGGTGATCAGGAAACAGGAATGGCCTATGAATTTGATCTTCATGACGGAACTCTCCCTTGGCGGTCCGAGGTCCGGTCAGAAGCTTCTAGGACTCCTTGCTTTCCTCCGCGCTCTCTTCGGACCCGGCCTGCTCGGTTTCCTTGTGAAGGATAATGATGCTCCGGACGTTGATTCCCGCGGCCTCAAGGGCCTTCTTGACATCAGGAAGCTTGGCGTCCGTGGTCTTTACCAGAAAATTGCTTAGTGTCGTCACCTTATTCCCTCCATGTTCTTGTCGATGTTTGTGCGTTTTCTCGTGGACAGGTCATTGTCTGATTGAAACGCTATCACGCTCAAATCACGTGCGCAATCACTTATGGCTTCCTATTTTTCGGGACCGGTGGTTGTCGTTTCCTTTGCCTCCGATATCCGTTCATAGAGCGGGAGGATCACGATCTCGATCCTCCGGTTGGCAGCCTTTCCCTCCACGGTCTCGTTGGTGGAAGCGGGCTGGTATTCACCGTATGCGGCCGCGGAAAGCCTGACCGGGGCAATCCCCACCTCATTCTGGAGAAAATGGACCACAGCCATGGCCCTCGCGGCGGAAAGCTCCCAGTTCGAGGGGAAACGCTCCTTCAGGACGCCTCCGATGGGCACGTTGTCGGTGTGTCCTTCGATCTGGATCCTCTTGTCCTTTATCTTCGCGAGTTCGGCCCCGACCTTGCGGAGAACCTGGACTCCGGATTGTTTCAAGGCAGCTTTTCCGGAATCGAAAAGGATCTTCTCGACAAGGTTCACCGACAACCGGTCCTGCATCCTCCGGATCTGGATCTCCCCCGCCTCGATTTCCCCCTTCAGGCTGCCCACAAGCTCATCGTAGGTGGCCTTCAATTTCTGAAGCTCGGCCTCCTTCTGTTTTTCCAGCGCCGCGTTCCTCACGTTCAGGGTCTCGAGCTGTTTCTCGATCCTCCCTCTTTCGGCTTCGGATACTGCCTGCTTTTCCCTGAGTGCGATATTGGTTTCCTGGAGCCGCCTGTTGATCTCCATGGTTTCCCGGATGATAGAGGATTGAGCCACCTCTTTTTCCTGAAGAAGCTCGCCGAGCTTGTAGTTCTGGGCCTTCAGCTCCTCACTGACCGCCTGCTGGGCCGTCAGCATTTTTTCAAGGTCATTCCTTTCGGCGCTTATGTCGGAAAAGCTTTCGGTCAGCTTCTCCACGCGTTTTTCCGAGGCCGACAGTTCGCTCTGGCAGCTGGAAAGCTCCGTCGTGAGGGCCCGGTTTTCCTCTACCTGCGTCCTGAGGGTCTGGCTGCACTTCGCGGCCTCTTCCTCCTTTAGCAGGTAGTCCTTCTCGCTCACCACGCAGCCGGAAACCAGCAGGGAAAGAACAACAAACAAAAGAAGGTTTTTCCTCATGGTTTTCACGGTAAGCTCAACTCCTTCGGAAAGATAAATACCGGGATAATATTCCACAGTTAGGCAAGGGATTCAAGGAGAGTGATTGAGGATCGGGAATTGGGAAGGGAGAAGGGAGAAGGTGGAAAGGGGAAGGGGGCGCAAGTGCACAAGTGCACCAGTGCACCGGTGCACTCAAATCCTCAATCCTTAATTCTCAATTAAAACTCCCGGCTCACAGGATCTTGAAAGGCACGGGAACGAAGGTCAGGAAGAAGATGAGGATCGCGGCAAGCCCCACTTTCCTCCTTCCTTCACCCAATGAGATATGGGGGAGCATAACGGGGGGATGCTGGACCCCAAGGAACATGAGGATTACAGCCCACAGGAGCCACCCTTCCCAGCAGAAAATCCCGAGGATCAGCAGTGCCACGTGCGACAGACGGGCGATGAGAACGGACCGGGCAGGGAAAAGAGCCGTCAGGATGTGTCCTCCATCCAGCTGCCCCACGGGCAGAAGGTTCAGGGAAGTGACGAACATCCCGATCCAGCCGGCGAAACCCACCGGATGAAGGATCACCTGGGCCCCCGGGTCCAGGCTGCCGAAGGTCAAACGTCCCACGAGGCTGACCAGCAGGCTGTCTCCCAGAATGAGGCCCCCTTCCCCTCCGCCGGCCGGGCTGACCTGTGATAAGGCAAATCCCAGGACAAGGGCGGGAAGTGCCAGCAGAAAGCCGCCGATGGGGCCGGAAGCCCCGATATCCAGAAGCGTCCTCCGGTCCCATATGGCCCCTTTCATCCGGATCACCGCTCCGAAAGTCCCGATAATGGATGGAGCGGGGATGAAAAACGGGAGGGTCGAGGGCACCCCGTGAGTCCGGGAGGCCAGGTAATGGGACATTTCGTGAACGATGAGGATCGCCATGAGGGTCAGGGAAAAAGGCAGGCCCCGTAATATCCCGGCGGGGTCTGAAAAAGGATTGACGCCTTGCTGTACGGCCCCCGCGGCGGTGGTTGTCAGCAAGGTGGCCGCAAAGAGGATGCCGGGAAGGCGCCGCTTTTCCCTTGGAGGCGGGGTGACATCGCGGGCAGAATTACTCATCAGTCTCCCAAAAAAATTGAGAATTGAAAATTGAGAATTGAGCATTTGAGTGCACTTGTGCACACGTGCACTGGTGCACTGGTGTAAAAATCCCGGTTAGCCCAAAGACCAAGGCCCAAAGTCCAAAGAAAAATCGTTGGACCTTTGACGTTGAACGTTGGACCTCGTTTTTCCCGTTGGACGTTTGACGCTGAACGTTTGACGTTGGACATTGGACCCCGATCTTGTCCGTTGGACGTTGGACATTGGACGTTGAACCCGATCTTACCCGTTGGACATTGGACGTTGGACCTTACGTAATCCCCAGCCTTTCCGCCAGCTCCTCCAGGCTCCCCCTCGCCCCGGGCCGGCGCCCGTTGGACGCCCGGCCGACCACCCTCCCCTCGACCAGGAAGGTTCCCATCCCGACATCGGCTGCCGGAAGGTCCTGTTCCAGGTCGTTACCGACCATAAGGCATTGTCCCGGTTCCACGCCCAGCCGGGCCGCGATATCCTGAAAGTACCTGGTGCCCGGCTTGCAGGAAGACATGTTCTCCAGGCCGGGGATGAACGGGAAAAACCCCGGGTCGATCCCCGCCCACCGGACCCGCTCTTCTGTCGCGCTTACGGGGAAAATGGGGTTGGTGGCGAGAGCGATGAGAAATCCCTTTTTAACCGCGGAGGAAACGAACTCCGGGGCTCCCTTTACCGGACGAGCGAAAGATCCCAGGGAAGGAAAGGCCCGGGCATAAAAATCATCAAAGCGGCCCCGCGCCATGTTTGGGCTCAGGCCTGTGATCCCGGAGAAAACGCGGAAAAAACCCTCTTCATTGGTCTCTCCGTCCGGTCTCGACCCGAACATGATCGCTTCCGTGCCCCCGAACAGCCCCTCCCGGAACAACTCCCTTCCAACGACATCCGAGAAAAACCCGTGCATCCTGGCCACAAGGGGCCCGAGGAAAACGGACACGTCAATATCAAGGAGGGTCCCGTCAAGATCGAGGAGAAGAACCTTGAAATGCCTCATGGCAGATCCGGAAAGAGCTTCGGAAAGGGGATCAGGGGAGGAATTTTCTGAAAAGAAGGCTGGCGTTGGTTCCTCCGAAACCATACGTGTTGGATAAGGCCGTCGTCACTTCGGCCTTTCTTGCGACGTTGGGGACGTAATCGAGATCGCATTCCGGGTCCGGTGTCTCGTAGTTGATGGTGGGAGGGATCATGTCCTCCATGACGGCCTTGATGGCTGCGATGGCCTCTACACCCCCCGCTGCTCCCAGGAGGTGGCCGGTCATGGATTTTGTGGAGCTGATCGGCACCTTGTAGGCCGCCTCCCCGAAAAGGCTTTTTATGGCAAGTGTTTCGTTGAAGTCGTTATACGGCGTGCTTGTCCCGTGGGCATTGATATAGGACACGTCGCCAGGCTCAAGACCGGCATCCTTGATGGCGCTTCTCATGCACTGGACCGCTCCGGCCCCTCCCTCGGCTGGCGCCGTGATATGGTAGGCGTCACTGGACATGCCGAAGCCTGTCAGCTCCGCAAGGATCCGTGCCCCCCGCGCCCTGGCAAATTCCAGTTCCTCGAGGATCAGGACCCCGGAACCCTCTCCGATAATGAAGCCGTCCCGATCCTTTTCAAAGGGGCGGCTCGCCCTTTCGGGTTCATCGTTCCGGACAGAGATGGCCTTCATCGAGTTGAAACCCCCGAAAGCCAGGGGAGTGATGGTCGATTCCGTCCCTCCCGCGATCATGGCATCGGCGTCCCCGTACTGGATCATGCGGAAAGCGTTCCCGATGGAGTGGGTGCCGGTCGCGCAGGCCGTGACGACACAGCTGTTGGGGCCTTTGGCGCCGGTCATGATGGAAACGTGCCCGGAGGCCATATTCCCGATGACCATCGGGATGAAGAAGGGGGTGATCCTCCTGGCCCCTCTGGTCCTCAGGACCTCGGCGATCTCCTCGATCATCGGAAGCCCCCCGAGGCCCGCGCCGATGACGACTCCGACCCTTTCGGCATTGGATTCGTCGACAATGAGGCCGGACTGCTCGAGAGCTTCCATCGCGGCGAAAATGGCGTAGGGGATGAAGAGATCCATCTTCCGGAGCTCTTTCCTGTCGATCCTCAACATCGGATCGAACCCCTTGACCTCAGCCGCGATCCTTGTGGCCACCTGCCATTTGGCAGGATCGAACTTGGTAACGGGGCCCACACCCGAACGGCCCTCCACCATGTTCTTCCACGTCTCATCCACGGTAAGGCCCAGGGGCGTCACCGCCCCCAGCCCTGTTACAACGACTCTTCTGTGCACGGTCTCTTCTTCTTCTAGGCCTGCTTTTCTGACAGGTAATTGATGGCGTCCTGAACGGTCTGTATTTTCTCGGCGTCCTCATCGGGGATTTCAAGATCGAAGGCCTCCTCGAAGGCCATGACCATCTCCACGACATCCAGGGAGTCAGCACCCAGGTCGTTCACGAAATGAGAGGTATTGGCGATACCGTCCACGTTCTGATTGAGCTGCTCGGCGATGATCTCCTTGACTTTGGCCGCAACGTCCATGCTCTCTCCTCCTGAAAAAAGGTAATTTTTTCCGCTGTCCGATGTTGAAGAATCGTCGAATGTCTGTTTCCCGCGTCTCTCTTCTCTTTACTCTTTACTCACCACTCTGGACTCTTAACTGCGGTTTCTGGTTTCCGGTTTCCGGTTTCTGACTTCCGGCTTCTGTATTCTGACTTCTGATTTCTGGCTTCTTGTTTCTGAACTGTTTTTCACATATACATCCCGCCATTGACATGGAGGACCTGGCCGGTGATGTAGGATGCGCCGTCCGACACCAGGAACCGGACAGCCGCCGCGACATCCTCCGTGATTCCGAGGCGGCCTGCCGGGATCATCGAAACGAGGTTTTCCCTGGCTTTTTCCGGCAAGGCATCGGTCATGGCGGTCTGGATGAACCCCGGCGCGACTGCGTTGACGGTTATCCCCCTGGAGGCGACTTCCCGGGCCAGGGCCTTGGAAAAGCCTATTATCCCGGCTTTGGAGGCGGCATAATTCGTTTGCCCCGCATTCCCCATGGCCCCGACGACGGAACTGATATTGACGATGCGGCCGAACCTCTGCTTCATCATGAATTTGATGACCGCTTTCGAGCAGAGATAGGTCCCGGTGAGGTTCGTTTCCAGGACCGCCTTCCAGGCATCATCTTCCATCCTCATCAGGAGTGTATCCCTGGTGATCCCGGCGTTGTTGATGAGGTAGTCGATCTTTCCGAACCGTTCCGAAACGAGATCCACCATGGCATTGACGCTCTGGGCATCGGAAACGTCAACCTGGACGCCAAGGGATTCCGGGCTCTTTTCCTGGGCCTCCCGGGCCGCTGCCTGGGCATTCTCTGAATGGAGGGAGGCAACCGCGACCCGGACACCCTCTCCGGCAAGGTCCAGGGCAATGGCCTTCCCGATCCCCTGGCC
>Ga0272444_10001399_pt1 | contig 23228 bp, 15 predicted proteins | sample SSMForm13_FD_201033 | JGI IMG/M metagenome (GOLD analysis project Ga0272444, IMG submission 201033) | Marine sediment archaeal communities from Little Sippewissett salt marsh, Falmouth, MA, United States - SSM-Form-13 | ecosystem: Environmental > Aquatic > Marine > Wetlands > Sediment ...
GTGGGCCTGTCACGGGTATATGCATTTCCCGGGCTGCGAGCTGGATATCAATCGAGAATATTACGAGAAGCGTTTCGGCAGCCGCTTTCTCAGTACCCGATGGTGGCACGATGCCGATGATCAATACGCCAGCAGCATGCGGTTCATTCCCTCGGATGATCTGGGTGAGGCCGAGACGGGACGCTGGGAAAAAATGCTGGAAGAGCGAAGGCCACGGATGAAATCGGCGCTGACTCTTCGGGCCTTCAAGTTCGCGGCCACCAAATATTTTCTGGACTGGAGATATGACCCTAGATACAAACAAAGCTAAGCGGCTCTGGGGTTACCTCCGGCCGTACTGGCATCTGGAACTGGTTACTTTTCTGATCATGGCCGTTATAGCCGGGCTAACGCTGGCGCTGCCGATGGCGGTGCGTTATCTGATCGATAATTTGATTCCCTCGCTGGTCGCCAGCGCTCCCGATATCAGTGTTATGCCGGTCGTGTATTTCGGTATGGTTCTGGCCGGTATCTACCTGACCCAGGTTCTTTTTTCTCTGATGCGCGATTATCTGGCGGCTAAAATAGGCGCCCGCATCATCGCCGATATGCGATCACAGCTGTTCGAGCGACTCGAACATCTCTCCCTGAGATTCTTCCAGCAACATCAGGTGGGCGAAATCATGTCGCGTCTTCTGGCCGATATCAGTCGCGTTCAGGGACTTTTGACCTCGACTTTACTGATGTTCCTTACCAATGTGCTTCTCCTGGCAGCCATAATCGTTTACCTTCTCTACACCGACTGGCTGTTAACATTGATAGCGGTTATTCCGGTCCCGTTGACGATAATCCTGACCAATAAATTCGGCCTCAGGATTCATAAAATAGTCAAGAATCTCCAGGAGACGATAGCTGATTTCTCGGCCCGGCTTCAGGAGGCTTTTCTGTCGATCAAAACAATCAAGGCCTTTGGCCAGGAGCAAAGCGAAAAGTCCAGAGTCGACCGGGTCATCGAGAAATTGACCGGCCTTTACATAAGCAACAGCGTGGCCAATTCCCTGGCCGGCAACCTGGTCAATTTCATAAGCATGCTCGGGCCGATCGTCGTCCTGGCCTGGGGAACTTATCTGATTGCTGCCGGGACGATGAAACTGGGGGCACTGATCGCCTTCTATATGCTTCTGACATACCTCTACTCTCCTATTCAGGGGTTGTCGTCGCTTTTTATCGAGGTGGAATCGGCCATGGCGGCCGTCAATCGAGTCTTCGAGTATCTGGATATGCCCCCCGAGATAACCGAGGCTGCCAGTCCGGTAACGCTGGATCGGGCCAGGGGCGAAATCAGGCTGGAAGATGTTTGTTTTCGTTACAATCAGCAGGGATTCGCTATAGAGAACTTCTCGCTGGATATCCAGGCCAAAGAAAAAGTCGCCATTGTGGGGCCATCGGGAGCCGGCAAGTCGACCCTGATAAATCTCCTGATGAGATTTTTCGATCCGCAATCGGGGACGATTTACATTGATGGCATTGACCTGAAAGAGCTTTCCCTGATGTCCCTGCGAAAAAATATCAGCATGGTCGATCAGGACCCGCTTCTTTTTAAGACCTCAATTTTCAATAATATCGCCTACGCCAATCCGAAGATCGATCGGGAGGATGTCATCGCGGCGGCCAAAATCGCCAATGTCCATGATTTCATCTCCGGCCTGCCGGGCGGCTACGAGACCGATGTCGGTGAGCGCGGCGTGACTCTTTCCGGGGGCGAGAAGCAGCGTATCTGCCTGGCTCGCGCTATTCTCATGAATCCTCCGATTCTTATACTGGATGAGGCCACCTCGGCTCTCGATTCAAGATCGGAACATCTCATTCAGGAGGCCCTCAAACGCATCCTGGTCGATAAAACGACCATCATAATCGCCCATCGGTTGTCAACCGTTCAGCATGCCGATCGTATTATCGCCATAGAGAACGGAAAAATCATCGACGAGGGCAAGCATGATGAACTGCTGAAGAAATCCGAATTGTACCGCGATCTGGCCAGCCGCCAGCTTAAATCATGACAATGTGAACCACCGACCGCGCCGGCAATGGCCGGAGTTTTCGCCGAAACCGGAGCTATCGGTCAATTGACCTTCATCTTTTTCAGTGATTCTATCTGGGGAATGACACCGATGACCGGCAGACCGACGGTTTTCTCGATTTCATCGACCCGGCGGAACGATTTATCCAGGACCTCGGCCAGAAGCGCCGCCCCGACCCCGATCGCCAACCCCAGAAGAAAGCCCAGGACGACGATTTTCTTTCTTTGCGGCTTGAATGGACTGAGCGGCAGTTTGGCCGGTTCGACGATATTGAATTTGGATTCGCGGAGCAGGGCCTGCGAGATTTCCGAGCTTTCCTGCTGTTCCTGGAATTTATCGCGTAAATCGCGGGCGGCGGCGACCTCCCGGGTCACCTGCTCCAGGCGCGCCTGGTAGTCGGGCACACGGTTTATTTTTCTGTCGAGATCATCGAGAGCCAGCTGCAATTGATTCGACCTGGTATACAGAATGTCCATTTCCGCACGGACATTGAAAAGACGGGTCAGCTGTTTGCGTTTATCGGCATCGAGTGAAGAGAATTGCTCATCGACCAAATCTTTGGTTTCATCCTCGATTTCATCCTGCAGGGCAAAAAGCCGGGCCTTATAATTGAGAATTTCGGGATCGCTCCATGAATGCTGCTGCATCAGATTGGCCACCGAATTCATATGGTTTTTTATATCCCTTTTCAGCCGGGTCAGACCATCAGATTCTCTCAGGACCAGCTCACGAGCCGAGATGTCCGAGAGTTGATTGAGCAGATTTCTTTCCTCTTCTTTTCTGTCATCGATATCGACTTTGGTGGCCTCGATTTCAGAGATAATCATCTTGCGGTTGTCATCCGAAACAATCGACTCGTCGAGCTGCATGGCCATCAGCTCTTTTTCTATCCTGGTTCTTTCGTCGATTTTATTTTGCAGGTCACGTTCATATTTCGACAGCTGCTCATACGAAAAATCCTGCGAGAGCCGGACCGAGCCGAGTTCCTGTTTCAGCTTTTCGGCGATAAAAATCTCGCCGAGCGTTTCGGCCATATCTCTGGCGACGACCGGATCGGTCGACTGCGTGGTGATAATTATCTGATCCCGCCCGGCGTAGGCAATGTCTATATCCTCCCTCAATCCGCCCAGAAGGATATCGAATTTAATTTGTTCCAGGGGAATTCCGGGATTGGCGGCCTGCATCTTGAGAGCGGTCTTTTCCAGACCGGGGTTCTTATTCAGCTCCAGCCTTTCGACCAGCTGGCGTATAAAAGGCGATGACTTGATTTCATTCTGCATACTTCGCAAACTCAGGCGACGATCGCGATCGGTCTGGTACCCCCTTCCGCCATCGCCCAGAAGACGCTGAAGTTCGGTCGACAACTTCATGGTATTGCCGATAAAGACAATGACCGATGATTCATATTCCGGTGTAATCAAATAGGACCCGGCCAGCGTCACCACCGTGACAAGAATCAACGGCAAGACAATCAGCCATTTTCTCCGCCAGGTTATGGCCAGGACATCGGAAACATCGAAGGCGGACGATTTTTTTTCGGCATATACATTTTTCATCATATCTCATCTCAGTTACGAGTGGCGGGCCTCCCCGGATTAAACTCACTCAAAAATTATAAACCGGGCGCCCTGTATAGTTTCATCTACCCGGAAATAAATTAATTCCCATTCCATGAGCAAGCCAAAAAGATCAGGAGGATTTAACTTCAAAAGTCTTTTTGAGCCGTATTTTGTCCACCTTTCCCGTCTTCTGTTTTGGTAAACTGCCGATGAATTCGACATATTTGGGGACTTTATGATCAGCCAGTCGGGCTTTACAGAAATTCTTTAGTTCCCCCGGGTCGCAAGGCCGGCCATTTCTGGTGACGATTACGGCCATTATCGATTCTCCCAGCAATTCGTCCGGAATCCCGATCACGGCGGCCTCCAGAACTCTGTCGTAGCTCAGGAGGCATTCTTCTATTTCCTTGGCACTGACTCTATTGCCGCCGACTTTCAGAATCTCTTTCTTTCGTCCGGTTATATAAAAATAGCCGTCATCGTCTCGGGCGGCCAGATCGCCGGTATAAAGCCGTCCATCGCGGAGGGCCAGGCCGGTTTCCTCGGATTGATTCCAGTATCCCAGCATGACATTATCGCCATCGACAACCAGTTCGCCGGTATGACCGGGAGGCTGTTCACGCCCGTTTTCGTCGACAACGGTCATCTTCACTCCCGGAACGGGAATCCCGATAGTCCCGATTTTATTCTTCAATTTTTCCGGGGGACAATACGAGACGCGCGGTGAGGCCTCGGTCTGGCCGTACATGATATATATTTCTTTATCGGGATAATTGTCGATCAGCTTCCGTATGATTTCGGGAGCCATGGAGCCGCCGGCCTGAGTGAAATAGCGAAGGTGCGGCCAATCCCGAGAAACCATGGTAGAGTTGTTCAGCAGAATAATGAAATTAGAGGGAACCCCGGAAAAGCCGGTGACTTTTTCTTTTTCCATGGTATCCAGAATAACCTCGGGGTATAAAAATCTATTATCGATGACCAGCCGGGCTCCGGCCAGGATGTGAGTCAAAAGCAGAGAATTACCGTAAATATAATAAAAGGGCAGAATAACGATGACGCTGTCATCGCGGCGCAGTTTCAGATAATCGACCGTGGCAACGGTATTGGAAACCAGATTACGATGTGACAGCATGACGCCTTTGGAGGCGCCGGTACTGCCCGAGGTATAAAATATGGCCGCCAGTTCGCGCGGCGAGCTGCCCGCCAGACGGTAAGCCTCATCGAGATTCAGCTTGCCATCGGGTTCATCCGAGGAGTGGTGTTCTTCTATCGGCTTCTCCCCTGTTTCGGCGAGAATATGGCCGAGAATTTCAAACTGGATCGCGGCCGGGGCAGGTTCGATTTTCTTGTCGCATATAATTAGCTTAAGAGATGAATTGCCGGTGATAATCTGCCCCAGATGCCGGCGGTATTTGGAATGAAGAAGCAATACTTCGGCCCGACAGTCTTTCAGGATATGTCCCAGGGTTTCCGGTTTCAGCGAGGTATCGAGAGGAACCACCACATACCCGGCGGCGAAAACGGCGAAAAACTGAATGACATATTCAATGGCGTTCTCACAGAGAAGAGCGACTCGGGCGCCCTTATCCAGATCGAGAGCGCTCAATCGTGAGGCCAGTTTCTCCGAGGCGGCCAGCAACTCCCGGTAGGTGATATTTTTCGAGCCGTGGGTAACGGCAATATTATCGGGAAACTTCGGCGCCGTGATTTTCAGAATATCGAAAACGGTCATGGTCTTCAGTGCATCTTAATTGTTTCCGACCGCAAAGCGGCCCTCGCTGATACGAACATACGGCCAGGCCGACCGGTGCAAGATTAAGTCAGTTTTCGTTCCACGAAGCCGACCAGCCGATCGATAGAGTCCAGGTTATCGGGTGTTATTTCATCGTCTTTAATGGATATGCCGTATTCGGTTTCGATAAAGGAGGTCAGTTCCAGAACGCCGGTGGAATCTATGATTTCATTTTCCATAAAGGAATCGGAATCCTCGATCTGATCGAAATCGCTGCCGATTAAGAATGACTCCGTAATAAACTCCTTAATCTTTTTGCGAATATCGGCTTCATTGACATTGGCCATTTTATCCTTCTCCAGCGGCTTTATTTGTTTTTTCGTTTATATTTTCGTGCCTTTACCACTACTAGGCACCATCATTCAGCTTATTTCCAGGGGCGGCAGCCGGAGATACTCGGTTGCCCTGATTTTGCGGGTGATATTGGCGTATCCCCTTTCAACCTGCTCGACTGACAGATCCAGCACCCCGGCTGCTTCCTCGGGGGAAATCCCGTTTTCCATGGCATACCAGAGCATGTCCATTTTATAAAAGTCGAGCCCGAAGAAGAATTCCTCCTGAGTGACCTCGGAACTATAGGTATCGGTGGTTGGTGTTCTTTTAATTATTTCATCGGGGACGCCCAGATGTTCGGCGATTTGATAGACCTGTATTTTAAACAGATGGGCAATCGGTTTCAAGTCGGCGCCACCGTCGCCATATTTGACGAAGAATCCCTGCATGTGTTCATCTTTGTTGCCGGTTCCGACGACGGCCCAGTTCAATCTCTCGGCATGATAATAAAGGGTTGTCATGCGAAGGCGCTGCTTCAGATTCGAGGAAGCGACCACCTGCAGATAAACATCGGGGGGCATCCGTTTGCTTTGGAGGTGCCCGTCTTTATCCTCGATTGACAGCGTGAAGAAGTTGAAGGTATCTTTTTCCAGGATATTGGTCGGAATCGTAATTTTGCAGCCGTAATGAGCGGGATCATACTCCGGAAACAGCCTTTTTATCGCCTCATCCCGGCGCTCATAACAGCCCATCCCGTCGAGGCCGGGCGTGATATTTTCGGTAACGGTTTCGAAGCCGAATTTATCGGCCAGACTCAGGGCCAGATCGCGGCTTTCACCGGCCGAATCCTTCTCGGGCATAATGACTCCGAGGACTCTTTTCGGGCCGAGGTGGACGGCACAGAGAGCGGCCACCGTCGATGAATCGATACCGCCCGAGATGCCGATAACGGCGCCGCCTTTCTTCATGGTGCCGCGAACCTGCCTGACTATCTGCCGCCCCAGCTCATCTGAGACAGCGGCGCTGTCGATCTTTAGGCTGTCTTTATTAAAACTCAAATTTCTTTCTCCCCTTAATTATCGATTCCCTCGGCTTTTCGGTACAAATAAAGCAATTCATATTTAACGTATTCGCTCCTCAGAAACAACCTAAAAAATCACCCGGTTTATTACATGCCTTCCCGGTCGAAAATCTACGAAACGAATTAACTTATTACATTACATTAAATTATTCGGCATTTTCGATGCCTTTTTTTACGCCGCCGAAGACGGTTGCTGAAAAACGCCGGCAGCCAATAAAAACCGGCCATAATAGGCTGTCAGGAGAAAAAAAGGGGCGGCGGCTCAACGGATGACGATAATCTTGCCCTTGATATCGGAACCGCTGACATACCAGAAATAAATCCCGGAGGCAACCGCACCGCCGGCATCATTGGTACCATCCCAGGTGACGCGGCCATCGAGAACATTTTCCCATTGCCGAACCGGCTGACCGGATACCGTCAGCAGAACCAGTTCGGAATTTTCCGGAAGATCGGTAAAAGTCGCTTCTCCGCTTTCAGCCGGAATAAAGGGATTGGGATAGACATGGGCTCTGGCGGCCAAAGCGAAGCTCCGGAAGCCGCCGAAAGGGCTGTCATTGACTCTGACCCGCCAGAAATATTCACCCGGGGAATCGAGTCCGACCGGGATCATCCAGTCGGTGGTCCCGCCCGGATTTTGCATGACGGTATCGGCGGCCAGAAGAGAACTGAACCCGGAATCATCGGAAACTTCGAAGAAATATACATTATAGCCGGCGCTGTCTATATTTTCGACCGTCAGGATTGGCCGTGACCCGGAGAGTACGGCACCATCGGCCGGCGACATCATTCTTACGCCGGTTGAGTCATCATCCTGGGCCAGGGTCACTTTGGCCACGGCCGAATCGATGTTGGAAATCCCGGAGACATTGCCGGATTCATCGGAGGCTTTGATGCCCACAAAATAAAGATTGCCGGGCTCAAGCCCGGTCAGAATATTATTCACAGTTTCACCGGCCGGGTTCTGCGCCTGGCTGAAACCGTAAAAAACGGCCTCATCCCAGTTGTTTTCGTCCATCCATTCATCGGCAAACCTGATTTCGTAGGCCGCGGCCGCCCCGGCCAGACTATCATCGCCCGATGCCGACCAGACCAGCAGGATTTCACCGAGGTTGAAACCGGGCCGGGCGGCCAGGTCACTGACCGGCGCCGGAGGCGTCGTGTCGGCGGAGACCGGTGTCGTGGACGAAACGATATTGGAAAGCTCGGACCAGTTGTCGGACTCATCGCGGGTTTTTATGGCAAAATAGTATTCGGTATCGGGATCGAGGCCGGTGATGGTAAATGTTTCGGAGTTCCCGGGGAATCCGGGTGCCGGCGTATCGTCGACCGGCGTGGCCTGCGACCAGTTGATAGTTGTGATATCGCTCCGGGAAAACCTGATATCATAAAAAAAGGCCCGGCCGACGTTGCCGTCGTCGCCGGGCGCTGTCCAGCTCAATCGCATGGAGGTTGGCGCTGGATCGCCAACCCCCAGATCTTCGATCCGTGCCGGTGGCGTCGTATCCTGTGGTGGTGGATCGCCGCTGCCGTCGGTATTCTGCAAAATCACGGTCGGGTTCGAGGAGGCCGCGTTGATTGTCCTGGAGGTAATGGTGCTATCATTGCCTTTTATCACGCGAATAGTGAAATCATTGAAATTGGTCGAATCGCCGCCGGATCTTTGTTCCCACCAGTAGGTGACGACGCCGTTCAGTCTTCCGGAAGCGTCAGTGGTACCGCTCAAAACCGTCTGTCCGTAATTATTGGTCACGGTGACGCCGGCGTCGTAGACGGGCAGGTCGTTGCGGCCCTCGACATAGACGGTCAGGTTTCGCTGGAGGCCGAGTTCGAGAGTACCGCCGTTGGCCATATTGATATCCGATTCGGAAGCGGCGCCTTCGTAAACGATGTCACAGGCATAGTTGTCGGTGCAATTCCAGCCATTGCTCAGATGCCCGACATGATAGGTTTGACCGTCATAAGCCGGTGTCAATATATTAAGGGTATCACCCATGAGATCGATACGCCGGGCGCCGGAATTATTGTCCCCGTACTTGACCAAAATGCCGTTGCTTTCGATCCGGTTGTGACGCATCACCAGCCCGCCGGAATTGGCGTAATCGAAAACCACCGCCTTGCACGGCACGCCGTCATCGAGCGCCTCGCCGCGAAACAGGTTTTCCTCGATGATAATCCGGCTGGTCGACGATTCATCGGAGTAACGCAGGGCCATAACCGAACTGCCGGTATGTGACGTGCCCAGATCGTTGTCGCCGATCGATACGAAGCTGTTATGATGAACATGAATATGGTTGATACTGTTGCCGTCGATGGCCCGCACACGCAGGGCATGGATAGGCGTCCCGCCCTCGCCGTATTCGACATTGGGACCCTCATGCACCCGGACATCATTGTTGTAGATTTCGATCGGATTATCCGCTGTCCCCAGGCAGTTTTCGACGAGTATACCGCGGCCGCCGCCGTAATCGGTGCCGCTGCGGACAGTATTGTTGTTAACCATCGACCCGGGGGCGCATTTGAGCAGGGCGATGGCGTACGGATTGGCGGCCGAATTGCAGGTGCCGCTGTACGACGAATAAACACTGTTGCGGGCGTCACAGGTAATGGTATTGTCGTGCACGCGAACCAGAGAACTGTTTCCGCCCTGATCCCGCCCCTGGAACATGATCCCCTGCCCGGGAGAGGTATGAATGGTAAGATTATGGATCCGGTAATGGTATTCGCCGTGTCCGCCGTAGGTATTACTCCATAGGCGGATAGCGGCGCCGTCATACATGCACCGGCTGGAATAACCATGACAGTTGTTCCAGTAATCGCCGCCGTCAATTTCAAAATTGTACACCCCGGGAGCCCCGATCGAAGCCGAGGCAACGCAGTGCCCGTTGACTCCATGAACGATCACATCGGTATTTCGCACGAGTATATCATGACAAAGGGAAACAAAAATGCCGTTATTGCCGTTGCCGGACTGGCTGCCGTGGAGGATAGTGCCGCCGTCGACAGTCACCCCGGAACAGCCGCCCGAAAAACGTATCCCGTAGTTGTCATTGCCGCCGCCGGTTCCGAATTCAAGCGTGTCACTGCCCAGGTCGAAATACAGATTGGTCCCGGTGATATAAATGCCGTCGCCGGAGCCGGATAGTTTCGTGCCCGCCAGGCGCAGAGTGTCATTGCTTCCGGAGGCGGTATAAGGCAGCGATGAGATGGTGACCTGACCGGCCCGGGGGGAATCGGCGATAACCGACAGGCCCAAAAGCAGGAAGGCGGTAAGAACCGATAACTTCAACCCGTTGGCGGCAATTTTCGTCATATTCATAAATCCTCCAGATTCCTTTTTATCCGGCGCTGAAAGTAACAATCGCGCCTGATTATAGTATGCTTTCGATCTTCTACAATCTATCAACAATAATGACTCCCAATAATCAATAAAAAACTTGCCCCGAAAAGCAAAAATATCGCCAGCCGGACTATTCCCCGAATTCAGTATATTCCTATCATCGGAACTTTCTTATGTTTCACCATAAAGTCACCATACAATAATCGGGCCGCCCCGACACACTTTGCCGCCCATTTATAATTCGCTGGATTTCAGACACTTACAGAAGCCCCTTTTATTCCGCGAAGCCTCCCCGGCAGAATGTAAATGTGCAAAATCAGCCCAGTTTTCAAACTTTCTACATTTAAAGGTGGCCGCATATTCAAAATTTCATGATTCTTCGGCCACCGACGAAAAGGGCGCGGAATTTCCTGATGAGATAAAATCCCCATTTGGGCAGATCGCCGCTTTCCGGAAAGCATCCTGTTTTGTCCAGAAGCAGGACCTTTTTGCCCTCGCCATTGAATCGTTCGGCCAGGTGATGTATCAATCGGAAGAGAATATCCGGATCGTCGGAGGCCGGCGAACGCCCCGGATCAACCAGAAGCACTCCATTCTGTTCAGGGATGCAGACCTCTTCGAAGTCAGTCAGAGCTTCCCTGCCGAACGAGGCCAGGCACATGGCGCCGGCGAGCTCACCCCGGACGGCCGCGAAACAGCCGGCCCCTTTGTCAAAATGTTCCTTAATCATGTGATGACAGCGGCTTTTTTCCATGAAGCCGAAAAAGGAACCGATCGACTCGAACTCATCGGGGCCGAGACATTTGAACTCGATTTCATCGTCTTTCTCCACTGAAGCGACCCGGTCTTCATCCCAGCGGTATAAAGCGGCCGACCGTATCTCCAGAAGCCGTCGAAACGATTTTGAAATCAAATGGCCGAGGCCTTTAAACCAGCCATACCGCTGGTGCGTCTGCCGGATTTCCTGTCGAACATTTCGAAAGAGTGCCGATTCTTTCAGATGCCGGATGGCTGTTTTCGTTTTGATTTTATCGTACCATTCATCGAATCGAACGGCCATGGCACCTTTTGTCAGCAGCAGACGATAATTAGTACAACTCCCGTTGATAAATTTGGTTTTGTGAGTCCCGGCGCCCCGCGCGAAATCGACTTGGTCGAATCCATCACAGACATATCGTTCGGTCAGCATGTTAAAGAGGATTATCCCTAGCGATTTCCTGCCGAAAAAGGCCTCATGGGTTATGGTATACAAGTAAACGGTCTTTTTGTAATTGTAGGCGAACAGATAAGCCAGCGGTTGCTGACCATGCTTCAGAACCAGCAGCGACACCATCCCCGATGGAGCCAGCCTGTCGACCAGATTCTCATAAAAGCGGCGGTTCTGCCGGTCCCGGAATTTGCTGGGCAGTTGTTTCTGTTGCCAGCGCAGAATATGGCAGTGATAGAAGCGGGGCAGATATTTGCGAATCGATGCCGCATCGTCGAGCTTATCGAGCGTCAGCCCGTTTCGTTTGATAAAGAAGTTCATATAGTTATTCATGGCCTTGGTACGTTTGGCTCGAAAGTCCTTCCTTTGTTCATCGGTCCCCTCATAGGTAAAGGACATACATACCTCGATCGGCTTGAGCCGTCCCGGCTGCCCGCCGGTCCGGAGAAAGTCCCGGATAATATCAAGGCTGCCCGATTGTTCGGGAATCTGATCCAGCTCGACTCGACTCCAGTCTCCCCGATGCGAACGCAGATAGGCCAAAACCGATTCGACCACCCGTTTCTTGTCGGGAGCGATGAAATCGGCGTAATCGGCATTGGGATGCCCGATAAATCTCAGGACTCTCCGGCCGCGCTCCCCGGTCAGCATGAGAGGCGCGATACCGATGGTCTCCCCGGTCTCGATGACCATCAGAATATAAAGGCGATTGTCCTTCCCGTAAATCCGCCACCAGGTCCGCAGCCACTCGAATGTCAGAAAGACATGGTCGACATCGCTTTCGGCCAGGAGTTCACGCCAGACCTCTTTCAGCTTGTCGAACTGCTCAAGATCTTCTATTTTGACGATTTCTGTCATGCGTCAGCAAAGCCTCTGGTTCGCCGGTCAGCCCCGGCGTCGCGGCCGACCGGTCAGTTGCTTCAGAAAATAGAAAAAGCCGGACAGCCGGGCGTTGAACTCGCGCCGGCTCATGTCGGCCCCGACCGGGATTCTATTGATACGGTAGCGATCGTCGGCGGGCGAATGAAAACCATCCTGAGTCGACACGGCGGCTTTGACGCCGCTTTCGACCAGAATTTCAATCGTGGCTTCATTAAAATCCTCCGGGCGACCGTTGGGATAGGCAAAGAGCGGTACGGGCTCGATACCCCAGCTTTCAATTCTATTTATTGAATCGGCAATTTCTTTTTCCTGTTGATCGGGTGACATAGTCGACAGAATGGGATGGGTATCGGTATGCGGTCCGATTTCGAATTCATCGCTTTCGGCCAGCTCTTTTATTTCATCCGGCGTCATCAGAGCCATCTCGCTTTTCAGTGAATCATCGAGCGGGCATTCCCGCCGCAGGTAATCCAGGAAGGCCGTTCTTTCGGAATGCGGCCGGCTTTTCAGAATATGGATAATATCCCGGGCCGCCGTTTTCTTATCATGGCCGTGACGAATATGACCCAGCTCGTATCGGTTCCAGTCCAGATGGTCGCAGGGCCCGGATAAAAGGCGGCCGTAAAGGTCGTCCGGCCAGACCAGTTCACCCCGCTCGGAGAGCGCCGGCAGAACGAAACAAATCGCCCTGAGACCTCGTTCTTTCAGGATCGGCCAGGCGTCGGAATAGACGTTTTTCAGGCCGTCATCGAAAGTAATCACCACGGCTCCTTTCAGTCGCGGTTGATTTTCCGGAAGGCAGGCCGGCGATACCACCCGATAGCAGCGTTTCAGATGATCCATCTGGAGGCGGAACTTATCACGATCGAGCCGGGTCCAGGAGTCGGTCGGCAGCGGGCGCGAGGCGACACCATGGTACATCAGAACCCGGATTTCGCCGCCGGTCAGCCGCCGGAAGATGAAATTGATACCTAGAACATCGGCCAGAAGAAAAATCAGTTCTTTGACGAGTCCTTTCATCATAATCACCGTATAAGGCCGGGTGGCCGGAACGCCCATTTCGATCCCAGAATAAACATCCCATCGTTTTCAGTCAACAAGAACAGGCCGCAGGCGCGTTAAACGGGCGGGCACCCCCGGACGATCTCACTGCCGCAGGATTTTTTCATAGAATTTTTCGGTTTCGCGAATCATCCGCTCCACGCCGAATTTCCCCTGCGCCGATCGCAGAGCATTTTGTCCCAATTTCAGTCTCAGTCCGGGATCGTCCAGTAGCTGGTCGATTAGCCCGGCCAGGCGCGATTCGTTTCCGTCGGGAATGACAAAACCGGTCTCGCCATCGGAAATAATCTCACGATTACCCCCCACATCGAAGGCCAGCGCGGGTATTCCGGCCAGGGCATACTCGATCAACACATTGGAGAGCCCCTCCGACTCGGACGTCAGCACGCCGATATCGAACAGGCGCAGAATATAGGACACGCCGTCGGCGGCGTGATGAAAATGTATGCGCTCGGCGATATCGGTGGCGGCGGCCTGCTTCTCGAGCTGGTGGCGGAGAAATTTTTCGCCCACGATCAGAAAATGAGCCTCCCGGTTTTCGACCATGGCGGCGGCCCGGATAAAACGATCGATTCGTTTGACCGGCCGCATATTCGAGACCAGGCCGACCACCGGGGCCCCATCGGGAATACCGAAATCGGCCGGTTTTTTTTCTTTCGCCCGGGGATTGGCCCTGAGCTCGACACCATTGTAAATGACCTCGATGTGTTCGTCATCGAACGGTTCCGTTCGTTTGATCATGTCCCTGATGGTATAGGCGTTGACCAGACAGTATCGTGACATGCCGGAAAAGAGTCGATTGAAGAACACCTTGATCGAGGTATGCCACCAGCCCATGTTGCGGCGACAGGAGATGATCTTTTTCAGGCCGGCCAGACGGGCGGCGGTGACGCCGATCATTTTGCTGTCGAGATAATACACCTGGACCAATCCGACGTCATGTTCTTTGATGAATTTCCTGATCTTTCGGATCGCTTTCAGGCCCATCCAGGAAAAAACCGAGGTTACGTTGAGGTAAAAGACATCGCAATCGATTTCGATGTTCCAGTCAGGTAGCTTCGGCCGGAGATTGAAGACATACGGTTTGAAGCGGGATCGATCGATATGGTCGATGAGTATGGCCAGCTGGTTTTCGGTTCCCGCACCGCGATAGAAATTGTCGATGACATAAACGATTGCGATCGGGCCGGCGGTCTGATTATCGGAAAGGTCTGGCGACATAAATTCCCGTTTACCTCACGCGTTCATGTATTCCCGGTACAGCTCTTCCAGGAGACGCGCCTGTTTTTCATAGTTGTAATGATCCCGCGCCGTTCGCCAACCGTTTTCGCCGCAGGTAATCCTAATTTCTGGATCGGACATCGCCGAGATTAATTTATCGGCCAACGCCCGGGGATTTTCGGGAGGCACCAGCAGTCCGTTGATGCCGTCCTCAATCATTTCCGGAACGCCGCCGACGGCCGTGGCCAGAACGGCCAGTTTCTGCGACCAGGCCTCAAGAATAACGTTGGGCATCCCTTCCGAACGCGAGGGCAACACCAGCCAATCGGCCTGGCGAAAAATAGGTTTGATATCATCGACAAATCCGCGAAAAACCACTTTCCCGGAGACATTCAGGGCCGCGGCCATTTTCCGGAGACGTCCCTTTTCGGGACCATGCCCGTAGATTTCGACCTGAAACGGCCGCGCCTTCGTATCGACCAGGGGGACGGCCTTAAGAAGTATATCCAGACCTTTTTCGTAGCTCAATCGTCCGGCCGCAACGACATTGAGTGAACGATCATCGGCTGTTGATTCGGCCGGCCGGCCGATTTCGGCGCCCTGACAGTCAATGGCATTAAAGACGACCCGAATGACTCGCGGTCGTATGCCGCGGGCTTCCAGTTGCCGCCGGGAATGCTCGGAAACGACGAAAATTCGGCCGATTTTCCTGAGAATTATCCAGTCTATGGAATTATAGACTTTCACCTTTAAATCCTCGGCGGTTCTTCCCCGAAAGTGTGCCACCTGACGGCAGCGGCCGCCGCGGACGGCGAAAAATCCATAGAAATTGGATTTATAATCGTGAGTGACGATGATGTCGACATTCTCTCGATCAAGCAGTCGTCTGATATGCGCGATGGTTCGAAAGTCACCGGGAAAGGCTTCCGGGATGGACCAGGCATCGACACCCTCGGCGCGGCAGGTATCGAGAAAGCGATTTTCTTTTCCCCGGCGGACGAAAGAGGCGACCTGCCCGCGAAAGCTCTTCAGATGGCGACACTGGCCGAGGATAGCCCGCTCCGGACCGCCGAAGAATTCGGAACTCCTCAAATGCAGGACTTTCATTTATCACCCACCAACTCGCGGATAAAATCGTCCAGTTTGGCAACGAGACGATCCCAGCTGTAATGCGCCTCGACCAGAGCCCGGCCGGCGGCTCCCAGTCGACGTCGTCGGGCATCGTCTTCGAGAAGTTCGACAACGCGGTCGGCGAATTCCTGAGGGGTGTCTGCCAGCATGATGTTTTCACCGTCACTGACATCGAGTCCCTCGGCGCCGACCGAGGTGGATACGATGGCGCGCCCCATCGCCATGGCATCGAGGATTTTCAGGCGCGTCCCGCCGCCAATGCGAAGAGGAACCACATAGACGGCGCTGTGGCGAATATACGGACGGATATCGTCGACCGAACCGGTGACAGTGACGGCGGAGTGGCGATCAAGGGCTTTTATATGGGCCGGTGGTTTCCTTCCCACCAGAGAAATTTTCGTTTCGGGTCGCCGGGCGGCAATAATGGGAAGAATCTCCTCGACGAAATAGACGGCGGCATCCTGGTTGGGCCGCCAGTCCATGGTCCCGACATAGACCAGACTGTTTTTGTCCGGCTCGGTCCCATCGGGGCGAAAGTATTCCAGGTCGACACCGTTATCGACGACTTTGACCGGCAAATGATGGTTATAGGACAGAATTTCATCGGCGTCGACCTCGGAGACAGCGGTAGCGCCATCGGCCCACTTGTAGGCGGCTCGTTCGAACTGCCCCAGTTTGGCCATTTGTTTGCCGATATACCATTTTTTGAGCGGGTTTTTTTCGTTGGCGTAATAGCGCTGCCAGATACGGGCCTCGATGTTATGGGCCACGACCAGCTTTTTGACATCGGGGATATCCCTGACGAAGATGGCATAGGGGCTCCACTCGCAGATGATCAAATCAAGCGCCGATATTCGTAAAAAATCATTCAGCGCCTTGCGAAAGGCGCGTGAGTAATGACTGGTCACGACATAGGGCTGGCGCGACAGGAGATTGGCCGCCAGCCGGGTATAAAAAAGAAGACCGGATTTAGGCGGTACCCGCGGAGAGACAGGCAACGGATTCATATTCATCCGCTGCAGCATACGATAACTGTCCGAATCTTCATGACCGTAGGCCATGTAATGCAGATCGTGCCGGGTCGCCAGCCGGCTGAGCAGATTGAAACTCCTGATACGCTTGCCGGTATTCGGCGGATAGGGAAATTCTTCGTCAATAACCAGTATATGCATATCAATCGATATCCTTTTGCAAGTGACGGTGCCGTTCCGTGATATCGCCGGCCAGGTTTCCAGGATCGATTTTGTCCACCATCAGTTTTTTCCACAGGAAAAGATTCAGCATGTTCCACAGGAGCATGCCTTTCGCAGGCGTTTCGCTCTGTAGCGATTTCAACACCGACGGGTCGTACATCTGGCCGGCCAGATCGACCAGCGGCTGAAAAAGCGTTCCCGGCAAAGCCCAGAATTTATATGGTATACCGAAGCTTTTTTTGGGACGCGTGATAAGCGCCTCCGGGACACCATGTCGGCGCAGCAGCGTCTTGATAAGAAACTTGCTCTCTTTCAGCTTTACCGGCCAGGGAATTTTGAAAACGAAATTGACTATCTCCGGGACGGAAAAGGGATAATAAAGTTTAACGCCGTTGACCTCGGCCAGCTTGCCCCACAGCGCCATGGCCAGGGCCGAACGGGCCAGGATATTGACCACCGTTATCCGGTCCAGAAGGGGCAGGTGCTGGTAATGTTTTACCAGATTCTCCCGGGGAAGCACCATTGCCTCATAATCATACGAGAAAACCTCTTTGACCAGACGCATCTCGGTGAAACGGCCGATCTGCCAGAGATAATGCCGGGGATTATCGGCGCGAACACCGAAATCGTTGACGAGAAATTTCACCCGGTGCGAAGAAATATCGAACATATCATCAAACAGCCTCAGGATTTTCTGCAGGCCGCTGTACCGCGCCGCCCGGAGCAAACGATGGTTGTTGACATAATCGAAATGCAGGTCATTGCCGACCAGGGCATCGGCGTTGATACCGCAGATGACAAAAGGATCGTCGCCAAACCGGTATTCCCGGAAAAGCAGATAGAGAATAACCGTCTGGATATGGTCCACGGGTTCCTCGGCCATGACAATGCTGTCGACCAGTGCGGCCAGATAATCCTCGGCCGTGGTTTCGAAAAGGGAATGATTCGTTTCCAGAAAGTCAGCCGCCGTGGTAGCATACTCGGTTTCACGATCATCCTTGTTGATAAAGGAGAAGCCGCTGGAAACGGACGGCAGACCTTTTTCGATAGCGGTCGCCACGGCGGCCAGAAGCGATGAATCGGTGCCGCCGCTCAGAAGCAGGGCGCGGTTATGGTGATGCTGAAAGCACTCGGCCATATGACTTATGAGCATCTTATCGACGATATCGGAACCGTCGTGGCCGGCATCGAGTTCCGGTCCCTGTTCCCGGTCGAATTCCCAGTATGATTCCGCGGCCTTCCTGACCGGATTCAACCCGAAGGTCAAAATCTGCCCGCCGGCCAGCCGGCTGATGCCCCTGTAAAGCGTACGGGGAGGGCAAATAACACGATAGAGGTAGAATTCCGGTAAAACATCTTCATTTACTTCGGCACTGATCCCATAATCCTCAAAAGACCTGATATTTCCGGAGACTATAAGGGATTCATCATCATAATGATAAAAGACCGGCCGACCGCTGTAAATACTGCTTAAGACATGGATCTGTTCGGAGGTAAAATCGACCATAACCAGGGTCAGCAGGTTGTTTCCGAAAGGATTACCCCGATTGGGCGAATCGGCGATACTTTTTAGAATCCCTTCCAGCCGGGCCGGATTGACCCGATTGATCGCCTCACCGATCAGAATTTTCCCGTCTATTTCATGGAAGAAAGAATATAACGCTCCCAATCGATACTCGATCCGGTAGCCGTTTCCAACGATGGACTCATGCCCTTCCCGCATCCTTGCGGCATCGGATTGTCGAGTTTCCGATTCTTTTGTAATGACGAAAGAAAACATATCAGGCGGCCCCCTCATTTTTGACCGTCTTGTTTATCGTAAACCGAAACTTCCCCGATTTCAGCGGCGCGATATGGTCGACGAATTCAAAGGCGAGCTCTATCTGGCCGCCTATATGCGACAGAATCCTTCCCTTGATATCGGATATATCCATATCCGGATCATCGGTCACGATTTTCACTACCAGGCGGCGGTCACTTTCCTGTATAACCTGAAATTGCCGGACCTCCGGTCTGGCATAAAACAGATGCGTAAAAAATTCGCCATGAATGAATTTGCCGCTGAGCGTAATCACATCCGATGATCGTCCGGTAATTTCCCTGAGCAGAGGATATCCGCGGCCACAGGAACACAGGTCAGCTTTGGCGACACCCATGTCGCCGTTGAGATACCTGATAAAGGGAAAGCTGAAGTCGGTCAAGTCGGTTACGGCGATATATCCATATTGACCTGGTTCCAGCCGGCGGCCGTTTTCATCGACAATTTCGACTATCTTGCCGGAGGCGAAAACATGCAGGCCTTCGTGCTTCGGGCACTCGGCGGCCAGGTTGTTCACCTCGCGGGAACCGTAAAAGTCGGACACGCTGGCGTCAAAGGCCTTTTCAATCTCGCGGCGCTGATAGCCGAAAAGGGTTTCGGCCGATGACCTGATGGCCCTGGGCCTGATTTTGAAACGTCCGGTGCGATTGATGTACCTGGCGGCCAGATAGAGCGAGGTGGCGTAGCCGTATATATAGACCGGTTTGAACTTTTCCAGTTCGGCCAGAAAGGCGGCCAGAGATTCCTCGCTGACATTGAAGGAATTCAGCATTTTGGTCCGCTGAAGCCGGATATCCAGTTTCTCCCGAAATGACCATTCCTTAAAATCGCGATCGGCTCCCCAGAAGACGGCGGTTCGGTCGCCACGGGCGATATCATGCCAGGACATGAAGAGAAGTTCAAAGGCGTGCGAAAAGGACTTGTAAATATCATTATGATAGAAATTGACCGGTCGGCCGGTCGATCCGCCCGAGGAATCGGCATAGGTTTCGGCCCCCTGCACCGGGCAGAGCATATCATCGTAATTATCCTGCAATTCGCGCCGGGTCAGAAGGGGCAGTCGGGGCAGATCGGAAAGGCTGTTCAGGCTATCCGGTATTCCCGAGGCCGAGGAATACTTGGCCTTGAAAAAGGTCGAATGGGTAGTGGCATGGGTCACCAGCTTCTTCAGCCGGGCTATCTGCAGCTTCTCTATTTTCTCCGCGGGCAGCCATTGCTCTTTTCGGAGGTCCTCGAATAACTTGAAATACCGGTCGCCCCTGATCAAAGCGCGAGTTTTGAGAAAATTCATGTAAGCCTGGGTATATAGATTTTTCATGGCGACTGGGCCTTCACGCCTATGGTTTGCCCGGATGACTCATCGGCCGGCCGGCTTTCTTCATCGGGAGCCTCTTCAACGGCCAGCCGCCACATCACCGTCGTCAGGGCGGCCAGAACATACCAGGTATAGCGATAGAGGCTGTGAGCGAACATCCCGGAAATAAAGAGAGCTATAAGCGAAATCAAAAAACTGGTGCTGTATATTCTTATCCAGCGGTACCTGCCGGACTGCGATATCTTCCGCCGTAACCGCTGCAATCGTCCGATAAAATTATAAATGAAGGCAAACCAGCAAAGGCCGCCGACGACGCCGGTCGTGGCCAGTAACTGGATATAAAGATTATGCGCCTGCATATATCGCGGCGGCCCGAAATCACCGGAGCCGTTGGCGATAAAGAAAGCACCGGCGCCCACCCCGAGTATGGGCCGGGTGATGATCATGTTGACGCCGGATTCCCAGATGGCCCATCGCCCCGATGAGGTTTGATCGATGTCCTCGACATCGGTCAACGTGCGATATCGATCTTTGTACTGGTCGGGCAGGACCGTCCAGCCGGCCAGGGCGAAAATTATCACCGCGGCGATGGCCGCCGCTTTATGGCGTGAGAAGGCTATGGCGCCCATAATTACGGCGGCAAAAGCAACCATCCCACCCCGTGAGGCCGTTACCGTTATCAGGGCGGCCATGAACACGGCCAGTATCGACAATACCACCTTCACGGGAACTCTCTTGAAATAAAAGACCGAGGCGACCACAAAGGGAATGGTCGAGGCCAGCGTATTGGCCAGCGAATTGGGATCGCCGCCGGCCGATGTCGTGCCCTGCAGGCGATCGACGCCCATGGTATGAACGAAACCTCCGGCCAGATAGAGCTTGAAGGCATCGAAAGAAATATAGCCGATAGCCAGAAGGTAGACGGTGACAAAGGCGACGAATTTCTTTTTGGTGTCGATTATGGATATAATCAGGTAATAAAAAACGAGAAGCTTGATGAATTCCTGGACCTCCCCGAAGGTCAGCGATTTTTCGTAAGACACGAAAACAGTGATACACATGGCGGCCAGAAAGGCGAGAATTGACAGCGTGATATTGTCCGCCGGGAATGTCACCTTGCCCTTATGATGCCTCTGGTGGAGAACCACCGTTACCATCACCAGAAGGCCGGTTAAAAGCTCCACCCGCAGGGGGGCCAGAATGGGATACATCTCCCCCGGTCGGAGCATAAAAATCACCAGATAGACTAAAAGCCCCCACATCGGATACTTGATGATAAAGACAACATTGATTATCAGAAAGATGCCAAAAATAATGTAAGAGGCGTTGACCAACACCGAAGCGACCCCGGCAATAATGCTGACCAGAAGCAGGACCGTCAGCCAGACATGAGTGGCGCTGACAATTTGCTTTTCCTGGGCCATATCCTCAAATCCCCGGATTAGTCTCTTAATTCCTCTTTGGCATCACCCGGCTCCGGACGATAATCGCCCATAAACCGGCCGAATAATTTGCCGATCAACCGTTTTCGATCATCCGGCTCCAATATATATAGCGAAAAACCTGTCAACATCAAAACGGTAACGATTGAGCAATCGACTATCAATTTCAGCCAGCTATCCGGTTTCAAAATTATACTCATCAAATAGGCCGGTGGAAGCACGAAAACAACGGAAGCGGCAATCGATTTTATCGAAGTAAGATAAAAAGTTTTGACCGGGAAGTTCATAACGCGATAGAAGACAATCGGATATACAAAAATATAAATTATCAGCTGGGGGATGGCCGTTCCCCAGGCGGCCCCCATTATACCCCAGTAAGGGACCAGCACCAGCGACAGGGCGACTTTCGTAACCGCCTCGGTTATAAGAACATAAAAGGCGACTTTGTGCTTCGAGACACCGAACAGAACAGAATTTGCCAGCGTTTGCGGGAAAAAAACGGCCGACGAAATAATCAAGACATGCAGAACGCTGATGGCATCGGTGAAGTCTTTTTCAATCCAGAGAATAATAAAGGGACCGCCATAGGTTAAGATGCAGATGGCCAGATAGGCCGAAATATAGTAAAGATAACGAACCGCCCGCGAATAAATATTCATGATTCGGGCGAAATCCTTCTCCGCCTCAAAATGGCTGATGGCCGGAACCAGCGGAATGGCGATAACCTGGATGGAGCTCCTGATCTGGGTGACGATCATTCCGGCAATCGAATAAACGGCCACCGCCTCCATTGACAGAAGAGCCCCGATAATAATATTGTCGGTTTGAAAAATGACGATCCAGGTGGCCACGATAAGGAAGGAATAGATGCCATAGTTCAGCAATTCCCTTGTTTTTTCGGCATTGATGGCCTTACGGCTGAAATGTACCTCGGGAAATTTTCTTACTCTGATGGCCGACATCCAGATCCTGGTCACCAGGGTCAGCCCCAGTATCAAAACAGCCATCTCGACCAGTCCCAGACCGGCCTCGAGGATAACGATAATTCCCAGAGTCTGAATCACGCGTGTGCCCAGTTGAAAATATCCACTGATATCGAACCGGTGAAAGGCTCCCAGCGATGTAAAAGGCAGATAAATATATCTCACCGCCTCGCTGAAACCCAGGACAATGACCACCATCCGGGCCGTTTTCATGAATTCCTGGGGAATCTTGAAATAGCCGACGAATCCGAAGGCGATAGTCATCGTCGCCGCCACGATTATGACCGAAACGAAAAAATAGATTCTGGCCGATGAGCTTATTACCTCATTGAGCTGCTTCCAGTCTTTGGTGGCGTAATGTTTGGAGACAAACCGCACGATCGATTGCTTCATGCCCAGGTCGGCCAGTCCCATATAGGCTACGATGGAAAAAACCAGGGTCCAGAGGCCGTACCGCTCTTTGCCGAGCATGTCAATCAGATAGGGCGTAAAGAAGAACGCAATCAGCAGCCCGGTAACCATGACGGCATAAGTCGCCATGATATTTTTGAAGAATTGTCCGATTACGGTGGCCATGGCTACATATATCTTTCCCGATGCGGTCGTTTATTAATTATTGCTTTCCCCTGTCACATCGACATGACACCCTGTTTTATCAAGGTTCTTTTCCCGAATACGACCTGCCGGTAACCTATCTAAAAGAAAGTCTCAAAAGCAAGTAAAGAATGCGGGCCGGGCCAGGCGCCGTTTCTCCTACGCTTTTGGCCGGTCCGGACGAAAAGGCCTCTTTTGTCTTTTTATAAATTATCAAGGGAATATCGGGATTTAATCATCGAGCCTGAATTGAGAGTTCTCCCGGTCCTCATAA
>Ga0272444_10001401_pt1 | contig 23180 bp, 23 predicted proteins | sample SSMForm13_FD_201033 | JGI IMG/M metagenome (GOLD analysis project Ga0272444, IMG submission 201033) | Marine sediment archaeal communities from Little Sippewissett salt marsh, Falmouth, MA, United States - SSM-Form-13 | ecosystem: Environmental > Aquatic > Marine > Wetlands > Sediment ...
GTATACGACCTCGTGCTTACGGGAGGATTCGACTTCTCCGCCGGGGGAAGCGGCAAGATGCGAATCGGAAACCTGAGGGCAAGCGGGCCCGAAAATGGCTGGAAGGTCCATGACCTTAGCCTCGACATCGACCCGGGGGCGGGGAGCTTGAGCGGCGAGGGTTCGGGCGCCCTTGTCGAAGGATACCCCATCGCGCTCGCCGTGGAGTCTACAGCGCCCGACGAGTTCACGATCACCCTGGCGCGCGAACGAGGCTATGCGCCGCCCGAGGACCCCGGGGTGCTTGCGAAAATAAGGTTCGAGCGCGATCAGGGCCGGGTCACGGGTATCGACTTCGATGTAGCGCTGCGGACGCCGACCACCGACGAGATCGGCGCCGCGCATGCCATGGTCATGCAGTTCGAGAGCCTCGCCACGGCGGAGGGGATACGGGCCAGGGCGTACGGGACGGCCAGGCTCAGGCCCACGCTCGATGTGGCCGCGCACCTGGAGGTTCGCGAGCCCGCGCGCCTCGAAAGGGGCATGGTCGCTCTGCGCTATAATAAGGAAGTGATCACAGTCGACAGTCTTGCGCTCCGCCTGCCGCAGGGCGTGGTCATGTCCACGGCCGCCGAGGTCCGGACGGGTGAAGAGATCCGCATTCATCTCGAGTCCATCATGATCGAGGCCCCAGGCGACGCGCCATACCGGTGGAAACCCTCGGATCAGAAGACGGGGACAATACTGTACCGCCCCGGGACCGGCAGTTTCTCGATTGAGAGGCTCACGGTCACCGGCGACTACGGCGAGATGAATCTGGACGGAAACCTCGACGGTACGAAGTCGGGGGAGTTCACACTTGCGGCGGCCTGGCCCGAGCCCCCGGCTTTTTTATACGCGTACCTCGGCGACGGGCCGGGACTTGCCGACTCGCTCCGGGCGGCTTGGGCGGGTGACGCGCCCTATTCGGTCACGGCCCGAGTCAATCTCTCTTCGGTAGGGAGCGGAAGGGAGATAGGGGCGGAGGCGTCCATGCGGCTTCCGGGCCCGCGCGGCCTCGGCCCGCTGTTTCCCGGCCGAGCAGATGTCGCCGATCTTGGTCCGGCTCAGGGGGACATGTCGCTCACCGTCACGACCGGCGATGCGCCCGCCTCGTTCGACCTGGATCTGGATCTTTCCGAAACCGCCTGGATGGACACTTCGGTCTTTCACATTTCCGGACGCGGGGACAGCGTCGCCGTGGACGAATTCCTTGTGAGCGCGGCGCCCCTGAGGCTCTCCCTCACCGGGGATTTCGACAGGGCGGCCCGATCGGGCCGTGCCGGCGTGGCCTTCTCGGATTCCGGTTTTCTCCGGCACTTCTCCCCGGCGATTCCGGACATGGACCTTCATGCTGAGGCCGAATACGCGCGATCTCCGGACGGTCCCGGCCGCGACGAAATCCACGCGACCTTGAGCGGAAGCATCGTGGGGGCCGCTTACGCGGCCCCGGGCGTGGCGGCGGCCCTGGACAGGGACGCCGGGGGCTTAAGAGCATGGGTCAGGCTTCCTGAAGGGCTCCTGACGCCTCACGCGCGCCTCGACTCGGTCGAGGCCAGTTTCGTGTCGGCCGGCGCGTCCGACGTTTTCCCCGCAACCATCACTCTGGTGGCGACGGGGGAGAAGTACCGCCTCCGCCAGAGGGCCGAGCTCGACATAGGAGACACGATTGATTGCGCGGTGGACACACTGAAAATCGAGGCCTACGGAAACGACCTTGCCGCATCGGGGCCATTCCGGGTCAGGTTTGAGAGGGAAACGGGCACCTTGTGGATTGATAAGATGGACCTCGCCGGCTCGCTCGGACAGGTGACCGCGGACGGCTTCGCGGGCCCGGGCGGCGTCAATCTCAAGTGCGACGTCGCGCTTGACTTCCCCCCGGACCCGCCGCCGGGTCTTCCGATTCCCCCCGGCGCGTGGCCCAGCCGGCTCGATGCCAGCCTGGACGCGCCTGAAGCGAACGTGGTCAACGTCAACATGAAGGTGCAGGGCTTTCAGCTCGACGACGGGAGCAGCGCCGAAGTCGGCTTCGCCCTCTCGGGGACGGAGACCGGTGTCACCTCCACCATCACGCTCGATGATGGGACGAGGCGGCTCGTCGACGGCAACATCTCGCTTCCGGCGGCGGTCACCGTCTACCCGCCGGGGCTCGCTTACCATCACGGCGACGTGTCGGTGGACCTGACACTGGACGGTTACCCTCTGATGGTTCGCAGGAGAATGACGACGAGAAAACAGAGCGGCAGCCTCGTCGCGCGCCTGGATGGAGAAGTTAACGTGTCGGGGCCATTCGAGCAGCCGGCAGCCTATCTGGGGGCCGAGGTATCGTTCCCCGACTGGCCGGACCTCGCCGGCTTCGTAATGATAATCGAGGGAGCCGCGAGGCCCGACTCGATCCGCAACGCCGACCGGGCCGGCCGCGCAGACGATCTCAGGAGCCGGGTCGCCGGCGCGCTCGGGCTCGAGCGCCCTGAGAGGCTGGTCATGCATTTCGTCATGCGCCGCGGCCAGAGCAATCTCCTCGAGGCTGACTTGAGCTATCCTGTCAGCTTCGCCTTCAATCCCTTCCACCTGACAGTGGGCGAAGGCAGGCTCGACGCGAAGGTCAAGGCGGAAGCGCTCCCGCTGGAAGACATCGACGTCTTCATGCCGAAAGACGTGGGGCTCGACGGTACTTGCAGAATCGACCTCGCCGCGAGCGGGCCCGCTGAAGACCCCGCCGTTTCGGGGACGCTCGGCATGACCGACTTCGCCGTGAAGTACAGGCAGATTCTGGACCTGCTACTCGGCGGGAACATCGAGGTGCGGGGCACCGCCCGGCAGCCGAAATTCGTGGGTGAGCTCTCAATCCATAGCGGCTTCGTGAATCTCCCGCAACGCTCCAGGGATCTTCATCCGGTCGAAGGCCGGTCCATACTTCTGGACACGGCATGGCGCGCGGCGCTGGATACCGCAAGCGTGGCCGCTCCGGAGAGAGTCCCGCCCGGGCCCGCGGCGCCCGAGAAGCGGGCTTTCGAAGCGGACTACGATATCACGCTCGACATCGCCCACGGCTTCTGGCTAAGGGGCGAAGGGCTGGAAGTACAGCTCGATGGCAAACTGGAGGTCACTCAGCAGCATAACCTTCCCGTCCCCGTCGGCGACCTTACGGCCAGCAGAGGAACGTTCCTTTTCCTGGGCCGCGTCTTCAACCTGGACAGGGGGACCATATCCTTCTACGGCGAGGAGAAGATCAACCCTTCGCTCGACCTCACGTTGCGGAGCGCGATCGAGAACTACCAGCTCTTCGTGAGGCTGCGGGGCACGCTTGAGAAGCCCGAGATCGAGCTCACATCGGACCCCGACCTTCCCGAGGGTGACATCGTGGCCATGATTCTCTTCGGCAAGCCCCTCGAGAGCCTCGACGAGGGCCAGGGCGATATGCTTAAGGACAGGACTGCCGACATCCTCATTATGATGGGCGCGTCGAGGCTGCAGCAGAGTTTCGCCGGCCAGGGCGGCATCGATGTCGTGAGCGTCCGGAGCGCGAGGGGGGGAGGCGACCAGGGCGCTGCGCTGGTGGTCGGGAAATACATAACGCCTGATCTCCTGGTAACTTACGAGCAGGCCCTAAAAGAGAAGTCGACGTCCTATATCGTCATGGAGTATATGCTGAACCGGTACGTCAAACTGGAGACCCTCTACAGCAATCAGAGCAAAACCGGCATCGGTGTCGGAGTCGAGAAGGACTACTAGACGCAGCCAGGTGCGACCAACCGCCCTCAGCTCTTACCGCATTTGCAATCGGTGGCGCATTCCGGAGCACATTCAAACGAGCACTCGGCCTTGCAACTGCCGTCTTCCAGCTTGACGCACTCGCAAGTGCACTTGCAGCCGCAGGCGAGCTCCTTAGTGCAGCCTTCGCCGGCGCAATCACACTTGAACGTGCAGCCACACGGGCACTGGCACTCGCATGCGCCGCCCTTGCAGGACGCGGCCTTGGCATCTCCCGGGCAGACCCCGCCTTCGCAGGCCACGGTCTTGCCGTCAACCACGCAGGTCGCGCCCCCGCAGGGGCCGGAGCACTTCACATCGGCCGCGGCCACGTCGGTAGCCTCGACTGCAGTCGTCTCGGCCGTGGTCTCAGCCTTCTCGCCACATGAGACGAGCGCAACCGCGGTGAGCGTCAGCAGGATCAGAAATAGGGTCTTCATTGGTTCTCCTCCGTCAATTGGTAACTTGTTTAGTAACTAATAGAGTATACGGGGAAATGGGAGCCTTGTCAAGCTTGAGGCATGAGAAAAGGGGCCTGGCCGGGGCTGAATCCCGGGGTCAGACCCCTTACTCTATATAATGTATAGCCGGGCGCTGCTGAGCTTAGGAACCTGACTTGCAGCTGGCCTTACTGGGGCAACCGGCACAACCCTTGGCCTTCGCGGTGGTGGCTGCAGCAGGGCAGCCGGCAGCCGCCGCGGCATGCGGGCAGTCCTTGCTGCACTCAGCTGTGCAGACATGCGCCTTCGGGCAATTTTCGGGACATGCATCGGTGCACACGTGCTTGTCCTTGCAGTACTCGCATGTGCCGGCGCAGGCGCCGCCACATTTGCCCGTGCACTTACCGGCCACGGCGCACTCGGCGGCATGGGGACAGCCGACGCCCGCCTTGGCGATTGCGGCCTGCTCCATACCGGGGCACTTGCCTTCTACCGCGCACTCGCGGCTCGAGCCCGCCTCATGCGTACAGACATTGCCTTCACACTTGGTGACCTGCATGTCTTCGGCCTGGGCGAGATCGGTGTCCTTTCCACTCTCGGCGGTTACGGTTTCGGCCTTCTCGCCACATGAGACGAGGGCGAAGACCATGACTATCAGGAGAACAAATAGAATTTTCTTCACGGTTCAGGCTCCTTTCGAGCTGGTTACGAATTCGCTAACTATTTAAGTATAACCAAACTGCATTCACCATGTCAATCAATTGGATGCCCGGCGGCCCCGGAAGGATGCGCCGTTTTCCTTTTTGCGTGAAAACAAGCCCCAAATCTGCTAATTCTTTGTAAACCCCAACCGGAAGGAGAGGCTCGTGAGGTCAGGCACAATCATACTTCTTATCGTACTTATGCTTCCGGCTCTGGCCAGCGGCGCCGGCGACTGGCGGGCAGATCTCGATCAGGCCCTCACAATGGAACCGGGCCGGGAGCGGGACGAGATGGTCGCGAGTATCGCCGCGGCGGCCCCGGGCTGGAATGAGATCAGGCTTCATATCCAGGCCTTGGAGTTCGGCGAGCCCCCTGACAGGCTGGCCATGCTCGACTCGACGGTTTGCACCGACGGCGTCACCAGGCCGTGGGTCATCTATGTATCCACGCATTATGACCCGGCGACGCCGGCGCCTCTCATGGTGAGGCTGCACGGGGGCGTGGGCGGGCCCAACATAAGGAGCCAGCCGGTAAAGTACGCCTCCGAAGACGAGTTCGCCCAGGAGATGCAGGAGAGGGGCTGGATCGGGCTCTATCCCATGGGCCAGTACGGGGCGACCTGGTGGGACGATGTCGGGATGGCGAACATCCGTAACCTCGTCCGCGAGGTCAAGCGCGCCTACAATATCGATGACGACCGCGTCTACATGGGAGGATTTTCGGACGGCGGCTCAGGCTCTTTCGCGCATGCCATGCTGGCGCCAACCGACTACGCCGCCTTCGTCGCCATGAACGGCCACATGGGCGTAGCGAGCAGGGATAACGGCGTGCCGCTCTATGCGCCCAATATGATGAACACCCCGGTCTACGCCACCACGACGCATGATGACGATCTCTACCCGACGCGCAAGATGACCGCCACCGTCGAGATGGCCCTGAAGGCCGGGGCGGATATCACGTATAAGACTTTTCCGGGTACGCATGACTGGGAGGACATCGAAAGCGATCTCCCGTTCATGTTCGATTTCATGGAGCGGCATCCGCGCGACCCCTTCCCCGGTAAGATCGTCTGGGAAGCCGCGAAGAGAGAGTTCGGCGAGTGCAGGTGGTTTACCATCGACAGGACAACAACCGACTGGCCCGCCAAGTGGCACCGGGACTACAATGTCTCGCTCACTGACGACCGCATCACCTTCGGCTTCATCACCGACTGGGACTACGAAGGAGAGGGCATCTACGTCTCGCGCGTCATCCAGGGAACGGCGGCCGCGTCGATCGGGCTGCTGGCCGACGACATTATCGTCCGCGGCGGGGAGATGCGCATTCGCGACATGGACGACCTCAACACTTACAAGGCGACGCTCCGTCGCGGCGGCCCTTTCGGCGTCACCGTAAGGCGCGGCGAAGAGCTCGTGGTCCTCATGGGCGAGCTTTTAGAGCCCGAAAATTACCTCGTCTTCAAACGCGAGTGGCCGTCGGCGCGCGCGGATGTCAACCTCTACGGAAATCACATCTACATACGCGCTTCGCGCCTCGGTGCTTGCCGCGTGCTCGTGCATCCTGATATGGTGAATCTCGGTGAGAATCTCGTCATCACAGTAAACGGGAAGGTCGTTCATGACGCGCTCGTCGAGCCCGACCTGGCGTTCATGATCGAGAACTTCCTCGAGAACAGAGACCGGAAGCTCCTCTATATCGCGGAGATCGAGGTCGAAGTGGAAAGCAAGAAGGAGGCAGCCAAATGAAGACAGGTGGAGCGCTACTGGCCGTGATGGTTCTCATCCCCGCGACGCTCGCATGGTCCCATTGCCAGGTGCCCTGCGGCATCTACCATGACGATTTGAGGCTCGAGATGATGGGCGAGCACATACAGACCATCGAGAAGGCCATGCAGCAGATCACTGCTCTTAACGAGGCCGCGAGTCCCGATTTCAACCAGATCGTCAGATGGGTAAACAGCAAGGACGAGCACGCCGACGAGCTCATTCATATCGTCACCTGGTACTTTATGAATCAGCGCGTCAAGCCCGTCGCGTCCGACAGCCCGGACTACGACGCCTATGTCGCCAAACTCACGCTGCTCCATGAGATGATGGTCACTTCCATGAAGGCCAAGCAGTCGACCGACATCCAGTATGTGGAGCGCCTCAGGGAACTCCTCAAGGAGTTTACGACGGCGTATACAGGAGGCTAGATATGCCCTTCGGGTTCGATATCAAGGTCCGGAAGCAGCTTCACCGGTATGTCCTCCAGTGCGCGCTGGCCGGCGGTGTGGCGTTCGTCTTCCTGAGCTTCGTAGACGTCATCGAGCATACGGGCCTGGTGGCGGCCCTCGGCGCCACGACTTTCATGACTTTCACTATGCCGCACAGGGTATCGACCAGGGCACGCTATGTCGTGGGCGGCTATGTCGTGGGCGCCGTGGTCGGGGTGCTCTGCAGCTTCATCCTCCAGGGGGCGATGGCCGGCTACGGGGACACGGGTCTTGCGGCGATGGGAGCGGTGGCGGTGGCGGTCGCGGGCCTTCTCATGGTCACCACCAATACGGAGCATCCGCCGGCGGCCGGCGTCGCGCTCGGGCTGGTGCTGCAGCCCTGGACTTATCCGACCGTGGTCTTCGTCCTCGCGGCGGCCGTGTTTCTTTCGATTGCCAAGCATGTCTTGAAACCCGTCATGATAGACCTCCTCTAGGAGCCCGGGGTCAGGCCATATGGATCTTGCGCACACCGCCCTCGCCGCCCTGGCGGGCTTCGCGGTATCGATAGTGTCCGCCTCCGTGGGCGGCACCGCCCTCATCATGGTGCCGCTCCTGGTCGCCTTCGGCCTCGAGCCGCGCGTGGCGATCGCGTCCAATAAGTTCGCCATCATGTTCTTAAGCCTCGCGGCGACTTTAAGATTCCGCCGCAGCGTGCCGCTTCCCCCGGCTCGTGTCACGGCCCTGCTCGCAGTGCCCGTCGTAGTGGGCTCGGTAGCGGGCTCGCTGCTTGTCGTCGAGGCGCCGGCGGGGCTGACGCGCGTCATCATAGGAACGGCGGCCATAGTGGTCGCCGTGTTTCTCCTCGTAAGGAGCGACGCCGGACTCACCGACCGGGAGGGGAGCCTCACGGGAGGCGAGACGGCCCGCACGCTCATCGTGCTGCTGCCGCTATCGGTTTACGGGGGCTTCTTCTCGGGCGGCTACGCCACGCTGCTTACGTACGCGCTGGTTCTCATGCTGGGCTTTTCGTTCCTGCAGGGCGCGGCCGCGACGAGGCTTCTCAGTATTTTCTCGGCCGCCGCCGGCTCAATCATCTTCGCAAGGGCGGGTATAATAGACTATACTCTCAGCGCAGTGCTGGGCCTGGCCTATTTCGGAGGGGCCACGCTGGGAGCCCACATCGCCGTTAGAAAGGGGAGCCGGTGGCTGAGGGCCGTATTCCTGGTCGCGGCCGTCTTGCTCGCCTTGAGAATACTCATAACGGAAGCCGCGCATCTGGCCGGCTGACACCGAAGACAGGAGGTCGAAATGAGACGGCTCGGGACGGCGGCCCTGCTGGCCGCGCTTGTGATTGTGGCCTGCGCGGGCGAGACTGAGAAGAGAGGCCCCATTACGCTCATGATCGGGGGGGCGCCAGCCGAGCTCGACTACTGGGAAGAGGTCATCGGCGCCTTCACCCGGGAATCGGGCATAGCGGTAGACCTCATGAGGCAGCCCACCGACACCGACCAGCGAAGGCAGAGCCTGGTGGTGCCCCTCAGGGCCGGTGAGAAGAACCCCGACGTCTTCCTCATGGACATCATCTGGATCGGCCAGTTCGCGGCCTCCGGATGGCTCGAGCCCCTCGACGCCAATATAGCGACGCATGGCTTCGATCTCAATGTCTTCTTCGGCCGCATCATCGAGTTCGCTGACCGCTACGAGGGGCATGTGGTGGCGCTGCCGGTTTATATCGACGCCGGCCTTCTCTATTACAGGAAGGACATCTTCGAAGACCATGTAACCGGCAGGGTGCCCGAGACCTGGACGGAGCTCATAGAGTACTGCCGGGTCGCGCAGCGCCGCCAGCGGAGGCTGCAGCCGGGCTTCTGGGGCTTCGTCTGGCAGGGCGCGCAGTATGAGGGCCTGGTCTGCACGTTTCTCGAGTTCGCGCTTTCAAACGGCGGGCAGCTCGTAGACCGTAGCGGCAACCTGACGCTCGATGATCCCAAGAATATCGAAGCCCTCGCTTTCATGCGCGACCTCATCGCCACTTACAAGGTCTCGCCGCCCAATACGTATACCGAGATGAAGGAAGAGGAAGTCCGCACCTTTTTCGAAAGCGGGGAGGCCCTGTTCGAGCGGAACTGGCCCTACGCCTGGGGGCTTCACCAGGCAGACGGCTCGCCTGTTAAAGGCAAGGTCGGCATCGCGCTGCTTCCCAAGTTCGAGGGCGGCCGGCAAGTGGCCGCGCTGGGGGGCTGGCATGTCGGCATGTCCAGATCGAGCGACCGCAAGGACGACGCCTACGCCCTCATCGAGTACATTGTGTCAAAAGACGTGCAGATCGGTTTCGCTCTCAACCTGGGGTGGAACCCGGCCCGGCAGGATGCCTATGATGCGCCCGAGATAGTCGAGAATCTCCCGCATCTGATACAGCTCAAGCACGTCTTCCGGAACGCGGCGCCGAGACCGAATCTTCCTTATTACAGCCTCCTCTCGAGGGCGCTGCAGGCCGAGCTCAGCAAGGCGCTATCGGGAATGCTGACGGCCGAGGAGGCGCTTAAGAACGCGCAGGCCAAGGGTCTCGAGATAGTCGAAACTTACGAAGAGTAGGGGAGCCTATGGGCCTCGGCAGCAGAAGCGGCGACAGGCGGACGGCGTATCTTTTCATATTGCCGCTGGCCGCGTTTATTCTCGTCTTCATCGTCATCCCGGTGATCGGCACCTTCTGGACAAGCCTCTTCCGCGAGGTCACCTATCTCGAATCCGTCTTCAACTTCTTAGGGAACTACCGCAGGCTCTTCTCGGACGCCAACTTCTGGCAGTCGATGAAGTTCACGCTGCTCTTTGTGGCCGTCTGCCTCCCGATAGAGCTCTTCCTGGGCCTGGTGTTCGCCCTCATCTTAAATGAGAAGCTGCCGGCGCGCGGCGTATTGAGGGCAGCCGTGCTGGTGCCCTGGGCCATCCCCACCATTGTCGCGGCCCGGACCTGGGAGCTCATCTATAACTACTCTTACGGCCTGGCCAATTATGTGCTCGCCGCGCTTCACATCGGGTCCGGGCCCGTGAACTGGCTGGGAACGCCCCTGAGCGCCTTCGGCGCCCTGGTGATCGCCGACGTGTGGAAGACGACGCCTTTTGTGACAATCATATTGCTGGCCGGGCTGCAGACCATACCCGAGCAGATCTACGAGCAGGCCAGGGTGGACGGCACCGTCTTCTACCAGCGCTTCTTTAAGATAACGCTTCCCATCTTAAGGCCGGTGATAGCCGTCGCGCTCATCTTCAGGAGCATAGACACGATTCGCATACTCGACCTCATATATGTCGTGACCGACGGGGGGCCCGGCGGCTCGACTACGTCGCTCTCGCTCTACGGGTATAAGTTCTTCAATGAGGGCGACTTCGGCTACGGCTCGGCCATTGCCGTGGTGGTCTTCGTCATGGCCGCTCTCCTCTCGGTAATATACCTCCGCGTGGGAGGCTTCAAGGGGGTTGTGGAATGAGCGAGAGAAGCGTTAAGCGCTTGCTGCTTGCGCTCGGCATCATCTTTATGCTCGTCTTCTGCCTCACGCCTTTCATCTATATGATCGTGGTTTCGGTGAGCGAGAACCCGAGCTTCCTCTCCGACTCGGTGGACTTCGCGGCGACTTTCTCCAATTACCGCGACGTGCTCACGGTCAAGTCGCTCCGCTTCCTCGACTACTTGAGAAACAGCATCATCATAGGCGGCATCGTCGCGCTCGTCACGGGCGCCATCGCCGCGCTGAGCGCCTATGCGGTCTCGCGCATCGAGTTTAAGGGGAGGGTGTGGGTGCCGCTCGCCGTGCTCGCCTTCTCCATGTTCCCCCAGATAAGCGTAGTCGGGTATCTATACAAGATCATGCGCGCCGCCGGGCTCATAAACACTTACCCCGCGCTCATACTCCCCTATATCGCTTGGACGGTTCCGCTGGCTTTCTGGATTCTCTTAAGCTATATGATGCAGATACCGCGCGATTTCGATGACGCCGCCTTCGTTGACGGCGCGGGCAGGTTCGCCGTCTTCCGCAGGATTATAGTGCCCATCGCCATACCGGGCATCGTATCGGCCATGCTGCTCGTTTTCATCGCCGCCTTCAACGAGTTCCTGTTCGCCCTCATGCTCACATCCGACCACGGCGCGCGCACCATACCCATCGGCATCGCCCTTTTCGAGGGCCTGCACGGCGAGGTGCCCTGGGGTTATATCATGGCGGCCTCGGCCATCGCCACGCTGCCGCTTGTCCTGATGTCGCTTTACTTCCAGAAGTTCGTCATTCAGGACGTGACGCGCGGTGCGCTTAAGGGTTAGATTAAGGTGAAGGGGAGAGGCCCCCGGGAGGTGACCCGCCTTGAAGTACTTTGGCTTCCTCATAGCGAGAGCGATAGCGCGCGTCATGCCGCTCAAGGTCTCTTATTTCTTCGCAGACCTGGCGGGCGAGATATGGTATCTGGCGAGCCCGCGCCTCCGGGCCGTGCTCGCTTATAACCTCTCGCTTACCGCGGCCGGGCGGAACCTGAGCGGAAGGGCCTCAGCGCGGCGGCTCGCGCGGCGAATCTCACGCAACTTCGGGCGCGTGGTCGCCGAGTTTCTCTACTCGCCCAGGGTGACGCCTGGAAATATCGGCGACCTGGTCGACCTCGAGAGCTTCGAGGTCTTAAGGCAATACGCGACAAGCCCCGGCGCCGTGTTCGCCACCGCCCACGTCGGGAGCTGGGAATTCGCGGCCATTATCCTCTCGGCGATGGGCATCAAGCTTACCGTGATCGTATACGACGATCCCGACCCGCGGGTCGCCCGGCTCTTCAGGCAAAGAAGGGAGACGCGGGGCATAAGCGTGATACCCGTTAAGGCCACGTCGAGGGAGCTTCTCACGGCTGTAAGGGAGGGCTCGCTCGGAGTGGTGGCCGACCGCGACTTCAGCGGCCGGGGCATGGCGGCGGTGGTCTTCGGCCGGCCGGTCAGGATGCCGTTCGCATACGCGGGCCTCGCCGTGGCCCGGGGCATGCCCGTGGTCTTCGGTGTATGCGTCAAGGAGCCCGACGGCAAGTATCACCTTAAAGTGGACGAGCCCATGCGCGGCGACAGGGAGGACCCCGAAAGCGCGCGGAAGATCGCAAGAGCGTGCATAAGCAGAATAGAGTATTATGTGGAGAAGTACCCGGAACAGTGGTACCTTTTCGAGAAGATCGGCGGTGAACTCCATTGAAATGCCTGAAATGAATGATGCAATGCCCACCTTTCCCGGCGAGGTCTACGAGTCGGTATTCGTCGTCGTGCCCGCATACAAGGCGGCGGCGCACATAGGCGCCGTGGTGCGCGACATTTTCGCGGTAAGCGATCGCATGCGCGTCGTGGTGGTGGACGACGGCTCGGACGATGAGACGGCCGGGAAGGCGAGGGAGGCCGGGGCCACGGTGATCGTGCATGAGGTGAACCGCGGCAAGTGGGCCGCGCTCGAGACGGGCTTCGCCGAGTTTCTGAAGACCGACTGCAGGGCCGTCGTGACGCTGGACGCCGACGGGCAGCACTCGCCGGCCGAGATCCCCAATCTCATAGAGGTGTGGATCGCGGAGGAGGCCGATATCGTGGTGGGCTCGAGGCAGCGGGAAGTCGGCAATATGCCCTTCATAAGGATACTCACCAACTCCATAAGTTCGGGCCTCGTATCGCTCGTCGCCGGAGCGACCATAAAGGACTCGCAGTCGGGCTACCGGCTGCACTCGCGCAGGGTGATCGAGAACGTGGAGGTCAAGACGGGGGGCTATGAGGCCGAGAGCGAAATCCTCGTTAAAGCCGTCCGCATGGGATATAAGGTTGCGTCGGCACCCATATCTACTATATATGGAGAGGAGACAAGTCATATACACCCGCTCAAGGTGCCCGCGCGGTTCCTGGGCACAATAGGCAAGATGATTGCGTGGAGGTTGGAAGGTAGTGGCAAGAAAGAAGAAGGATGATCTTTACATCCTCGTTACCAATGACGACGGCGTGAGGGCCGAAGGCATCAGAAACCTCCGCGAGGCCGCCGAGGAAGTCGGCAGGGTGATCGTGGTGGCGCCCGAGCAGCAGCAGAGCGCCTCGAGCCACGCGCTCACGCTCTCGGACCCCTTGCGCATAAACTGGCTGGACGACTCCACCATAGCCGTAGACGGCACTCCCACCGACTGCGTGCTGGTCGCCATGCGGGGGCTCTTAGAGCGCAAGCCCGACCTCCTGGTCTCAGGCATCAATCACGGGCCCAACCTGGGCGATGACGTCACTTACTCGGGCACCGTGGCGGCGGCCTTCGAAGGAACGCTCCTGGGCATCCCGTCGATCGCGATGTCGGTCTCGTCCTGGCATGACTGCAAGTTCGACGCGGCAAGGGACTTCGCCAAGGTGATTATCGAGAAGGTGCTCGACGAGGGGCTCTCGCCCAACACGCTCCTTAACGTAAACGTGCCCTCATGCGCGCGGCAGGGCATCTCGGAAGTCAAGGTGACCAAGCTGGGGAAGCGGGTCTACCGTGACGTCATTATTAAGAAGAAGGACCCGAGGGGAAGAGACTATTACTGGATAGGGGGCGGCGACCCGGTGTGGGAGCCCGAGAGCGGCACCGACTTTGAGGCCATCGAGCAGAACGCCATCTCGGTGACGCCCCTGCATCTCGACCTTACCGACTACACCCAGCTCGAAGTGGTGAAAAAGTGGAATCTATCGTTCTAGTATCGCTCGCAGGCGTGGCCGAGAAACTCGCCGCATTCCCCAGGGAGGCGGCCGTCTTCATCACGGCGATGCTCCCGGTGCTGGAATTGAGGGGCGGCATACCGCTCGGGCTCATCTATTACGACATGGGGGTCATAGAGACCTATCTCATAGCCGTGGCGGGGAATTTCATCATCGTGCCGCCGCTGCTTTATCTTCTGGAGCCCGTATCAAACTACTTGAGAAGAAACCGCGTATTTGATAGGTTCTTTACGTGGCTCTTCACCCGTACCCGGAGGCGGGGACAACTCGTCGAAAAGTACGAGGCGATCGGCCTGACGCTCTTTGTAGCGATACCGCTGCCCGTAACAGGGGCCTGGACAGGGGCCATCGCAGCGCATATATTTGGAGTGCGGCGTAGATACGCCATGATCTGCATCCTATTAGGTATTATGATAGCCGGAGTCGTCGTTACTCTCGCCTCTAAGGGCGTGATAGGGCTCCGGAGCCTCATCGTCATAGATTGATATGGTCGGAGCGTAGCGCAGCCTGGTAGCGCACCTCGTTCGGGACGAGGGGGTCGGAGGTTCAAATCCTCTCGCTCCGACCATTTTTTCATTGTAGGAGGCGTGGTGGCAAAGCCCGAGGGCATGTTCATCGGAGTGATAGGCGGCACGCAGGCCGGCGAGGAGATCTACGGTCTCGCCGCGGAGGTGGGACGCGAGATCGCCCGCCGCGGGCACGTCCTGGTCTGCGGAGGCCTGTCGGGCGTGATGGAGGCCGCGGCCAGAGGCGCCAGGCAGGAAGGCGGCTTCACCATCGGCATACTTCCGACCGGGAGGCGCGCCGACGCCAACTCCTATATCGATGTCGCCATCGCGACCGACATGGGGCAGGCGCGAAACGCCATCATAGCCAACACGTCCGACGCGCTGATCGCAGTGGGCGGGAGCTACGGTACGCTTTCCGAGATCTCCTTCGGCCTCAAGCTGGGGAAGAAAATCGTGAGCCTCAAGTCATGGGACTTCGACGCCAGCATAGTGGTGGTCTCAGACCCGGCCGAAGCGGTGAAGGAAGCCACCGGCGAGTAGAGCGAGCATGGCGGATAGAGCCAGAGTGTACGCGAGGGTGCACGGGGTCGTCCAGGGAGTCGGCTTCAGGCACTTCACGAGGCAACTGGCGGAATCCTTTGGAATAACAGGATATGTGAGGAATGTCCCCGACGGCACCGTCGAGATGGTCGCCGAGGGCGGCACTCAGGCCTTGAAGGCATTCCTCGAAGAAGTTAGAATAGGGCCTCGCTTCGGCTCGGTAGGCCGTATGGATATCGAGTGGTCCGAGGCCAGGGGGGATTTCTCGGGGTTCACCTACGCGTTCTAGCGGGCGCGCGGTGACTGTGCACTCTAAGACCTGACCCCGGGTGATTGTGCATTTTGAGACCTGACCCCGGGTGGTTGTGCACTTTAAGACCTGACCCCAGGTGATGTGAAAGGAGGCACATAGTGGCGCCTGACCTGAAGGAACTGATTCGCAACATTCCGGACTTCCCCGTGGAGGGGATCCTCTTTAGAGATATCACGACGCTTCTTAAGGACGGCGAGGGCTGGAGGCAGGCGGTTGACGCGCTGTATGAGAAGTACAAGGACGCCCGGATCGACAAGGTAGTAAGCGTGGAGGCGCGCGGGTTTCTCTTAGGCGGCGTCCTGGCCTACAAGCTGGGCTGCGGGACGGTGCCGCTCCGCAAGCCGGGCAAGCTCCCCTGGAACAGGATCAGCGAGTCCTATGATCTCGAGTACGGCTCGGCCACCATCGAGATGCACGAGGACGCCATCGACAAGGGCGACCGCGTGCTCATCGTCGATGATCTCCTGGCCACCGGCGGCACCGCCAGGGCGGCCGCCAGCCTGGTGGAGAAGGCGGGAGGGGAGATCGTGGCCATCGCCTTTCTCATCGGTCTTACCGACCTTGAGGGCGAGAAATTACTTGATAATTACGAGGTCTTTTCCGTCATAAATTATTAGTGTATCAGTGGGATGTGCCCCCGTAGCTCAGTTAGGATAGAGCAGTGGTTTCCTAAACCACGTGCCGCAAGTTCGAATCTTGCCGGGGGCACCACCTGATTGAGGTAACCCATTGGAATCCAACAAGATCGGGGACCTGATCAAGGGCCTCATCCTCCTCGCGATCGCCATCTCGATGGCGGTGCTCCTGGTCAAGGCCAATGCCGTCCTGGCGGCGCGCGGAATTGACATCAAGGACGTAATCTATTTTCCGATAGCTCTTATAGGCGCAATATGTTGGCTGACCTACCGGGGTCTGAAGGCCGTAGTGTCGGCATTACGGGATAACGACTAAGCAGACAGTCGCGACATGACTTCTTCCAAGAAAGACAGAAGAAAGTTGTCGGGAAGACTGGACCTGGTCTTCTCAACCTTCATCGAGGTCACCGGCCTCATCACGACCGGCGCCTCCATATCCAGGATCACCACCCCGATACTCTCCTGCACCTCGAAGGCCCTGGGCGGCAAGGGCGCCTTCGCCATCATAGAGCACAAGGGGACGCTCACGCGCCTCTTTCACCGGCCCGGGCGCGGCAAGCGCCACGCGTCGACTTCCACCAAGGCCATAGAGATGGACGTCGCAACGCAGAAGATCTACAGGACGCGCAAGGCCGCTTTCCTCCCGGACGCCCTCAAGCAGAAGAGGCTCGAAATCGTTCACGCGGAGATCAGGAAGGTCCGGGGCTCGGGGGTTGTCATAGGGGGGCTGGAGTACCACGGGGGCAAGGCGGGAGTCCTGGGAGTCATAACCGGCAAGGGGTATGAGCCGACCGAGGAAGACCTCGGGCTCTTCGAGATCCTGACGCGCCAGGCCGGGACGGCAATCAAGAACGCCGAGGAATTCGAGCGCACCCATATGCTGTCCATCACCGACGGGCTGACGGGCGCTTACAACTACAGGTTCCTCATAGACGCCATCGCCAAGGAGATAAACAGGGCCCAGCGCTTCAACGAGATCTTCTCCATACTCATGCTCGATGTCGACGGGCTTAAGGAATACAATGACGTGCACGGCCACCTGGGAGGCAGCGACGTAATAAAGAGAGTTTCGAGGATTTCCGCCAGTTGCCTAAGGTCGGTCGATATGTTATGTAAATACGGCGGTGATGAATTCGTGATAGTGTTGCCCCGTACGGCCAAGAAGGGGGCGGCTATCGCGGCCGAGCGGCTGAGGAAGGGAATCGAGAGGCATTGCTTCCCGGGCGAGGACGTGACCGGAGAGATAACCGCGAGCCTGGGGATCGCCACTTATCCGGAAGACGGCATCACCGTACAGGAGTTGATATCAAGGTCTGATCAGGCCCTTTACAGCGCGAAGAGACACGGAAGGAACAAGGTATGGCTAAGCGGGAGCAAGAAGCCCTATTCACGGGGCTGAGAAACAGAATAAAGAAGCGGCGCGCGACTATCGCGGTCATTGGCCTGGGCTATGTCGGCCTGCCGCTGGCCGTCGAGATGGCCAAGGCCGGCCAGAAGGTCTATGGCATCGACGTCAATGACGAGAAGGTGCGGTCGGTGAAGCGCGGCGTTTCCTACGTGCAGGACGTCAAGTCGAGCGATCTTAAGAAAGTCGTCAAGGCGGGCAAGCTCATCGCGACCACCGACTACTCGGTCATATCCGAGGCCGACGCCATCGACATCTGCGTCCCCACTCCGCTCCGCAAAACCAAAGATCCCGACATGAGATTCATACTGGCGGCGCTCGATGAGATAGAGAAATACGTGAGGCGCGGCCAGCTCGTCATACTCGAGAGCACGACCTATCCCGGAACGACCGAAGAGGTGGTACTGCCGAGGCTATCCAAAGACGGTCTCAAGGTGGGCCGCGATTTCTTCCTCGCGTTCTCGCCCGAGAGAGTGGACCCGGGCAACAAGAAGTTCGATACGGCCAGGATACCCAAGGTCGTCGGAGGCGTGACCGAGAAGTGCACCGCCGTCGCGTGCGATCTCTATAATTGCTGCGTCAAGAGCACCGTGCCCGTGAGCTCGACCACCGTGGCCGAGATGGTGAAACTTCTGGAGAACACCTTCCGGAGCGTCAATATCGGGCTCGTCAACGAGATGTGCCTCATGTGCGCCCGCATGGACATCGACGTCTGGGAAGTCATCGACGCCGCGGCAACCAAGCCCTTCGGCTTCATGCCGTTTTTCCCGGGCCCGGGGCTCGGCGGCCACTGCATTCCCATCGACCCCTTCTACCTGTCGTGGAAGGCCAGGATGGCCGGCTTCGAGACGCGCTTCATCGAGCTCGCCGGCCAGATCAACTCGTCCATGCCCGACTATGTCGTGTCCAAGGTAAACGACGTCCTCAACATCCACAGGAAGAGCATCAACGGCGCCAGGATCCTCGTTCTAGGCGTGGCTTACAAGAACGACGTCGACGATATCCGCGAGTCACCGTCGCTCGATATCATAGGCCTGCTCAAGGGCAGGGGAGCCAGGGTCGAATACGCCGATCCGCTTGTCAGCGAGATTTCGTTTGACGGCAAGAAGATGAAAAGTGTTAAGATAACGCGACCCGGACTCAAGGCCTATGACTGCGCGGTGATCGTCACCAATCATGCGGCCTTCAATTACAGGCAGATAGTCAAGAACTCGAGGGCCGTCATCGATACCAGGAACGCTCTTAAGAAGTTCAAAGCCCCGAATATATTCAAAATCTAGAGGCTAGGATGGCTAAGTTTCTCATTACCGGCGGAGCCGGTTTCATCGGATCGAATATCGCGAGGAAAGTGGTGAGTGACGGAGGCGAGGTCGTAATCCTCGACGATTTCTCCACGGGCTACGAATCCAACCTTGAAGACATCAAGAGCGACGTCACCGTCATAAAGGGCGACATCTGCAGCATGGACACGGTGAAGAAGGCCATGCAGGGCGTCGACTATGTCCATCATCACGCTGCCGTGGTCTCGGTGGTCCGCTCGGTGGACGATCCCGTGCGCACGTCCGAGGTCAATATCGACGGCACCCTGAACCTCCTGGTCGCCGCCCGCGACGCCGGCGTCAAGAGATTCGTCTTCGCGGGCTCGTCCTCGGCATACGGCGACAACCCGACGCTACCCAAGCGCGAGGACATGAAGGCCGAGCCGCTCTCGCCCTATGCCGTCTCCAAGCTCACGAGCGAGATGTACGTTAAGGTTTTTAACGACGTCTACGGGCTCCAGGCCGTGACGCTGCGTTACTTCAATATTTTCGGGCCCTACCAGGATCCGACGAGCCAGTACTCCGCGGTTATCCCCATCTTCATAAAGCGCCTGGCCCGCGGCGAGTCGCCTGTCGTCTACGGCGACGGCGAGCAGTCGCGCGACTTCACCTATATCGACAATGTCGTCCAGGCCAATTTGCTGGCCGCCACGGCCGAGGGCGCGCCCGGCAAGGTGTTCAATGTAGCCTGCGGCGACCGCTTCACGCTCAATGACCTCCTCAAGCGGCTGCACGGCCTCGTGGGAAACAGCACGGAGGCCACGTATGAAGCCGCCAGGGCGGGCGATGTCAAGCACTCGCTGGGAGACATCAGCCAGGCCAGAGAGATCCTGGGTTACGAACCCCTCGTGACCTTTGAAGAGGGCCTCAAGAAGACCGTCGACTGGTTTCTCCCCAAGGCCTGATCTTAAGGCCTCTGAGGCCGGACCCCGAACCTAAAGCAAGCCCCCTTAAGTGCCGAACTATACCCTGGGAAGAGTGTATCAGCAGCCGTTCTTGCCGGAAGGAAAACTATGCTTTCTCTGCCGGACTTGAAGTCGATTGTGAAATCGATTAATGCGCGTGAGCTCCAGGGGCGCGGGGCCGCCGGGCGCGGCGACGGGGCCGCGGCCCGGCCCAAGGACACGTCACGGCTGGCGGGCCTCGAGTCTTTCATGGTCGAGGTGGCCGTAAACACGCGCCTCGACCTCATAGCGCTCGTCGAGACCGATGCCCGGGGCAAGTCGGCGGGCATTATCGCCGCCGGGCGGTCAGGGCTCACCAGCGTCATGTCGGTGCCATCCCTGGAGGACAGGGGGCCCCTGGCCAAGCTGATACGCGAGGACAATCCCAGGGGCGGCAGGGGCAAGATCATCGTCTCCAACGAGGTCTTCCCGCGCGACGGCACCTGGTGCGAACTCATACCCATGGACTCCAGCGTCGCCTATTTCTACCAGCCGTTCTCGAAACTACCCGTTCCCGGAATCGAAAGGCGCCTGGGCCTGGAAGAGGGCATGCGCCTGGCGTGCATCGCGGTGAACGAGTCGGACGCGGGGGGCGAGAAAGACCTCGAGGTGAGGGCGCTCCTGGCGGCCAGCCTCGTGGCCAACCTCCGGAGAGGCATGGACGACAGCGCGGCCGACGAGTTCCAGGAGGAGAGAGTCGAGCTCTTAAGCCGGCTCACGTCGAGCATCGCGCATGAGATCAAGAATCCGCTCACGGGCATCTCCGCCGGCGTCCAGTACCTTGCGAGAAAACTCCCGCCGGGCGCCACCGAGGAGGAAACCGTAGAGTTCATACTCACCGAGATCAACAGGCTGAGCCGTATCATAGACGACCTCTACTCGGTCTCGAAGCCGCCGCCCCTGATATTCGTCGAAACCGATGTCGCGGACGTCATCAACAAGAGCCTCCTGTGCCTGAGCGAAGAGGTCCTCAAGAGGGAAATCTCCACCGAGGTGTCGCTCGCCAAGGACGCCCCGCCCATCAAGGCCGACCCCGACAGGCTGCAGCAGGTCTTCATCAACGTCATCAAGAACGCCATCGAGGCATGCCCGACAGGCGGCCGGGTGGAGATACGCATGGCCTGCTCGGGCCACAATATCCACATCGAGTTCGCAGACGACGGCTGCGGCATACCCATAGACGAGATCGACAAGATATTCGAACCCTTCCACAGCGGCAAGGCCAGCGGCACCGGCCTCGGGCTGTACCTGAGCCGCAACATCGTGGAGAGGCATCGCGGGACCATAGATGTCTCGCAGGCGAGGGACAGGGGAACCGTGTTCACGGTGACCCTTCCCATAAGGGACGCGCGCCATGGCTAGAATACTGGTAGTCGACGACCAGGACACCATCAGGCACTTCCTCTCGAAGGCCATCGAGGAGGAAGGCCACGACGTCTGCGTAGCCGCGTCCGGGGAGGAGGCGCTCGAGTTCTTCGCCAGCGACGCGCCCGAGGTCGTTATCTTAGACTACAAGATGCCCGGCATGAACGGCATCAAGGTCTTGAAGAAAATAAAGGAAATCGAGCAGCAGACCACCGTCATCATGATCACGGCCTACGGCGAGGTCTCTTGCGCCGTCAAGGCCCTCAAGGCGGGCGCCTATGACTACATTCCCAAACCCGTCGACATCGACCATCTCCTGCTCACCATCAAGCGCGCGCTCGAGTCCAAGAAGCTCTGGCTCGAGATAGCCCACTGGAGGAAGAAGCAGCTTCTCAGCTTCGACTTCGACTTCGTGATAGGCAAGAGCAAGGCCATGATGGACCTCATGGGCATGATCGAAAACCTCGCCAGGAGCGAGACCACGACCGTGCTCATCGAGGGCGAGAGCGGCACGGGCAAGGAACTCGTGGCCAACATAGTCCACAAGCTGAGCCCGCGGCGGAACGAGCCCTTCATGGAGCTTAACTGCGGGGCGCTGCCCGAGCAGCTCTTAGAGAGCGAGCTCTTCGGCCACGAGCGGGGCTCTTTCACCGACGCCAAGGCGCAGAAGCTGGGTCTATTCGAACTCGCAAATGGCGGCACCGTATTTCTCGACGAAGTGGCCGAGATGAGCCTTACCATACAGGTGAAGCTGCTCCGGGTGATGGAGCGCATGACCTTCAAGCGCGTGGGCGGCACCCGCGACATCAAGGTCAGCCTGCGCATTATCTCGGCGACCAACCGCGACCTGTCGACAGCCGTGAGGCAGGGGAGCTTCCGCGAGGACCTCTATTACAGGCTCAAGGTGGTCCCGCTGCGCGTTCCGCCGCTGCGCGAGAGGGTGGAGGACATAGAGATCCTGGCCAAGCACTTTCTCAATAACTACAATACGGTCTTCTCCAAGAACGTCCAGGGGTTCTCGCCCAAGGCGATCGAGGCCATGGCCGGGTACAACTGGCCCGGCAATGTGCGCGAACTCAAAAACGTGGTCGAGCGCGCCGTGCTCCTCTTTGACGGCGACTTCGTCGAGCCCGAGCACCTCTCGCTGGGCGAGATGAGCGGCAGCGAGGCCGACGAGTCCTTCGAGATACTGGAAAGAGCGCTGTCTTCCGGACTTCCTGAGAACGGTATTGATTTTGACGGCCTTATCGGTAGTATAGAGATGGAACTCATTGATAGGGCCATGAAACAGAGCGGCTTCAACCAGAGCAAGGCAGCACGGTTGCTCGGCATCAAGCGCGACAAGTTGCGCTACAAGGTGAAGGCGCTCGAAGCCGTTGCAGGTGCCAGGGATGGCGGGAACTCCACATAAGAGACTCAAGAGACTTGCCCCGGGCATAATGCCGTACGCAAAGGCGGCGGCGCTCCTGTTTCTCATCATCTGCCGCTGCGGTTATTCGGCTTCTCCATCGCTCTCGTCCAATATCAAGCGCATTTACATTCCCACCTTCGAAAACGAGACCACAAGGTATGGCATCGAGCAGGACCTCACCAGGGTCGTGGGGGAGGCTTTCGCCACCGACAACAGGCTCACGGTCGTATCCGAGCGGGACGCCGACGTGATGTTGAGAGGCGTCATCGTGAGGTATGAGAAGGGAGCTTTCACATTCGACCGGGCGGCGACAGTCGACGAGTACCGCGTGAGCATCTCGATTTCGGTCGTTCTCGAGGACCTCGCCGAAGGCAAGATACTGTGGGAAGACGACACCATGAACGCGTGGGAGGCCTACAATGAGACCGAGGAGGAGGCCGCCAACGAGGACGAAGCCACCGCCAGGGTGATGATCACGCTGGCAAACGACATCGTCTCACGCACTCTGGAAGGATGGTAGACATGGAGCGCGAGCTCATCATTGTAGGCGGAGGGCCGGCGGGGCTCACGGCGGGGCTCTACGCGTGCAGGTCGGGCCTTTCGGCAACCATATACGAGAAGGGCTATCCCGGCGGCCTGGCGGCCACCACCGACCTTATAGACAACTACCCCGGCTTCGCCGACGGCGTAAACGGCATGGAGCTCGGGGACATGATGAAGAAGCATGCCGAGCGCTTCGGCGCTAAGATAGTGAGCTCTCAAGTCGAGAAGGTGTGGCGCGAAGATGGCGGGGCCAAGGTGTCGGTAAAGGGCGAGACCGTTCCGGCCGGGGCCGTCATAGTCGCCACCGGCTGGTCGCCCAAGAAGCTCGGCGTCCCGGGCGAGGAGGAACTCAC
>Ga0272444_10001405_pt1 | contig 23162 bp, 18 predicted proteins | sample SSMForm13_FD_201033 | JGI IMG/M metagenome (GOLD analysis project Ga0272444, IMG submission 201033) | Marine sediment archaeal communities from Little Sippewissett salt marsh, Falmouth, MA, United States - SSM-Form-13 | ecosystem: Environmental > Aquatic > Marine > Wetlands > Sediment ...
AGAGTAACGCGGTCGAGAGAATATAGAAAAGACCCAGGACCCAAGACACAGGACCCAAGAAATGAATAACATAGTCTTGTGTCTTGAGTCGTGAGTCTTGAGTCTAAAAGGTAAATATGACGTTTAAAGAGAAACTGAAGAAAGATGTGATCCTGCTGGACGGTGCCTTCGGCACGTACGCCCAGTCCCTTGGCCTGAGCGACGCGCATTTTAAAGATAGGCCGGGCTGCATGGAATACCTTTCACTTGTAAGCCCGGAATTCGTGACCAGGATACATCACGATTACCTGGAAGCGGGCTCGGACGCCGTGGAGACCAATACTTTCGGGGCGAACGCCGTAAAACTTTCCGAGTACGGCCTCGCGGATAAAGTCTACGAGATAAACCTCGCCGGTACCCGGCTCGCGCGCATTGTCGCGGATTCCTTCTCTTCCGATACCCGGCCGCGGTACGTTATAGGCGATATGGGGCCCACCGGCAAGCTGCCTTCATCCACCGATCCCGCGCTGGGTGATATCGGTTACCGCGAACTTAAAAAAATATACCACGACCAGGCGCTCGGCATAATAGACGGCGGCGCGGACGCGCTGCTGGTGGAGACCGCCCAGGACCTTTTGGAGATGAAAGCCGCCGTGTCCGGGGCGAAAGAGGCCATGAAGGAAAGAGCGAAAGAGCTGGTGCTGATGGCGCAGTGCACGCTGGCGAATAACGGGCGTATGCTGCTCGGCACGGAAGTCTCCGCCGTCATGGCGACCATGGGCCATCTCGGAGTGGATGTCGTGGGCCTGAACTGCAGCACGGGCCCCCTGGAAATGGAACGAGCCCTTGGCTTTTTAGGTAAAAACTCCCCGTGTTTTATATCCTGCGTGCCCAATGCCGGTCTTCCGGTGGAACAGGAAGGCCGGACCGTGTATCCGCTCGCCCCGCGGGAAATGGCGGGGATAATGGCGCGTTTCTCAAAAAAATACGGGCTGGATGTAATAGGCGGCTGCTGCGGAACGTCACCCGACCATATACGCGAAATGCGGAAAGCATTAAAACGCCATAAAAAAAGAAAATTCCGCCGTGGACGTTTTGTTTCCAGTTTTTACGCCGCTTTTGACACGCAGAAGATAAAGCGCCCCATAAAAATAGGGGAAAGGATCAACACACAGGGCTCGAAAAAGATGAAGGGCCTTCTGATGGATGAGGATTATGACAGCATCGTGGAACTGGCGAAACACCAGCAGAGAAGCGGCGCGGAAGCGCTGGATGTCTGCGCGGTGCTTACGGAAAGGTCCACGGAGAAAAGGGACGCCGTGATCCTTACGCGCAGGCTGTCCGAAAGCGTACGTGTGCCGCTTATGATAGATTCCACCAGTTACGATGTCATGGAAGCGGCCGTGGAAAGCTATCCGGGCACGGCGCTCATCAATTCGGTGAACCTTGAGGACGGCGGGGATAAAGCCAGGCGCGTGTTCGCGCTCGCGAAGGAACACGGCAGTTTTATCGTGAACCTGGTAATAGACAAAAGCGGCATGGCCAGGACCGCCGAACACAAAATAAAGGCCGCCGAAGAGCTGTATTCCATAGCGACCGGCGAATACGGCATCGAGCCGTACCGCCTGCTGTTCGATATGCTGACGTTCACCCTGGGGACGGGCGAGAAAGAATACCGCGCTTCCGCCATGGACACTTACAGGGCGATCAGGTCGCTGAAGAGGAAACACCCGCAGGCCCTCACCGTGCTGGGGGTGAGCAATGTCTCTTTCGGCCTTCCAAAGGCGGCCCGCGGCGTACTTAACATGGTGTTCCTTCATCACGCGGTCCGTGCGGGACTTGACGCCGCTATAGTAAACCCGGACGAATATATCGCTTATAAAGATATACCGCCAAAAGAAAGAAAACTTGCCGAGGACCTCATATTCAACAGGCGCCCCGAAGCCCTGGCCCGCCTGGTGGAATATTTTTCGGGTAAATCCGCGGGTAAGGAAAGGGCGCCGGGCCCCGCGCATGGCGCGGAACTACCCGTGGAAGAAAAACTGAAAAGATGTATCTTTGAAAGAAATAAGAGCGGCATAGTCCCGCTTCTTGATGAGGCGATGAAAAAATATCCCGCGGAAGAGATAATAAACAACGTGCTGATGGACGCCATGAAAGAGGTCGGCAGCAGGCTTGACAGCGGCGAAATGGTGCTGCCGTATGTCCTGCAGTCGGCCGAGGTCATGCGGAAAGCCATTGAATATCTGGAGAATTATCTCTCCGGGGAAAAAGCGCTCGCTCGGGGGAAAGTGCTCCTGGCCACTGTTTTCGGGGATGTGCACGATATAGGCAAGAACCTGGTGAAGATGATACTGGAGAATAACGGTTTCAAGGTGATAGATCTCGGCAAACAGGTCCCCGTCGAGAAGATAATCGAGGAAGCCGGGAAGAACAAAGTGGACGCGGTGGGCCTGAGCGCGCTGCTTGTTTCCACGGCCTGCCACATGAAGACATGTGTCCAGTCTATGCATGACGCGGGGCTCGATTACCCGATACTTCTGGGAGGGGCCCCCATAAACAAGAGGTTCGCTAAAGAGGCGTCCGCTCTTAAGGATGACAGCGTGTATTCAGGCGGGGTCTTTTACGCCAGGGACGCGTTCACGGGGCTTTCCATAATGCAGGCTTTGATGGACCCGGCAGGCAGGAAGAAGATGATGGCGGAGTACCGGGAGCAGTTCGCGGAGAGCGACAAGCAGCCAGCGACGAGCGACAAGCGACGAGCGACAAGCGACAAGCGACAAGCGGCAAGCGACAAGAAGATCCCCACGCCGCCGTTTCACGGCGTGCGGACAATTGTTAACATACCCGCGGATGAGGTGTTCGCGCGTCTTGACCAGCGCATGCTTTTTGACCTCGCGTGGGGCGCGAAAGCCAGGGACGAGAAAGAAAAGAAGCGTCTTATAGAAAAAGAGTACCGGCCCATGCTGCATGAGATGAAGGAAGAATGCATACGGAAAGGATGGCTGGACCTGAAAGCGGTATATGGTTACTTTAAATGCCGGGTGAGCGGTGAAGAGATGGAGGTCATCGATGAGTCGGGCCATGCCCTTGAAACATTCGATTTCCCGCGTTCCGGCGGCAAAGCGGATATATCCCTGGCGGATTATTTTGCCAGCGTTCCGGCGGAGGACGTGGTCATGTTCCAGGCGGTGACGGTGGGCGATAAGGTAAACGAAGCGATCGGAAAGCTGAACGAGGCGAAAGAAGTGACGAAAGCGTTCCTCCTTCACGGCCTTAGCGTGCATCTGGCGGAAGCGCTTGCCGGCTACATCCACGACAGGATACGCGCTGAACTGGGCCTTGGAAAACAGCAGGGCAAGCGGTACAGCCCCGGCTATCCTTTGTGGAAGCGCCTTGAGGACCAGAAAAAGATATTCAGGCTGCTTGATGTTACCAGCCGCATAAACGTCCGCCTGACAGAAGCTTACCAGATGGTCCCCGAGCAGTCCACGACCGCGATGGTGGTGCATAGTGCCGAAGCTAAATACTAGATCAGACTCAAGACGCAAGACCCAAGACACAAGTCTTGAGTCATGGGTCTTGAGTCTTAATTATTGTAAGAGAGGGAAAGATGGCTGAATGCAAAATAACTGCAAATAAAAAGCGCTGCAACTGCACTTATGAGCCGTGTTCAAAAAAGGGCATTTGCTGTGACTGCCTGCAGTACCATCTCAATATGGGCGAATTTCCCGCGTGCCTGTTCCCCGATGATGTAGAAAAAACATACGACAGAAGCATAGAGAGGTTCATCAAGACATACCAGGAACGCGGGCGCTGGTGGTAGTTAGCATGTAGCATGTGGCATGTAGCATGTAGCGTTGACATGTAGTATGTGGTGATGGAAAAAGAAAGATATGGAAAGATTTAGCCGTTGGCAGATAAGAATACACGATAGACATCCTTTGTTGTCACAAATCGGTACTCGCGTTATTGCGGGGCTTATAGTTGCTGCATTAGTAGCGGTTTGGGGTCTTATATATGTTTCGCCTCATCCGAATGCCAATATTAAGAAAAGTTCAGATTCAAAGTCAGCGGAGATAACCATAACGAATACCGGTCTTTTGCCAGCAAGCAAAGATTATAGTATAGTTTCTCCTGCGAATGTTACAACAACAACGACGGTTCGGACAGGAAAAGAGTATGTTTCAGAAGAAAAGCCACCAAAAGAAAATGTCAAGTTCTTTAAAGTAAACAATCTTCCCAGGGACGCAATAATTAAGATTATAGTTGAAGGAAGCGATCAAATTAGCATTGAATAAACTTTAATGTTTGTTTTGTTAATATGCTTCAAAAAGAGAAAACGGGTCACGGGCCACGGGACACGAGTCACGGATCGCGAAGCGAGCGACCAGCGACAAGCGACGAAAACAAGTAGCAAGCGAAAAAGCGCGTAGTAAGCGTCAATGCTACATACTACATGCCACATGCTACATACTGATCATGCAGAAAGCTTATGACGTTATAGTTACCGGCGGGGGGCATGCCGGGTGCGAGGCCGCCCTGGCCGCGAGCCGCATGGGCGCAAGCGCCCTTCTTGTCACTCTTAAAAAAGAGGCGATCGGTTACACCTCCTGCAACCCCTCTATCGGCGGCGTGGGCAAAGGTCAGCTTGTCAAGGAAGTGGACGCTCTCGGCGGTGAAATGGCGAAAGCCGCGGACGCGAGCTGCATACAGTTCCGCATGCTGAACTCTTCCAAGGGTTACGCCGCGAGATCTTCCAGGATGCAGATAGACCGCGCGATTTACAATAGATATATGCTGGAACGCCTTTCCGCGCAGGAAGGGCTGGATATCCTGGAGGACGAGGTCGTTGAGGTCCTTGTTTCCGAAGGCCGGTGCCGCGGAGCGCGCACGGCCAAAGGGAATATCTTAAAAGCTTCCAATGTCATCCTTACAACCGGGACTTTCATGAACGGCAGGATGCATATAGGCCTTGAGCATTTTCCCGGCGGCCGTCTCGGCGAAGACGCTTCCACGGGCCTTTCCGAAAATCTTTCTTCTTTAGGATTCAGTATCGGCACACTGAAGACAGGCACGCCGGCCAGGCTGGACGGCAGGACCATCGATCTTTCCGGACTCGACCGGCAGGACGGCGACGGGCTCGTCATCCCGTTCTCTTTCTCGACGGGAAAAATAGAACTGCCCCAGAAGCCGTGTTATATAACCAGGACAAATGAAAGGACGCACCGCATCATAAAGGAGGGGCTTGACAGGTCGCCGCTCTATACGGGAAAAATAAAGTCAACGGGCGTGCGTTACTGCCCGTCTATCGAGGATAAGGTCGTCAGGTTCCCGGAGAGGGATTCTCATATAGTGTTTCTGGAACCGGAGGGGCTGGACACCGATGAATATTACCCGAACGGGATATCCACGAGCCTTCCGGAGGATGTGCAGGAGCGCATGATAAGGAGCATCAGGGGGCTGGAAAACGCGAAAATAAATAGACCCGCGTACGGTATTGAGTATGATTTTGTGGACCCGACGCAGCTTCTGGCGACGCTTGAGACGAAGACCGTAAAGGGCCTTTTCATGGCGGGTCAGATAAACGGCACAACGGGATATGAGGAAGCGGCGGCGCTGGGTCTTATGGCGGGGATAAACGCGGCCCGGAGATGCAGAGGCGAAAGCCCCGTTGTGCTTGAAAGGTCCCGGGCTTATATAGGGGTGCTTATAGACGACCTCGTGACCAAGGGGACAAAGGAACCTTACAGGATGTTCACGTCGCGGGTGGAACACAGGATCATGGTGCGCGAGGATAACGCCGATGAGCGCCTATCTGGGATCGGGCGGGATCTCGGGCTTGTCGAGGAAAGCGCGGTGCAAAGGGTAAAGAGCAAAGTGCGGAGGGTCAACGATGAAAAGGAACGCCTGCGAAAGATGTCTTTACTCCAGACCCTGAAAAGGCCCCATGTTTCATATGAAGATGTCTTAAAAACGGCGCCAGGATCCGGAACAAGACTTTCTTATTACGAAAAGGTCCGGTTGGAAGTCGACGTCAAGTATGCCGCTTACATCGAAAGGGAACTGGCGAGGATAAAAAAGTTCGAGGACCTGGAAAAGATACGCATTCCCGAAAGGTTTGACTACTCGGCTATTTCCGGGCTTTCCAACGAGATAAAGGAAAAACTCGCGCGTTTCACTCCCTTAACACTTGGCCAGGCTTCACGCATCTCGGGAGTGACCCCCGCGGCGATCACGATCCTTATGGTACGGCTGAGAGCGGGAGGCAGAAAGCGACAAGCATTGTCATCTCGAGCGAACGAACGTAGTGAATGAGTCGAGAGATCTTTAATATGTAGGAAAGGCAGTGGTTCCCTTCGAGATTTAGCTGAATTTTTTAACGCCTTTTTTCGAACATTTTGAAGAGGTGTAAAATGAACTCGCCCCTGCGGGGCTCAGACAACATTTTACACTTTTTCCCTTCAAAAGTTGTAAAAAAGGCTAAAATTCACAATAAATCTCTCCGGGATCCACTACCTTTCCGGTATAATAAAACTGAACATCAGGCAAGTCGCAAGCGAAAAGTACGTTGCAAGCACGAATGCTACATACTACATGCCACATGCTGCATGCTAAACAAGCCGCAAGCGTTGAACGATATACGACATACGATATACGATGTACGAGCGACCAGCGACGAGCGACGAGCAACTAAAAAGACAAACAATGCATTACTATCCATTCAGCACATACTTGAAGGAAAAATACGGCGAGAAGGTGATGAAAATAAGCCTTAACGCGGGTCTAACGTGCCCGAACAGGGATGGAGCGTCCGGCCGGAGGGGCTGCGTTTTCTGCAACGAGAACGCTTTCAGCCGATACGCCGGCACCGGGCTTTCCCTGCGCGAACAGATCGATTCTTCGATCGAAAGCGCCAGAGAAAGGGGGATAAACAAGTTCATCGCGTATTTCCAGAACGCCACAAACACGAACGCGGAACCCTCAAAACTGAGGGAAATATATGATGTGGTAAGGGAATATCCGGATATAGTGGCCATTTCCATATCTACCCGGCCCGATTGTGTTGATGACGAAAAGCTGGATGTCATACGGGAATATACCCGTGATCATGAAGTGTGGGTGGAATACGGCATACAGACGGTACACGACAGGTCTCTTGAGCTTTTGAAAAGGGGGCACACATACGCCGATTCGGTGAATGCCGTCCGCGAAACGTATAAAAGAGGAATAAAGGTGGGCGCGCATATCATCCTGGGTATCCCGGGAGAATCAAAAAAGGACATGATCACGACAGCCGGGGAGATATCCGGGCTCGGCATAGACGGCGTAAAACTGCACGTCATGCAGGTGTTCAGGGGCACGGAACTGGAAAAAATGTACGATAAAGGGGCCTTAACGCTTATGGACAGGGCAGCATACGTGCAAGCGGCGTGCGACTTTCTTGAAAATCTCAGACCCGGCTGCGTTGTTTTAAGGCTGGTCTCGGATGCCAAAGAACCGTTTCTTGTGGCCCCTGAATGGTCCGGCGATAAACTACCCGTGATAAACGGCGTTGAAGCGGAATTCAAGCGCAGGGGGACCCGCCAGGGCGAATATTTTTCTTTTACCGTGATATGATTATATGATAGTATATAGCGATGAATCATCATAAATCAAGCGGAGGTTGGATATGAACATGAAAGTATTGGCATATTTGGTGATATTTGTCATAGTATTCGCCGTATCCGGTGAGAGTTTCGGGGAATCAGATTCGTCTGACCTTTTTAAACGGGGCCTTCTCGGCGCCGGCGCCGGCGCCGTAGGCGGCGCGGCCTCGGGCGCGAAAGGCGGAGATGTATGGAAAGGCGCGCTTGCGGGAGCGGGCGTGAACATAATAGGCGGGGCCCTTCTTGATTCCATGTCGGGGGAGAAGGTAAAGGATGTGCAGCAGGTGGATTCATCGTCACCCAGGGCGGCTTACTCGGACGGCTATGAGGACGGTTACGCCAACGGGTATAAGAAAGGGTACACCGAAGGATATAAGGACGGGGTAAAGGAATCGCCTGCACGGTAAACCCGTAATAGGCACATGATCCAGGGAAACCTGTTCCTTCTAACAGGATGGTTTCCCTGTTTTTTCAAAAGGAGAACATATGTACAGAGAACAGATAAAAGTGGTGGACTGCACCGTACGGGACGGCGGCCTCATAAACGACCATTATTTTGACGATCATTTCGTCCGGGAGGCGTACAAGGCCCTCTCAGCCGCGGGTATCGACTACATAGAAATAGGGTACAGGTGCTCAAAGAGCATAATGTCACCCGACAAGTTCGGGAAATGGAAGTTCTGCGAAGAGGATGAGATAAAACGCGCAATAGAAGGGATCGAATCAAGATCAAAGATCTCCGTGATGGTGGACGTGGGCCGCGTGGAAAAAGACGACATACTTCCGTGCAAGGACAGCGTCATAGATATGATAAGGGTCGCGACCTATGTAAAGGACGCGGATAAGGCGATAGATCTTGCCAATGAGGCCACAAATAAAGGCTACGAGGCGACCATAAACATAATGGCCATATCCACCGCCCTGGATACGGAACTGAACGAGGCCCTGGACCAGATAGAACGGGAGACAAAGGTCTCCGCGGTGTACATCGTTGATAGTTACGGAGCGCTGTATTCGGAGAACATAACCTATCTTGTAAATAAGTACAAGAAATACCTCAAGACAAAAGAGGTCGGGATACACGGGCACAACAACCAGCAGCTGGCTTACGCGAACACGATCCAGGGCATAATAGACGGCTGCAACTATGTTGACGGCACGATCTACGGCATAGGAAGGGCCGCGGGGAACTGCCCGCTGGAGCTTTTGATAGGTTTTCTGAAGAACCCCAAATTCGACATCAGGCCCGTCCTTGATGTGATCTCAAAAGAATTCATACCCTTGAGGCAAAAAATGGAATGGGGGTATATCATCCCTTACGCGATCACGGGTATGCTGAACGAACATCCGAGGGTGGCGATGACGATGCGCAAGACCGATAAAAAAGACGACTACAGGGAATTTTACGAAAGTATGTCGGCCTCGGAAGTGGATTAGGTAAATACAGGTGGTCGGGACAGGTTCCCTGTAGCAGCATAATATCTGGCCGGAACCAGTCCCGTTATTTTTACTTTTACGGGTCACGAGTCACGGGACACGGGTCACGGACAGAGGACAGAGAATGGATATAAAGCTGTTCAAAGAGCTGCCGCTTATGGGAATAATCAGGGGCATAAGGCCCGATGATACCCGGCCTCTTCTGGATACCGTCATGGAGTCGGGCCTCCGGACCATAGAGGTGACCATGAACACCCCGGGAGCCCCGGGGATAATATCAAAAATGCGGGCCGCCTCAGACGACGGTATTAACGTAGGTGCGGGCACCGTGCTTTCCGTGGACGACCTTAATAGAGCCCTGGACGCCGGCGCCGGTTTCATAGTGATGCCCTGTCTTGTGGAGGATGTTATGACCGGATGCGTGGACGCGAAGATACCTGTTTTCCCGGGAGCCCTTACCCCGCAGGAAGTGATGGACGCCTGGCAGGCGGGCGCGGCGATGGTAAAGATCTTTCCGGCCGGGATCATGGGCCCGCGATACATAAAGGAGCTCAAAGCGCCTTTTGACAAAACAGAGCTGATAGCGGTGGGGGGCGTCCAACCGGATAATGTCAAAGAGTATTTCGCCAGCGGCGCGTCCGCGGTAGCCTTTGGCGCAAGCGTTTTCCGCAGGAAATGGATCGAGGACAGGGATTTCGCGTCTATAGGCCAGCTCATAAAAGAATATGTCAGGGAAGTGGAACAAGCGACAAGCGACAAGAACTAGTAGCAGGCGCAAGTCTTGAGTCTAAAAATATGCGAATACTCTCTTGGAACGTTAACGGCATAAGGTCGGCGGCGGAAAAAGGTTTTCTAAAATGGCTGGAAAAAGAATCCCCGGACATCATGTGCCTTCAGGAGACAAAAGCCATGCCGTCCCAGCTGGACGGCCCCCTCGCGGAGCCCGAAGGGTACATCTCGTACTGGAACGGTCCCGCCCGCAAAGGGTACGCGGGAGTGGCTGTCTACACAAAGAAGAGACCGGCCTCCGTCGATAAGGACTTCGGCCCCGCGTCTTTTGACACGGAAGGCCGGGCGCTTATTTTAAGGTTCAAGGGGCTTACGCTGATGAACGTCTATTTTCCCAACGGCCGGATGGGCAAGGACAGGCTGGAATACAAACTTGCTTTTTACGAAGAGTTCCTCAATTACCTCAAAAAAACAAAAGATGGCAACATAGTGATCTGCGGCGATTTTAATACCGCGCATAAGGAGATCGACCTGGCGCGCCCCAAAGAGAACCGGATGTTCTCGGGGTTCCTCCCCGCCGAGAGAGAATGGATGGACAGGTTCACGGCGCGCGGTTATATCGATACGTTCAGGAATTTCAACAATGGCGGCGGGAACTATACCTGGTGGGATTACAAGAGCCGCGCTCGGGAAAGGAACGTGGGGTGGAGGATCGATTATTTTTTTGTAAACAAAAAGGCCCTCCCGCGGGTAAAAAACGCTTTTATCATGCCGGATGTCAGGGGATCGGACCATTGTCCCGTCGGCATAGAATTTAAATAGCATGGCCAGAGATATACCAAGACTGCTTATTGCCGATAAAAAGAGCCGGATATATGACGTGCCTTATCTGGAAGGCGCCGGCATGAAAGGCGGAGAATACTTCCGTCTTACGCCCGGCGAGCTTGTAAAGCTCCACCCGGACAGTGAACTCTTCATGCTTCCGGACAGAAAACCCGTGGGATATGACGCTTCCTCCGGACGTTTTGCCGTTATTGACAAAAACCCCCTTATCGGGAAAAACGAGCCCTGTTACGCCGTGTCGGCGTTCCTGGCCCCGGGTTATACGGCCTCTTACAGCGCCTGCTATAAAGAGAGGCCGTCGGCGCGCATGCTGCCGCTTTTCAGTTATGCTCCCGCGGTTTTTTACAAGAACGCTTTTTATGCCCCCGGGATACGTGTTGACAGGGAAAAAAGACAGGAGCTCAGCGGGATGGATGCCGGGGCGCTGCGGAAGGGCGTGCGTGACCTGCGGAAGATATTCCCCCGCAACCGCCTTGTGCGCCATCTGGAAAGGTGCGCGCTTGTTTACGGCTGTCCCGCGGCGAAGAACTTTTTTCTTAAAAGGTATGAGGGCCCTCTGCCTTCATCGCCTTTCTGTAACGCCAGGTGCATCGGATGCATCTCACACCAGCCCGGACGAAGCTGTCCCGTGACACAGCCCAGGATCACGTTTGTCCCCACGCCGGAAGAAATAGCGGAAACGGCCCTTTATCATATCGGCGGGGTGAAGGACCCCGTGGTGAGTTTCGGCCAGGGATGCGAAGGTGAACCGCTTGTGGTGGGGGAGGTCCTGGAACAGGCGGTGAAGCTTATAAGAAAAGCCACATCAAAAGGCGTGATCAACCTTAACACCAACGCCAGCAGGCCCGATTGCCTGGGCCGCCTTTTTGACAGCGGCCTGGACTCGATACGCGTAAGCGTTAACAGCGTGCGGGAACCTTACTACACGGCATATTATAAGCCGAAAGGATATACGTTCCCGGATGTGGTGCGGTCGGTGAGGATCGCCAAGAAAAAAGGCGCGTTTGTGTCCATGAACTATCTTGTCATGCCCGGTTTCACGGACCTTAAGGAAGAAGCCGCGGCGCTATTGCATTTCTTGGATAAAACAGGTATAGATATGATACAATGGCGCAATCTGAATTACGATCCGCTGGGATATTTCCGCAAGATGCGCTTCAAAGCGAAGAGGGAAGATATGATAGGCATGGATGTGCTGATAAAGACCGTGGAAAAGCGGTATCCGGGCATGATGAAAGGATATTTTAACCCGTCGCGCAGGCGCATGCGCAGAAGACAGAGCGAGTGCCAAGGGTAGGGGCAGGCCCCTGTGCCTGCCCTGATAAGGATAAAGGTTAAAGGATGAGTAGAAGACAGATATTCGATATTAGATGTTCGATGTTCGCCGTTACGGCGGTGGTATTGTGCGTCCTAACGGGGTGCGCGCGCCAGCCGGAACCGCCAGAGATAAGTATTAACGCGAAAAGCGCCGTGATAATTGACGCCAGAAAGAACACGGTCCTGTATTCAAAAGACCCCGATAAAAGATTTCCCCCGGCGTCCACCGCGAAAGTGATGACAGCGGTGGTAGCGGCGGAGAACGCGCCTTTATCTCGGACGATGAGGCCCGGAGAGGGTATAGCGGATGTGGAACCCACCGTCGCGGGCCTTAAACCGGGTGTTGAGTACCGGCTGAAGGACCTGATAGCGGCTATTTTGATACAGTCGGCCAATGACGCGGCCATTGTAATAGCGGAAGGCATAGCCGGCAGCGAAGCGGATTTTGCCGCGCTTATGAACAACAAAGCCCGGGAAATAGGTATGGAGGACACTTACTTCGCCAACGCCTCGGGGCTTCCCACCGGGGTAAAGGACAGCCAGTACACTACGGCGAATGACCTGGCCAGATTGATGCAGTACGCTAAAAGGAAAAAAATAATAGTGACGATGATCTCAAAAAAAGAGATGGATATACGCGGCGGCGACGGGGAGAAGATAGAGCTCAAAACCCACAACAAAGTTTTGCTGCAAAAAAAGGACGCGCCGTGGGGCAAGACGGGTTATACGAGGGAAGCCAAACGCACGTTTGTCGGCATGGACCCCTCGTCCAAGCCGCATATAGTTTTCGCGCTCCTCCAGTCCAATGAGCTCTGGAGCGACATAATAAAACTTAATATCAACGGGCTGGAGGCCTACCACGAGAGCCGGAGGACCATATTTTCCGATATCATGGACTGGGTGAAGTCCAGCCGCGAACGCGGCCGCGAAGCGGTACTGGGGGTGGCATGACGAACAAGCTCGCGGTGGCTTTTCTGTGGCACATGCACCAGCCGATGTACAAGGACCTCGTGACGGGCAAATATTACCTTCCCTGGGTGCGGCTGCATTCAACGCATTCGTATCTGGACATGGCGTCCGTTCTGGAAAGGTTCCCCGAGGCCAGGGCGACTTTTAATTTTACGCCTTCTTTGATATGGCAGTTAAAAGACCTTTCGGAGAACCCGGATGTCGACGATAAATACCTGGAACTTTCCCGGAAGAGGCCGGAAGACCTGACGGACGAAGACAAGTTCTTTATCCTCAAGCATTTTTTCTCCTGCGATGTCGAGCGCGGCATATCGTCTTTTCATAAATACCAGGAGTTTTTCTTCAGGAGGGGTACGGACCTGCGGGAAGAGGAGCTCATCAGGAAGAGCAAAGATTTCAGCGCGGCCGATTTCAGGGATATCCAGGTATTCTTCAATTTAAGCTGGTGCGGTTTCACCCTTAAGGAAAAGGACCATCTGGTGAAAAAACTCGTGCACAGGGCCGGCGGCTATACCGAAGATGAGAAACAGGCGCTGCTTGACCGCCAGATGGAGGTCGTCGCGTCCATCCTGCCGCTGTACAAAAAGCTACAGGACGAAGGCAGGATAGAGGTGTCGACCTCGCCGTTCTATCACCCCATACTCCCGCTTTTGTGCAGGGGCAGGTCCGGGGAAGGGTTTGATTTCACCGAAGACGCCGCGGCCCAGGTGGCAAGGGCCATAGAGCTTTACAGGGAGGTGTTCGGGCGCGATCCCATAGGTATGTGGCCCCCGGAAGGCAGCGTCAGCCAGGAGATAATACCCGTCCTCGCGGAACATAATATAAAGTGGATTGCCACCGATGAAAGTATACTCCTGCAATCCTTCAAGGGGACGGATATACCCCGCGAGGAACTTCTTTACAACGCGTTCACGGTGGAGGAAGCCGGCAGCAGGATGAGCATACTTTTCAGGGACGCGCACATATCCAACGATATAAGTTTTAAATACGCTCAGATGCCTTACGATAAAGCCGCGCATGAGATGTTCGGCATAATAGAGAACATCAACCGCGCCAGGGCGTCATCGTCGGAAAGCCACATATTGTCCGTTATCCTGGACGGGGAAAACCCGTGGTCCTATTATCACTACGGCGGGGAAAAATTCCTGGCGGAGGTCTACGGCAGGCTTTCCGCGAGCAGGGACGTGGAGCTTGTCACCATCGGGCGATATCTGGGAACCCATAAAGAACGGAAAAAGATAAACCGGCTTTTCAGCGGTTCCTGGATAGATCACAGCTTCAGGAAATGGATCGGATCCGCCCAGAAAGATAAGGCGTGGGAATATCTTGATAAGGCCAGGGAAGACCTCTTCGCTTTTGACCCAAAAAACAAGAAAGCCCTGGAAGAGCTGTATATCGCCGAAGGCAGCGACTGGTTCTGGTGGTACGATGATTTCGGCAGCGAACTGAACTTTATTTTTGACGACCTTTTCCGCATGCACCTTGCGAATATTTACACTTTGATGGGAAAGGACGTGCCTTATTACCTGGCTGAACCCATATCGCACGGCCCCGTGGCCCAGGACCTCAATGGAAGAACTCAGCCCGCGGAGATGGCCTATATACCGAAAGTTCTTATGGTCTCATCCGAGGTCTTCCCGTTCGCCAAAACAGGGGGCCTGGCCGATGTGGCCGGGAGCCTCCCCAAGGCCCTTTTATCGCTCGGAGCGGACGTGAGGGTCATAATGCCGCTTTACAAATGCGTAAAAGACAGAAGGTTCGAACTGGTCAAGGAGGCCTCCGGCGTAAAACACCCGTCGCTGACGGGGTCGAGGGGTTTCAACCTTTACGCCAACCGGACGGAAGGCATAACGACATATTTCGTCGATAACAGGCGGTATTTCATGAGGAAGGGCCTGTACGGGACGGTCAAAGGCGATTATCCGGATAACGACATGCGTTTCAGTTTTTTCTCAAAAGCGGTCCTCGCCGCCATCAAGGCGATAGACTTCAAGCCGGATATCATACACTGCAATGACTGGCAGAGCGCGCTTATACCGTTCTATCTCAGGTTCGAGCTGGGAGATGACAATTTTTTTGACAGGATAAAGACGCTTTTTACCATTCACAATATCGCCTTTCAGGGAGTTTTCAGCAAAAGATCCGTGCGCAGGATAGGGATGCCCGAGGTCTTCTTCAACATGCATGACATGGAGTATTACGGCAAGCTCAATTTCATGAAATCAGGCATGCTCTACTCGGACGCGATAAACACCGTGAGCCACCGGTACGCCGAAGAGATAATGACCCCCGAGTACGGCGCGGGGCTTGACGGGCTTTTGCGCACCCGCAAAGAGGTGGTATACGGCATTCCGAACGGCGTAGATTATTCGTTATGGAGCCCCCGTAACGACCATTTCATAACCGCGAACTACAGCGTTGACACGATAGATAAAAAGGCCGAATGCAAAAAGGACCTGCTGAAGGTCACCGGCCTGCGGCTTCCGCTCGATATGCCGCTTCTGGGGACGGTCTCCAGGCTTACGGAGCAGAAGGGGATGGACCTTCTGGCCGGAGTGATGGACAGGATAGTCGCCCTGGGCGCGGGTGTGGTCGTGCTGGGCAGGGGCGACGACCAGTACAACAGGCTTTTCGCGTCCCTTATGCGGAAATACCCGGCCAATGTATATGTCTGTAACGGGTTTAACGATGAACTCGCGCATAAAATAGAAGCGGGCTGCGATATCTTTCTCATGCCGTCCCGTTTTGAACCCTGCGGCCTGAACCAGATGTACAGCATAAAATACGGCACGATACCCGTTGTGAGGGCGACGGGCGGGCTGGATGACGCGATAAAAGATATTGATGAGGATCCCGAGGAAGGCAACGGTTTCAAGTTCGTGCCCGCGACGGAAGAGGCCCTTTTAAAAACAGTGGAAAGGGCCGTGAAAAGATACAAGGACAGGATCCTGTGGAAAAAGCTGATGATACAGGCCATGTCCTATGATTTTTCATGGATACATTCAGCCGAACAGTATATGAAGTTATACAGGAAAATAACATAGAAAAGGAAGTGATGAATGAAAGCTGATTTCGCGATGGCCATCCATTTTCACCAGCCGGTGGGCAATCTGGACCACATCATAGAAAGGGCGTTCGATAATTGTTATCTGCCGTTCCTCCAGACCCTCGGCGGGTATCCCGGGATAAAGGTCAACCTTCATTTCACGGGATGCCTTCTTGAATGGGCAGAACAGAACCGCCCGGAACTTATAGAGCGCGCGCAGAGGATGGTCAGGACCGGACAGGCCGAGATCATGAGCGGCGGGTTCTACGACCCCATATTTTCCGCGATCCCCCGCAGGGACAGCGTCGGGCAGATAAAGATGCTGAGCGAATATGTAAGGACAAGATTATCTTTCGAGCCAAAAGGGGCATGGATAGCCGAAAGGGTGTGGGAACCGGCGCTGCCTTCCATCCTGTACGACGCGGGCATAAAATACGCGATAGTGGACGACACCCATCTTTTATACGCCGGAATAGCCAAAGGCGGCACATACGGTTATTATATGACGGAAGACACCGCGAAACCGGTGGCCGTTTTCCCTTCGGACAAGGTCCTCAGGTACCATATCCCTTTCAAGATGCCCCCCGAATGCACGGCGTATATGCGCGAGGCGGCGGATAAAATGGACACGCCGCTTTTTGTTTACGGTGACGACGCCGAGAAATTCGGAGAATGGCCCGGCACGCATAAATGGGTGTTCGGGGAGAAATGGCTTGAGAAATTTTTTGACGAGCTGATGAAGAACGCCGACTGGCTGCGCACGGTAAAACTTTCGGAATACATCGAAAGCAGGCCGCCTCTGGGCAGGGTATATATCCCGACCGCTTCTTATGAGGAGATGTCGGAATGGTCGCTTCCGGTAAGGTCCCAGCAGCGCCTTGAAGACATAAAAAATGAATTAAAAGCCGCGGGGAAAGAAGAAGCGTATAAGCCTTTCCTCAGGGGCGGCATATGGCGCAATTTCATGGCGAAATACCCGGAATCCAACCATATGAACAAGAAGATGATATATGTCAGCAATAAGCTGGATGAGACAAAGAAACTTAAAAGAGTCTCAGGCCTTGTGAAAGAGGCCGAGAGGGAGCTTTTTAAGGGGCAATGCAACTGCGGCTACTGGCACGGGGTGTTCGGGGGATTATACCTGTTCCACTTGAGGAGGGCGATATACGAACATCTCATCAAGAGCCAGGTCCTGCTGGATAAGGCGCGTTACGGGCGCAAACAGGCCTGTTCCGCCGAGGTCACTGACATGGACGCCGACGGGTTCGATGAGGTCATACTGGAGAACAGGGACGCCGCGCTTTATTTCGAGCCGTCGGAAGGAGGCGTTTTAAAAGAATTTGACGTAAAGCCCGCCGCCTGCAACCTGATAAACACGCTTACGCGCAGGGAAGAGGTCTACCACAAAAAGATCATTAAAAAACTCAGTGAAGCGCAGCACAATAATGCCGGAGGCGTGAAAACGATACACGAGGATATAAGGACCGTTGATGAAAAAGTGAAGGACCACCTCGATTATGACAGGTACGGCCGCTACAGCCTTCTGGACCATTTTTTCAAGGCCAATGTCGATATCGGGTCTTTTGCCAGGTGCGCGTACAAAGAAGAAGGGGATTTCCTTAAAGGCAGGTATGATCTTAAAGTAAAAGAAACGCCGGGCAAAGTGATGCTTACGCTTAAAAGGGAAGGTCTCGCCGGCGGCGCGGAAATCTCTTTGTCCAAAGAGATCACGCTTTCGCGAAAGGACGCTTCTTTTAAGGTGTGCTACGATATCGTAAATAAAACTGACGCGAAACTGGACATGGTATTCGGCCCCGAGTTCAACATCACGATGCCGGACGCCGACAGTGACAGATATTCATTCATCATAGACAGCTCCGACAGGGGGTATAACTTGAACAATATGGCGGACCTTAGTGCCGCCAAGTCGGTCAATATAAAGGATTTCCGCAAGGAACTGTCATTCAGGATGTCTTTCAGCGAGGCGGTACGCCTCTGGTTCTTCCCCTTAAAGACCGTCTCGCAGTCGGAAAAGGCGTACGAGTTGAATTACCAGAGTTCCGTGATATTGCCGCATATAAACCTGAAACTTGAAAAGGGCGGGAAAAAGCGGTTTGGAATAGAGATTTTCGTTGACAGGAACTGACCGCAAGGGTTACAATTTATGAACGTATTTATGCCCTAAGTTCTTTAACCGCAAAGAAAAAGGAAGGTCCGCAAAAGATGGCATACAGGGATTATTATCACGACCAGCCTGTCGATCCCTCCGGAGGAGCGCCCTGCTCCGTTAAATACGAAAAATTAAATAAGAGATACGAAGTCCCGTCCGGTTACGGCGACAACAAGATAGTGCTCATGATGGTGGACCCCTTTAATCTTTACGCTTACTGGGAGATCAAGGAAGATATAAAAAGCGGCACATTTGAAAAAATAAAAGAAAAAGGGCTGGGAATATCAAAGAGCATCCTGCGCGTATATGAGATAACGGAAAGCGGCGCCGGGTTTGAGCCCAAGGTAGCATTTGATATCGATATAAATGATTACGCGAACAACTGGTATATAAAGGTCGGTGAAGCGGGCAGAAGAAGGATGGTCGAGATAGGAGTGCTCGCGGACAACGGAGAGTTCTTTTCAATGGCGAGGTCCAACATGGTCCGCACGCCCGCCGACGGCATATCCCGCGTATGCGATGATGAATGGATGTGCTCGGAAAAGATGTACCGCAGGCTGTTCACCATAGCGCTCGGCGGCGGTATCGGCAACAGTTCTCTGGACCTCAAAAAACAGATAAGCCGTTTCCTGAGAAGCTGGAAGTTCTCGGGGGACATATTCGGGGAAAACACGAATGACTAAGGGATATTTGGCTTTGGTGCTGCACGCGCACCTGCCGTTCATAAGACATCCGGAATACGAGACGTTCCTGGAGGAGAACTGGTTCTTTGAGGCGGTGACGGAGACGTATATACCGCTTATCAGGGTCTTTGACGACCTGGTGTCGGATGACGTGGATTTCCGCATGACGCTTTCGCTGAGCCCGACACTGGTCAGCATGCTGCGGGACAAACTGCTTGTCGCCAGATACCTGCGGCACCTGGATAAACTGATAACGCTCTCCGGGCTCGAGATAGAGAGGACGAGTTCCGACGGGAAGATGAATGAACTGGCATGGATGTACCATAACAGGTTCAAGGAAGCCAGGAACATATTTTCTGAAAAATACTCCAATGACCTCGTAAGCGCTTTTAAAAAATTCCAGGACCTCGGGAAACTTGAGATAATTACATGCTGCGCGACGCACGGTTTCCTCCCCTTCATGGACCTTTACAAGCCGGCCATCAAAGCTCAGGTAAAGGTCGCGGTGGATACGCACGAAAAGGCGTTCGGCGCGCCGCCGAGGGGCATATGGCTGCCCGAATGCGCTTACCATCCGGGACACGAGGAGATCCTTAAGAAATGCGGGATAGAATATTTCTTTGTAGAGACCCACGGGGTGCTATACGGCACGCCGAGGCCCAGGTACGGTGTTTACAGCCCGTACATGTGCAAGTCCGGTGTGGCCGTTTTCGGCAGGGACGCCGACAGTTCCAAGGCCGTATGGAGCTCAAAAGAAGGTTACCCGGGGGATTATAATTACCGGGAATATTACAGGGACATAGGGTTCGATCTGGATTATGATTATATAAGGCCCTATATAAACGGCTGCGGGACGCGCATAAACACCGGCATAAAATACCATAAGATAACGGGCAAAACGGATTACAAGGATATTTACAACAGGCAGGCAGCGCTTGACGCGGCTGCGGGGCACGCCGGGGATTTTCTGCGCAAAAGGGGCGAACAGGTGAAACAGCTTGAAGAGTTCATGGACCGCGCGCCCGTGATAGTCTCGCCTTATGACGCCGAGCTTTTCGGGCACTGGTGGTTCGAGGGGCCGGAGTGGCTGAACTTTCTTTTCAGGAAGATGCATTATGACCAGGATGCGGTAAAACCGATCACGCCGAGCGAATACCTGGAAAAATACGACAGCTATCCTGTCATAAGCCCCGCGGAATCCACATGGGGGTACAGGGGGTATAACGAGGTGTGGCTTAACGGGTCCAACGACTGGATATACAGGCACCTGCACAAGATGGCCGAACTTATGATATCCGCCGCCAGGGATTATAAGGACCCCTCGGATATTGAAAGACGGGCGCTTAACCAGATGGCGAGGGAGCTCCTGCTGGCGCAGGCGAGCGACTGGGCGTTCATAATGAAAACAGGTACTTTTGTGGATTACGCCGTCGTCAGGACCAAGGAGCATATAGGCAGGTTCCTGGAACTGAACCACCAGCTGAGGAACGGCGAGATAGACCCCGGCCTGCTGGGAGAGGCGGAGAACAAATATGATCTGTTCAGGGATATAGATTACCGGGTGTACGCCGGTTAAAGTTGCGTGCAAAAATGACAAATGACAAAGTCCAGATATAAAAAGTTATTCGGTAACGGTCACGATGCCCGTTTCGTCTTTCGGCAACGTTTAACGTAACCCTTAAACGATACGGGCTTCGTTACCTTTACCGTAACCGATCTCTTGTCATTCAAACAGCAAGATTCGACCGTATGGCTTACGCTTCTTGTAGTCGCGTAAGCCATGGTCTCATTAAGGAGGGAAGCTTAAATGATGAACATTGTGCGAAAGGGAAAAAACACCGCTGAAGGTGCGAAAAAGACGAAAGGTTCTTCGGTGAGGTCGCTGAAAAAACTCAGCAACGAAGAAATTTTCTCTTTGGTGCAAAAAAAAGCGTATGATCTTTACGAAAAAAGCGGATACGCGCAGGGTAACGACGTCAATAACTGGACCGCGGCGGAAAAAACCGTTATCATGGAACTTAAGAACAAAAAGATGATATAGATGAAAGAAGTGTTGTGTGTGATCCTGGGAGGAGGCAGGGGAACCCGCCTCTTCCCGCTCACAAAAGAAAGATGCAAGCCGGCCGCGCCTATCTTCGGCAAGTACCGGCTTATCGATATACCTGTCAGCAACTGCCTGAACTCGGGGTTCAACCAGATATATATACTTACGCAGTTTTTGTCGGAATCCCTTAATAAACACATCGCCCGCACGTATAAGATGGAAAGTTTCAATAAGGGCTTTATCGAGATAATGGCCGCGGAACAGTCCATGAGCGACACGACGTGGTTCCAGGGCACCGCGGATGCCGTCCGGCGCTGCATGAAGCATTTCAACGACCCTTCCATCAAATATATCTTTATCCTGGCGGGCGACCAGTTGTATAAGATGAATCTTGAAGAAATGTACCATTACCACAAAGAAAAGCGGGCCGATGTGACGGTGGCCTGCAATTATGTGGATCCCGGAGAAGCTTCGGACCTCGGCATACTCGGGGTCGATGACGCGTTCAAGATAACTAAATTCGTGGAAAAGCCAAAGGACCTTGCCCGCGTGGAGGACATAATGGTGGAGCACGACGGGAAGAAAAGCTTTCTGGGGTCAATGGGCATATATCTTTTTAACAAGAACGCGCTCGTGGAGCTCCTGACAAAGGACCAGAAAACGGATTTCGGGAAAGAAATAATACCTGACGCCATAAAGATGAAGTCCACGTGCGCTTTTCTTTTCAACGGTTACTGGCGCGATATCGGTACAATAAAGACGTTCTATAAAGAGAACCTCTCGCTTACCGATCCGATCCCGCCGCTTGACATGTTCAACGAGGAGTGGCAGATATTTACGCGCCCCCGCTACCTGCCGCCGGCGAAATTTGAAAATTGTGCCATAGAAAACAGCATAGTCGCCGAAGGTTCCATAGTGCTATCCTCAAAGATACTGCGTTCCATTATAGGCATACGCATGAGGGTGGGGAAGAATTCCGTCATAGAGGATACCATAGCCATGGGCGCCGATTTCTATGAAACGGTGGACGAGATAAAAAAGAAAGCGTCCGAGGGCATCCCTTCCCTGGGGATAGGCGAGAACTGCCATATTAAAAAAGCGATACTGGATAAAGACGTAAGGATCGGCGACAATGTCAAGATCATCAACCCGAAAGAAATAGATGATCTTGACGGCCCGAATTATTACATCCGGGACGGCATAGTCATCGTCCCCAAAAATTCAATCATCCCTTCGGGAACGGAGATCTAACAGTCGCTGGTCGCTCGTCGCTTGTCGCTAGTATGAGTCTTTCTACCAGCGACTAGAGACTAGCAACCAGCGACTAAATGAAAATAATATAATCATGAAAATATTAGGAATATGCGGAAGCCCCAGAAAACAAGGGAACACCGAGGTCCTGCTTGATAAGGCCCTGGAAGGGGCAAGGTCGGCCGGCGCGGAAACGGAAAAAATATTCCTTAACGACCTTAATATCGCCCCGATCCAGGAAGCGGAATATGAAAATGTCACGAAAGAAGGCTTTTCCGTGATAGATGACGGCATGACCGCTGTGTTCAAAAAGTTCAGTGAAGCCGACGCGGTCATGATCGGTTCGCCGGTATTTTTCGGAAGCCTCACGGCCCAGACAAAGACCATGATAGACCGTTTCCAGTGCGTATGGTGGGCCACCGAAGTGCTGGGGAAAAAGGTCTTCCCGGAGAGGAAAAAAGGGGCTTTCCTCTGCGTGGGGGCTGTGGACCGCCGGGATTTTTTCGATAACGCCAAGGCCATCGTGCGCCATTTCTTCGCGACTATAAACGCTGAGTATAAAGAGGAGATGTTCTTTCCCGGCCTTGATAAAAAAGGTAAAGCGCTGGAGAGGTCGGATTATCTTGAAAAAGCTTTTGAAATGGGGAGGAAGCTGGCATGAACGCGCTTCTGGTCATAGACATGCTGAAGGATTTCATGGAAAAAGGCGGGGCAGGGATTCGTACGGCGTATGCCCCGAACTTACCCTTGACATCAGAGATGTCAAGGGTTAATTCGCACTTATCACTTATGTTCACTTTGTTCCATAAGTGATGTGATTATTGAGGATAAACAACAATGACGCCATGCAGAAAATGCGACGCGAAATGCTGCAGGTATTTCGCCTTGCAGATAGACACGCCCAGGACAAAAGAGGATTTTGAAGATGTCAGATGGTATCTTGCCCACAAAAAAGTCACGGTTTTCATAGAAAACAGGAAATGGTATCTTGATGTGGGCAACGAATGCCGTTATCTTACAAAAGACCACAGGTGCAGTGTATATG
>Ga0272444_10001406_pt1 | contig 23151 bp, 19 predicted proteins | sample SSMForm13_FD_201033 | JGI IMG/M metagenome (GOLD analysis project Ga0272444, IMG submission 201033) | Marine sediment archaeal communities from Little Sippewissett salt marsh, Falmouth, MA, United States - SSM-Form-13 | ecosystem: Environmental > Aquatic > Marine > Wetlands > Sediment ...
GGATGGGCTAATACAGGGGTTTTCTTACGTTATAGTTGCATGAAGCAGCCTCCTGAGGATGCCGGGGCGGGTTGCTCTGCCGCTAATTCCTTGTCTACCACCGGGTTATGGAAAAGTCGCTTAATTTTACCCATATTTGCATTTTTTTATTGACAGGGTATAGAGGTAGTGCTAGTGTCGCAACGTTGCGGTTTGAAGTGGGACTAAGTGGGATAGCAAGGCAAGGTTGATCAATGTCATCGTTCTACGGTGGTTATGTTCACACAGTAGATGCTAAAGGCCGCTTTAGCATCCCCGCCCAGATTCGGAACGGACTTTCGGAGTTCGCTCGCAACACGTTTGTCGTGCTCCCGGGGCCGGACGGATGTCTGGCTGCCTACCCTCTCGACGAGTGGGAGGAACGCGAGAAGCACATGCGTTCATTCCCCGAAGCGGACGTCAGCAGGTACTACATGAGGGTAGCGCTTCGCAGAGCTCGGCATTGCAGGATGGATGGTCATAAGAGAGTTCTCATTCCGCCTGACCTGCTCGCGAACGTCAAGATCAAGGACTCGGTGCTCATAATCGGTCAGCTCGACCACATCGAGTTCTGGGATCCTGCGGCTTACGATGAGTACGAGGCGTCCCGGGGTATCACGCCCGAGGAGGCTCTCGATGAGATCACGAGACGCATGACGGATCGCGGCCCAGCGCGGGACCGGGATGACCGATAGCAGCGAATTCGCGGCAAGGGGTGAGCGGGCATGTCACGTTCCGGTAATGGTTGGCGAAACAACGAAGTTCCTGATCACTCCCTCGACGAGGGTGATCGTGGACGCCACCGTCGGGCAGGGTGGACATGCCGAGGCGCTGCTCGGCGCCGCCCCCGATAACTCAGTACTCGTAGGTGTAGATCTTGATGACGACGCACTCAGATTCACGGCAAAAAGACTCGAGCGATTCGGAGAGAGAGTAGTGCTTCAGAAGATGAACTTCGCGGACCTCAATGAGAAGTTGCCCGCCCGCTTCAAGGGCGAGGTCGACGCGCTTCTCGTTGACTGCGGAATCTCCGGGCTCCAGATCGTCACATCAGATAGAGGTTTCAGTTTCGACCGCGAGGGAGTTCTCGACATGAGGTTCAACATTGCGGCGGGAACAACCGCGGGGGCGCTGCTCGGGCGAATCGACCTGGACGAGCTCACGGCCCTCTTGAGGGAATTCGGCGAGGGAAGGTGGGCGAAGAAAATCGCCCGTTCGATCTTAAGCGAGAGAGACTCGTCCGGGCTCAACTCGACGCTCGATCTTTCGCGCGCCGTGAAGGCTGTCGTCAAGTATAAGCCCGCCAAGTCGCTCGCCAGGGTTTTCCTGGCAATGCGCGCGACGGTGAACGAAGAACTCGAGAGTCTTTCGAAATTGATGGAGTCGCTTCCGGAACTTCTTTCGCATGGCGGCCGGGTGTGCGTGATCACGTATCACTCGCTCGAAGACCGGATCGTGAAATGGTCGTTCCGCAGGCTGTCCGGCATGTGCGTGTGCCCGCCGGGTCTGCCGAAGTGTAGCTGCGGCAAGGTTTCGGCCTTTAAGGTTCTCACGCCGAGACCGGTCACACCGCAGCCTGAGGAGGTCAGTGCCAATATATCCGCACGCAGTGCGAAGGTACGGGTAGCGGAGAAAATCTGAATATAGAGTTGAACCCAGGGGCGCAGGAGCGACCGTCTCCGGTGCGCAGGAATCCGTAAATGCAAGCGCCGCTTCGAAAGGGCAAAAAAGGAGAGACACTGGGCAGGGCAAATGGAGTCAAGCGCACGGGACGGTCGTTCCTCTTGGGTTTACTGCTTTTCGGTATAGCTGCTGTTTCGAGTCTGTTCTACACGTGGGAGAGGCTGACGGTGGAGTCACAGCTTGCCCATAACTTCGAGCGTGAAACCGAGCTCGAGCTCGTGCGGAACCAGACAGAGTTGCTCTCATATGAAGTCGCGGTCCTGGAATGCGCGCCGCGCCTGGAGACCGTTGCGCGCAGAGAACTGGGTATGGACGACCTCAACTGGGAGTTCGTCTACGTGATCGAGGATACGGAGGAGTAGAATGAGACTTACGTCCGGGAGGATGCTGGCGATGTTCGCCGCATTCGTCATCCTCGCGGGCGTCGTCGTAGGCAGATTCTTCCAGGTGCAGGTCATAAGGCATGACCATTACCTGAGGATAGCGCAGGGCCAGCAGTACAAGCCGATGGACACTCTCGCCAAGAGGGGCACCATATTCGACCGGAACCTCAGGCCCCTCGCAGTAACGCTCCCGGCCATGCAGGTCTTCGTCGATCCGCATCTCGTGCGCGACCCGGGGGCAGTGGCGAAAGAGGTCTCCAGGCGCACGGTACACGATTACCAGAGCGTCTTGAGGCGCATTTCCAATACCGACACCTACTTCGTTTCGATAGCCAGGGAGCTCGACATCGAGACCGCGCTCGAGATTTCGAGCCTCTGCCTCGATGGCGTATGCGTGGCTCCCTCGGGAAAGCGCATAAGGCCGCTTAAGGACGTCGGGGTCAACGTGATCGGCGGCTACGGCGACGACGGCAATTGCCTGACCGGCCTGGAGCTCACCCTGGACGACGAGCTTCGCGCCCGGCCGGGCAAGAGACGCTACTTCAGGGACGCGCGCGGAAGGTCGAGACCCTGCCTTGAGAGCGTAATAACCACACCGGTCGCCGGCAATTCGGTGGTCCTCGCCATCGACGCGGATTTCCAGGCCATGACGGAGCGGTCACTGGCGGAGGCCATCAGGGCCAACAAGGCAAAGGGTGGCTGCGCGCTTCTGGTCGATCCCGACAACGGCGACATACTCGCCATGGCGAGCAGCCCCAAGAGCTGCAATTACCCGGTCCGGCAGACATTCGAACCCGGCTCGGCATTCAAACTCTGCGTGTTTTCGGCTGCGCTCGACATGGGAGTGGTCGATACGGACGCCGTCTGGCGCACCGAGAACGGCAAACTCAAGATCAAGGGCGGCGTCATCACCGATCTTCACCCCCACGATGTTATGGATCTCGCCGAGGCCGTCAAGTACTCGAGCAATATCGTCGCGGCGCTCGTGGGTCGCGACCTGGGGGCCGAGGCGTTCCACCGGTACGTGAGATCCTTCGGTTTCGGGGCCAAGACGGGCATCGAGCTCGAAGGCGAGTCGAAGGGCATACTGAACGAGCCCGGGGATTGGAGCGGGCGCTCGCTCGAGACCATCAGCATAGGCCACGAGGTCAGCGTGACGGCGCTGCAGCTCGCCATGGCCTACGCGGCAGTCGCCAACGGCGGGGAGCTCATGAGGCCCAGGCTCGTCAAGGCCGTGATCGACGAGAACGGCAATGTTCTCAAGTCCTATAGGCCCAAGGTCGTGAGGCGGGTTGTCAGGGAACAGACTGCCGACCAGATGGCGCGGTTGCTTAGGGGCGTCGTCGAGGACGGCACGGGTATGCTGGCCTGCGTCGAGGGAATACCCTCCGCGGGCAAGACCGGCACGGCCGAGAAGGTTGTAAACGGCCGTTACTGCAGAGACCTGCATACATGTGTTTTCGCGGGGTTCATCCCCGTCGAGAACCCGAAATATGTCTGCGTGGTGGTGATCGACGAACCCAACGGGGTCTTCTCCTACGGCGGCGGCGTATGCGGGCCGGCTTTCAGCAGCATAGTGAGCTCGCTCTCGAGAATGGAGAAGGCATGCCTGCCTTCGAGCTGCCTCATGCTCGCCCGCTCGTCTTGCGTGAGCGATCCCTCTCCGGAAGCCGTCGCTACCCTCTGGGGCGGCGGTGGCCGGGCCAAATGCCCCTCGGTACTGGGGCTCACGCTTTCCGACGCGAAACGCGTTTTCGAAGAAGCCAGAATACGCTGGCTCTACTCAGGGAGCGGCCGGGTGGTCAAGCAGGACCCGGCTCCCGGCGCTCCCCTCAGTTCAAGCCGGCTCTGCAAGATATGTCTGGGTGGTGACGATGGCTAAAACTCTCGACGAACTTATGAAGGGCTACGGGGTAGCGAAAACCGCGGGGTCTCTCGACCGGCTGGTTACCGGCATATGTTCCGATTCGAACAAGGTAACGGCCGGATGTCTCTTCGCATGCGTGAGGGGCGCCAACGCGGACGGCCACGACTTCGCCGCCGACGCCGTAGAGAAGGGCGCCGCCACGGTGCTCGCCGACCACGAGCTCGACCTGGCGCCCTCGGCCGCCCAGGTAATCGTTGAGGACGTGAGGAGGGCGCTCGCCTATGTCTCCGCGCAGTTCTACGGCAATCCTTCGCGCGAACTGGCTGTCGTCGGCATAACGGGGACAAACGGTAAGACCACCACGGCGCACTTTGTGAAAGCCATCGTCGAGGCCGCCGGCGAGAGAGCAGGCGTGATGGGGACCCTGGGGCACTATGTCGGCGACTCCTACGAAAAGGACCCCTTCACCACGCCCGAGGCCCCGGAAGTTCACCGCTACCTGAGGGCAATGGTCGAGGGCGGCCTCAAGTACTGCGTGATGGAAGTGTCTTCTCACGCCCTGGCGCTATGCCGCGCCGACTATGTCGATTTCGACGTGGTCTGTTTCACCAATCTCACCCGCGACCATCTCGATTTCCACGGGGGCTTCGCCGAGTACAGGAAGGCCAAGATGAAGCTCTTCGAGACCGGAGATGGCTCCCCCTACGGGGACAACAGGAAAGCCGTCGTCAACCTGTGTGACGACACCGGCATAGAAATAGCGGAACATTGCGCTCTGCCGTGCCTGACCTACTGCCTCGGCAAGGATGCCGACGTCAGAGGTGACGTATTGTCTATGGAGAGACAGGGTTCCAGGCTGAAGGTTAGTCACGCGCAGGGCGCAACCATGGTCAAGACCGGGCTCCAGGGCGGGATGAATGTCGAAAACGCCCTGGCGGCGTTCGCCATCGGCCTCACGCTGAATTTCGATGAGGATGTCATGCTGCGGGGCATCGCCGCCCTCGGGCAGCTTCCCGGCAGGGTGGAAGTCATTACGGGTAAGGGGCGCTCGGCCGTCGTCGACTACGCCCACACCCCGGACGCGCTCGCCCGGCTGCTCGCCGACATGAGGGCTCTTACGGCGGGACGCGTCATATGTGTTTTCGGTTGCGGCGGGGACCGCGACACGGGCAAGCGGCCCGAGATGGGCCGCATCGCCGCCGGGCTTTCGGACCTCGTCTTCATTACCAGCGACAACCCGCGCACCGAGGACCCCATCAAGATAATCGAGGATATAGTGGCGGGGCTTCCGCAGGGATCGAAACACGAAGTCGAGCCCGACCGGGAGCGCGCCATTGAAAAAGCCATAGATGCCAGTCGGGAAGGAGACCTGATCGTGGTCGCCGGCAAGGGCCACGAGGACTACCAGATACTTGGAACAAGGAAGATCCACTTTGATGACAGGGAAATCGTCAGGAAGCTGCTCGGGGACAATGCGAATGCTGAAGCTCAGCATAGCTGAAGTCGCCGGCGCCGTCGGGGCTGAGATTCATTCATCGGCCGGCCGGGCCGGCGCCGCAGTTCCCGCAGGCTACTCTATCGACACCCGGACCATGACAGCGGGCGACCTCTTCTTCGCGCTCGAGGGAGAGCGCTCGGACGGGCACCGTTTCGTGAGGGAAGCCGCCGCCCGGGGCGCTTCCGGCGCCGTAGTCGCGCATGAGGTCGAGGGCCTGGATCCGTCATTCGTGCAGGTTGTCGTCGAGTCCCCGCTGGCGGCCCTCCAGAGGCTGGCCGTTCACGTAAGGGGTCTCGTGGACATTCCCGTCATCGCCGTCACGGGCTCAAACGGCAAGACCACCACCAAGGAGATGATCGCCGCGGTTCTCTCGCCGTCCCGCAACGTTCACAGGAACCCCGGCAACTTCAATAATCAGATTGGCGTGCCCCTCACGATTCTCGGCCTCGACGATGCGGCCGAAGTGCTCATCACCGAGCTCGGGAGCAATCACATGGGCGAGATAGAGGAGCTGGCCAGCTGGGTGCGGCCCGATGTCGCCGTTATTACCAATGTGGGGCGCGCGCATATAGGCCTCTTCGGATCATTTGAAAACGTGGTCAGGGAAAAAACCAGTCTTCTACGAGTCCTTCCACCCAGCGGCAGGGGAGTTGTGAACGCCGACTCCCCTGCCGTCCTCCAAAAAGCTGAGGAGATCGACATCGACACAGTCACCTACGGCATCGAAGCCGACTGTGACTTCCGGGCGACGGACATCGAGATCACCGCCCGTCCGGGTTCGATTTTCAGGGTTGGAAGCACCAGGGTGACGCTCAGGGTACCGGGCGTTCACAATATATATAACGCCCTCGCGGCAATCGCGGCGGGGACTATCTTCGACGTCGGCCCCGAAGAGGCGGTGCGGGCCCTGGGGGATTTCGAGCCCGTTCGCGTCGCCGTTAGCCGGGAGGGCGGCGTCACGGTCATAGACGATACGTATAACGCCAATCCGGATTCGATACGCGCCGTCATGGGCGTGCTTATGAGCTTCCCGGCAGACCGCAGGGTCTTTGTCATGGGGGAGATGCTCGAACTCGGAGATTTCTCAAAGGAGCTTCATCGCGAGGTCGGCGCCGGGGTGGCGGACGCCGGCGCGGATTACTTCTTCGGCGTCGGAGGCGCGGTATGGGATGCGGTCGACGCCGCCCGGGGGGCCGGCATGGCCGAGGACCGGGCCGGCTACTTCGCCGACAAGGAGACCGCCTGCGCTTTCCTGAGCCGGTTCATAAAGCCCGGCGACACCATTCTCGTCAAGGGTTCGCGAGCGACCGGGATGGACGCCGTATCCGGATACATACTCAAAGAAGCAGCATTGAGGAGGAAGTAGCTTGTTCTATCATCTTCTCTATCCCCTGAAAGAGTACTTCTCCGTCCTCAATGTCTTCCGGTATATCACGGTGAGGGCCGCGACGGCCACGGTGCTGTCGCTTCTCATATGCTTCGCCCTCGGGCCTCTCCTGATCAAGACGCTGAGAAAGAAGAACATCCTGAACGGCGTTCGCAACGACACGCCCGAGACGCATGCGGGCAAGAAAGGCACGCCGACCATGGGCGGCGTTCTCATCCTGCTGGCCGTCCTGGTGCCCACGCTTCTCTGCGCCAATCTCAGCAACAAGTACGTGCTCATCTGCCTGCTATCGACGGTGTGGTTGGGCACCATGGGGTATATTGACGACTACCTTCGCATAGTGAAGCACAAGCCGAGCGGCCTCGTCGGCAAGTACAAGATCGCGGGACAGGCTCTCCTGGGGCTCGTCGTGGGCACGCTTCTCCTCGCCTGGCCCGAGAGCGCCGAGCTCGCGACCCGGACGACCGTCCCCTTCTTCAAGAACGTGTATCCCAACCTCGGCATATTCTACATTCCCTTCGTTATCCTCGTCATCACGGGCTCGTCGAACGCGGTCAATCTGGCCGACGGCCTCGACGGGCTTGCCATAGGTATGTTCGGGTTCGCCGCAGCGGCATTCGCAGGCATCAGTTACGTTACGGGCCACTCGTTGCTGTCGGACTATCTCAATATCCTTTACATGGGCCAGGCGGCCGAACTGACTATCTTCTGCGGCTCGCTCGTCGGAGCGTCTCTCGGGTTCCTCTGGTTCAACGCCCACCCCGCCGAAGTTTTCATGGGGGACACGGGTTCGCTGGCCCTGGGGGGCGCGCTCGCGACGGTGGCGATACTCCTAAAGAAGGAAATACTGCTCGCGATAGTCGGGGGGCTCTTCGTGGCCGAGGCGCTGTCGGTGATCATACAGGTCATCGCGTACCGGTGGAAGGGGAAGAAGGTGTTCAGGATGGCGCCGCTTCACCACCACTTCGAGCTCATGGGGTGGCCCGAGTCCAAGATAGTCGTGAGGTTCTGGATAGTGTCGGCGCTCCTGGCGCTCGTCACCCTAAGCACGTTGAAGCTGAGATGATCACAGGTAAGACCGTCATGAGTAAAGCGTACAGCACAGAGGATTTTGCGGGAATGCCGGTCACGGTAGTCGGCCTCGGCACGAGCGGGGTCGCGGCATGCCGCGTTCTGGGCGAGATCGGGGCGCGCGTCAAGGCGACCGACATGAGAAGCGCCGGCGAGCTGGGAGACGTGGCCGGCGAGCTCGAAAGAGCCGGTGTCACTCTCGAGCTCGGCGCCAACTCCCCGGACTTCGCTCTCGGCTCCGACCTGGTTGTTCTCTCTCCCGGCGTTCCCCTCGATAACCCCCTGGTAGCCCGGGCGCGCTCCGGCGGTGTTCCCGTGATCAGCGAAGTCGAGCTCGCCTACTGCCTGAGCGGCGCGAGATTCGTGGCCATCACCGGGACCAATGGCAAGACCACGACGACGAGTCTCATCGGCGAGATCCTTAAGACCAGAAGCGACAAAGTGCATGTATGCGGCAATATAGGACTTCCCATCACCAGCGTCGCGCGGGGGCTGGGGAGCGATCACATAATGGTGGTCGAGGTCTCGAGCTTCCAGCTCGACACCTGCCTGAGTTTCAGGCCCGAAGTCGGGGTGCTTCTCAATATAACGCCGGACCACCTCAACAGGTATGCCTCCTACGATGATTACGTGGCTTCCAAGGGGAGGCTCTTCGCCAACCAGACCTCTGCCGACTTCGCCGTTGTCAACTATGACGATGAGGATTGCATGAGAGCCTCCGCGAGCGCGGAGGCGCACAAACTCTATTTCAGTTTGATTGAAAAAGTGACGGAAGGTGCATTCGTCTACGGAGGGCAGGTAGTTGTCGGGACCGATCGTCAAGAGAGGGCTGTCTGCAAGACAGATACTCTCAAGATCAAAGGTCCGCACAACCTTGCCAATAGCCTTGCAGCTGTCCTGGCGGCTACTGCCCTCGGTTTTACAGATGACGCCATTCGAGACGGACTGGCCGGCTTCGACGGGCTCGAGCATCGTTATGAGCCGGTGGCCGAGATCGATGGTGTGACCTATATAAACGACTCCAAGGCCACCAACGTGGATTCGGTGCGCGTTGCACTCGAGGCGGCCCGGCCGCCCGTGATACTGATCGCCGGCGGCAGGGACAAGGGCGGTAATTTCGAGACGCTCATCGGGCTCGTCGAGGCCAAGGTGAAAGAGGTGCTGGCCATAGGCGAGGCTCGGGAGACCATGGGCAGAGTCTTCTCGCCGGTCACCCGGGTGCGCGAGGTTGGCACTCTCGAGGAGGCGGTCAGAATCGCAAGGGACGACGCGTCCGCCGGAGCGACGGTGCTTCTCTCGCCCGGCTGCGCGAGTTTCGACATGTTCGCCAATTTCGAAGAGAGGGGAAGGGCCTTCAAGCGCGCCGTACTCGACCCCGGCGGGGCCGGCAGCGAGAGGGGTGGGGAATGAGCAGAACCGTAAACAGGAGCGTCGACAGGGTTCTTCTTTTCGCCATAGTGGCGCTCAGTCTCATAGGGATCGTAATGGTCTACAGCGCCTCCTACGGTTTCGCCATCGAGGCCACCGGGGCCGAGGACCCGGCGCTCTTCCTTCGCCACCATATCATCCGCATCGTACTGGGTTTCATGCTGCTCGTCCTCTTTATGAAAGTCAGGGAGGACGTGCTGAGGCGGCTGGCGAAGCCTCTGCTCATAGCGGCCCTCGTCCTTCTCGGGCTCGTGCTCGTGCCCTCGCCCCTCAGCGTAGAGGTCAGGGGCTCGGCCAGGTGGCTCCACCTGGGCTATTTCGTCTTCCAGCCCTCGGAACTGGCCAAGATCGCGCTCATAGTGTACCTGGCCGACTTCATCACCCGCCGGGGCTACGATATCAGGAAATTCAGCCGCGGGTTCGTGCCCGCTTTCATAGTAGTGGGAACAGCCGTGCTGCTGGTTGCGGCCGAGCCCAATATCGGGACTGCGGCGATGCTGCTTCTCATCGGCATTGTCGTCCTGTTCGCCGGCGGGGCGCGTATCCAGCATCTCGGGATGGCGCTCTCGGTGTCTCTGGCAGCGCTCATCGGCTTCATGTACGTGACCGGCCACAACTGGGACAGGTTGCTGGCGAAGCTGGGGGGCGCGGTCGACGAGGGCGTGAGCTATCAGGCCAAGCAGGCCGTTATCGCCATCGGCGCAGGCGGATTCAGGGGCATGGGCCCGGGTATGGGTAATCAGAAATACCTCTACGTCCCCGACGCGCACACGGATTTTATCCTCGCGATTACGGGAGAGGAAATCGGATTCCTCGGCATTCTCGGCGTGGTCGCCCTCTTCTTCGTGTTCGTGTGGCGCGGGCTGAGGGCCGCGCGAAGGGCGCCGACGGTGTTCTCGTCCATAGTCGCGACCGGCGTGACCATGGCCGTAGCGGCGTACTTCTGCATAAACGCCGGCGTCTGCACGGGCATGCTGCCGACCATAGGCTTACCCATACCTTTCTTGAGTTATGGCGGTTCGTCTTCGCTCATCCTCCTGGCTTCATGCGGCATGCTTCTCGGGGTGAGCAGGCGGCAGAGCGCGTACGTAAATGTCGAGCCCGGCAGATTGGAAGGGCTGAAGCGATGAAGATCCTCGTAGCAGGCGGAGGGACGGGCGGGCACATCTACCCCGCAGTCGCGGTGATAGAGTCCCTCGCGGCTTTGAGCGACTCCGTCGAGGTCGTCTTCGTGGGGACCGGCAGGGGGCTCGAGACCGGCATCGTCCCGTCCCTGGGCTACAGGATGTACAAGATAGTCGCCAGACCGCTCCCGCGCCGGAAGGGCCCGGGGTTCATAATCCCGGCGCTGCTGGCGGGCATCGGCATCATCCAGTCCTCGTTCCTGCTTGTCAAGGAGAGGCCTGACGTCGTAATCGGGACGGGCGGCTACGCGAGCGGGCCCTGCGTGCTGGCGGCCTCGCTGGCCGGGACGCCCACGCTCTACATCGAACCCAACCGCGTGCCCGGAAGAACGACAATGCTGCTCTCCAGGTTCGTCGATGAGGTCGCGCTGGGCTTCCAGGAATGCGTCCGCTTCTTCAATAAGGGCACCAACCTCAGGGTGACGGGGGTGCCGGTGAGGCCCGCCCTCATGGAAATCGACAAGGCGGCCGGAACGGCCCGCTTCGAGCTGGACCCGGGGCGCAAGACGGTATTCGTCTTCGGGGGGAGCCGCGGGGCGTCGAGCATAAACAAGGCAATCGTTGACGCCGTCCTGGCTCTCGGTGAAAGGGATGACGTCCAGTTCATCGTCCAGACCGGGGCAGCCGACTACGAGTACGTGTCGAAGCTTCTGGAAGGGGTTCCAATCCCCTGCAGCGTGTTTCCCTACATAGAAGATATCGGTTACGCCTACGCGGCCAGCGACCTGGTCGTATCCAGGGCCGGCGCGGTGACGCTCGCCGAACTCACGGCGCGCGGGCTTCCGGCCGTGCTGGTGCCGTATCCGTATGCGACGGGCCGCCACCAGGACAGCAATGCCATGGCGCTGGCCGAAAAGGAAGCCGCCATTGTCATAGCCGATAAGGACCTCTCGGGAGAGCGTCTCGCCGAGACCATTGCCGGCATCGTTTCGGACCCGGGGCGTATGGCCGGAATGGCAGCGAACTCGCGTGCTATGGGGAAGCCGGAGGCCGCCGGCGTGATCGCCACGCGCCTCGTGGAGCTGGCGAGAAAACAGGGGCGGATGTCTAAACTGGGAACGGTATTGAGTGACCTATGTTCGGTAAGGTAAAACACATACATTTCGTCGGTATCGGGGGAACGGGGATGAGCGGCATCGCCGAGCTTCTGCTTAACCTGGGCTACAAGGTAACCGGGAGTGACCTTTCGACCTCTCCGGTTACCGAGCGCCTCGTCGCTCTCGGAGCGGGCGTCGCCCTCGGGCACGGGGCCGAGCATATCGGGGAGCCCGATGTCGTCGTCTACTCGTCGGCCATAAAGCCTGACAATGTTGAGATCGACACCGCCCGCGGCAAGGGCATACCGGTTATTCCGAGGGCGGAGATGCTCGCCGAGCTCATGCGCATGCGCCAGGGCATAGCCGTCGGCGGCGCGCATGGAAAAACCACCACGACCTGGCTTGTCGGGCTCGTGATGGCCGCCGCCAAACTCGATCCGACTATTATCGTCGGGGGCAGGCTCAGGGCACTCGGCACCAACGCCAAGCTGGGAAGCGGAAATTACCTGGTGGCCGAAGCCGATGAAAGCGACGGCTCTTTCCTCAAGCTCTCGCCCACGATCGCGGTTATCACGACGGTCGACGAGGAGCATCTCGACCACTACATCAACCTCGACGCCATAAAGGAAGCCTTCATCGAGTTCGCCAACAAAGTGCCCTTCTACGGCGCGGCGATCGTCTGTCTGGATGACGAGAACGTGCAGTCCATAATGCCCCATATCGAGCGCCGCGTGATCACGTACGGCTTCTCCCAGCAAGCCGACGTGCAGGCGAGGGACGTGGTTCAGGACGGCACCGACGTGACTTTCAACGCCGTCCTGAGGGGCAAGAACGTGGGCAGCGTGCTGCTTAGGACTCCCGGGGGATACAACGTTCTGAACGCGCTCGCGGCCATCGCCGTGGGTCTCGAGCTCGACATACCATTCCAGGCCATCGGAGAGGGCCTCGCCCAGTTCACGGGCATCTCGAGGCGCCTCGAGGTCAAGGGTGAGGAAGGTGGCGTCACGGTAGTCGACGATTACGCCCATCACCCTACGGAGCTCGCGGCCACGCTGGGCGCCATACGCTCCACGTACGACAGGCGCATCGTGGCCGTGTTCCAGCCGCACCGCTATTCGCGGACCCATGCTCTCTGGGACAGGCTCGGGCGGAGTTTTTACGACGCCGACACGGTTATCGTCACTTCCATCTACGCGGCGGGGGAGGCCCCGATAGACGGCATCACCGGCGACCTGGTTGCGAGGGCGGCGGTGGAAAGCGGCCACCGGGACGTGGTGTACATCCCCGAGATGAGTGACGTCATCGAGCATCTTGAGAAGAACGTAAGAGACGGAGACGTGGTTGTAACCCTGGGCGCCGGCAGCGTTTACCGCGCCGGTGAGGACCTGCTGGAGAGACTGAAAAGTGACTGACGTATACGAGACCATCGAGAAGATTCCGGGCGTCGCGGTGAGAAAGGACGAGCTCCTTTCGCTGCACACGACTCTCGGAGTCGGCGGCCCGTGCGATCTCATGGTCTGGATATCAGAGATACCCGCCCTGGCCCTGGTTATCGAAATGGGGAAGGCCGAGGGGTTTCCCTTCATGGTGCTCGGCAGCGGATCCAATGTTCTGGTCAGAGACGGCGGCGTGGAGGGCATGGTGCTCAAGCTGACCGGCGACTTCGCGAAGATAGGCGTCGATTCCGGGAAGATAAGCGCCGGAGCGGGCGCCGCCCTCTCGAATGTCGTGAGCGCGGCTACGGCAGCCGGCATCGGCGGGTTCGAGTTCTTGAGCGGCATACCCGGTTCTGTCGGGGGCGCCGTCGCCGGCAACGCCGGGAGCGCTGATGATTGGATTTCCCAGAGGCTCACCGAGCTGCGCTTATTGGACGAGGCCAGGGAAGAGAAGACCCTTGCAGCCTCGGCCATCGAATTCGGTTACCGCACTGCAGCGATACCGGCGGGCCATATAGTCACAGGCGCCCTGATGAGTGGCTTCTCAACCGACGTGGAAAGCGTCAGGCACATGGTGGAGAAGAGACTCGAGGCGCGCAGACTCGCCCAGCCCGTGGGGGAGAGAACCGCCGGTTGCGTTTTCAAAAACCCCGACTGCGGTCCGGCCGGGAAGCTCATAGATGAGGCCGGTCTCAAGGGAATGAAAATAGGGGGCGCGCGGGTTTCCACCGTGCACGCCAATTATCTGATTAACACCGGGGAAGCCACGGCCCGGGAAATGCAGGAACTCATCCAGGTCGTGAGGACCAGGGTCAGGGAGTCCTACGGGGTCGACCTGGAACTCGAGATAAAACTGATCGGAAGGAATTGAGGGAGGCGCTTTGAGGCCAAGGGCTACGACACTAATACTGGCCGCGCTGGTCGCGCTGGGACTCTGCGTCGCCGAGTTCGACTATCTCTCGGCCGAGCTCTCCAGGAGGCTTGAGCCCGTGTGCTGCCGGCTTGCGCCGGTGCTGGGGGGACTATGCTACGCCGCGTCCACGGGCCTTGTGCGGGAGGCGGCCGGACACGTGCCCGGAGGGGTATTCGCCGTCGTCCCGTCGGGTCCGGCGGCCATAGGGCTTGACCGGGACGGCTACGTCGCGTCACTTGACTCTCTCGATAACCTGAAAGACGTTCCGCTTCTTACAGGTTTCGCCGTCGGCTCGAGAGAGCCGGGCGCTTTCGCCTCCTCGCCAGAGGCGTTTCTTGGAATCACGGTGGTCAAGGCGTTCGAGACGACCCCGGGGCTCGCAGGAATGCTCGAGAGCGTCGGCCTCAAGGACCTCGAGAACCCCGAGGTCGTGCTCAAAGGCGGCACGGTTGTAAGGCTCGGCACCGGCAACTATGCGCTCAAACTCGGTAGGCTGCGGGAAGTGCTGACGCAGACGGCATATATAGGTATGAAACCTGAACTCATAGATTTGAGATTTCGTGACCAGGCCGTCGTGCGGCCGGGGACGATCGAACGCGCAAACGACAGGGAGGTGTGAGGCTTGGCCGTTCCTCACCGGATAATGGGACTTGACCTCGGCACCACGAAAGTGACTGCCGTGATCGCCGAGGTGGACCCCGACGGGCTCACGTCCATCTCCGGGGTCGGCACCAAGAAGTGCGAGGGGCTCCGCAAGGGCGTGATCGTCGACATAGACAAGACCGTTCGGGCCATCGAGGGCGCCGTCACCGAGGCCGAGATCATGGCAGGCTACTCGCTCGGCTCGGCCTTCGTGAGCATCTCGGGTGACCACATCAAGGGTATGAACTCAACCGGCGTGGTCGCCGTTTCCAAGCCCGACAAGGAAATAACCGATGACGACGTGGACCGCGTGGTCGCGGCGTCGCGGGGGGTGGTCGTTCCCAATGACCGAACCATACTGCATGTGATACCGCAGGAATACGTCGTCGACGACCAGGACGGCATCAGCCACCCGGTCGGCATGTCGGGCATAAGGCTGGAGGTCCAGACGCATATCATAACGGGTTCGGCAACCTGCGCGCAGAACGTCATCAAGTCGGTTCGCAGGGCCGGCATAGACGTCGAAGAGCTGGTGCTCCAGTCGCTTGCCACGGGCTATTCCCTTGTCTCCGAAGAGGAGAGCAACCTGGGCGTGGCCGTCGTGGACTTAGGCGGCGGGACAACTGACATCGCCGTTTTCAAGGACGGGGCGCTTCACCACACCGCCCTTCTGGGCCTCGGCGGGCACAACATCACCAACGACCTCGCCGTGGGGCTCCGCACGCCGCTCGCGCAGGCCGAGATACTCAAGATACGGGACGGCTGCGCCAAGTCGGCCGGTATAGCCGAGGACGAGGCGCTCGAAGTTCCCGGCGTGCACGGGAGGAAGGCAAGGCATCTGTCGAAGAAAGTCCTGGCGCAGATAATGGAGTCCCGTGTGGACGAGCTCCTGTATCTGGTGAGAAAGCAGCTTGTGAAATCGGATTACTACGAAGTACTCGGCGCGGGTGTCATCCTCACCGGGGGCACTTCGCTGGTGGACGGAATTCTGGATGCCTCGGAAGAGGTCATTTCAATGCCTACGCGGCTCGGGCTCCCCGAGGGCGTCGGCGGACTTCAGGACTATGTTGATGATCCACGAATGGCAACCGCGGTCGGTTTGATTCGTTATGCGGCCGACATGATAGCGAAAGGAGGTGTACCCAGGTCCAGCACGGATGCGTCATTCGGAAGCATCGTAGGTAAGGTAAAGAGGTGGGTAAACACGTTTTTCTAATGAGGTGAATAGGATGATCCAATTCGAGCTTGAAGGTGTGGAGAATGCGAAAATGAAAGTCATCGGTGTTGGTGGCGCCGGCGGGAACGCTATCAACCGGATGATGTTTTCGAATCTGACTGGAGTTGATTTCCTGGCGATGAACACCGACTGCCAGGCCCTGAGCAGGTGTTCAGCGCCTCAGAAGCTCCAGATCGGCAGCATGATAACCAGAGGGCTTGGCTCGGGCGGCGAGCCCCAGATGGGTAAGGCGTCAGCCGAAGAAGACCGCGACGCCATCAAGGAAGCGGTTGCCGGGGCGGACATGGTCTTCATCACCGCGGGCATGGGCGGCGGCACCGGCACGGGCGCCAGCCCCGTGGTTGCCGAGATCGCCAAGGCGTCCGGCGCTCTCACCGTGGGCATAGTCACCAAGCCCTTCCTCTTCGAGGGGATGAGACGCATGCGCCAGGCCGAGGAGGGCGTGGCCCAGCTCAGGGCCCAGGCCGACACGGTGGTGATGATTCCCAATCAGAAGCTCCTGCAGGTAGTGAGCAAGGAGACGCCGCTTATAGACGCGTTTGCTACGGCCGACGATGTTCTGCTCAAGGCGACCAGGGGAATATCCGACCTGATAACGAGACCCGGCGAGATCAACCTCGACTTCGCCGACGTAAGAACCGTGATGTCGGAGATGGGCGATGCCATACTCGGCACCGGAACCGCTGCCGGCGAGAACCGGGCGCGTGAGGCTGCCAACCGGGCGCTGCACAGTCCGCTCCTGGACGATGTCTGCATAAGCGGGGCCAGGGGATTGCTCATCAACGTGACGGGCAGCCCGGGCATGACGCTTGCCGAAGTGTGTGAAGCCGCGAATAGCGTTTACGAGGCCGCGGGCGCGGATGCCAACGTCATCTTCGGAACCGCTATCGATGAAATGCTCAATGACGAAGTGATGGTAACGGTGATAGCGACGGGCATCGGCGAGGCGCCTGATCGAAGGGAAGAGAGAGAGATCGAGAAAACCGAAGAAGTGAAGGAAGGCGGTAGGATCTTCCAGAGGGCTTTCCGGAAGCGTGAAACCGTCGAGGCCAGGACGGTCGCCGACAGCGTCGTTGAGAGCCCGCTGGATATCGACTACGAGACTCCGACTTTCTTGAGGAGGCACGCCGACTAGGAGATAATTATGTCACTTCTCGACAGGATGTTCGGCAACAAGAAAGACGACCATTACTCCAGGGGGATGGAGTACTACACGGCCGGCCGGTACGAGGAGGCTATAGAAGAGTTCGAGAACGTGATATCCAGCACGCATGACCGCGGTAATCCGTACTACAACCTTGGAGTGTTCTATGCCGCCAGGGCGCGCGCGAATATCGGCCTCGTCCACTACCGGAAGGGGCATTATGAGGAAGCCCTTGCGGAGCTGACCAAAGCTGTGGAAGTCAACGCGGACTTTCCCGATTTGCATTATTACATCGGGGTCGTCTATGAGAATCTCGGCCGCTGCGAAGAGGCCGTGAAGGAGTTACAGGCCGCCGTGAACATAAACCCCGAATATGTGGAGGCAAGGTGTCACCTCGCCATATGCCTGCACGAAACGGGGGACGGCGACGGCGCCCGGGTCCATCTTGAGAAGGCCATCGACAACGGCTTGCAGATCGGGAACCTGTCGAGCCTACCCGCCTCAGGCAAGTACCACGTGATGACCGTGGAGCCTATGCTCGACAGCCTGAAGAAGATGCTCAAGGACAAGCGATCGGCGCAGGATCATATCGACCTCGGAGTCGAAGCCTACAACCATGGCGACCTCCACGCCGCCATGGCCGAGTTCGAAACAGCCAGGGAGGCCAAGCCCGCCTGGGCGGATATCCGCGTCAAACTGGCCATAGTCTATCTCGAGGAGGGACGGCCGGACAGCGCGATTCCCGAGCTCGAAGCCGCCCTCGAGATCAATCCCGCATATGTGGACGCCCTCTTCTATCTCGGGAACTCCTACATGATCAAAGCCCAGTACACGGAGGCCCTGAAGGAGTTTGAGAGAGCGCGTGACCTCTCGCCCAACTATGCGGACATACACTGCTGCATGGGGCTCACGCTCTTTAAGATGGGCAAGATCCCGGATGCCAAGGCCGAGTTCGACTCGGCCATCAGCCTCATGCCCAGGTACTCGCGGGCGCATTACTATCGCGCCGTCTGCCTGTACTTCCTGGGGCGCAACAGGGAGGCCAGAAGGGGCCTGGACAGGGCGCTGGAGCTCGATTCGGGCATCGAGAAGGAGATGGGCCTTGCCGGAGACCTCATGGTCAAAGTCGGCAACTACGACGGCGCGATCGCCGAAATCGAGCGCGTGATCGCCGACGAACCTATGAACGCATCCGTTTACGCAACGCTGGGCGCCGCCTACCTGCACAAGGGCGACGTCGATAGAGCCAGAGACCTTTTCGAGCGTAGCCTCGAGATCAGGCCGGACCTGGTCGAATCGCTGGTGTATATGGGAGACATCAAGCGGACCGAGGGAGACCTCAAGGCCGCTGCGAGCTACTATTCAAAGGCGAGAGATCTGTCCCCCGGTTTTGCAGATATCCGTTTCCGCCTGGGCGAGGCCTATCTCGGCCTCGATCGGCCCGAGAAGGCGGCCGGGGAACTCGAAGAGGCCGTCAATATCAATCTCAATTTCGTTGAAGCGAGGCTCGCATTGAGCTGGGCGCTGAGGAGGTTAGGCAAGGAAGAAGAAGCGATAAAGCAACTCGACGAGATACTCAAGGTAGATCCGCGCAATGTGATAGCCGTCGCGCAGAAGAAGAACTTCATGCTCGACAAGCCCGCGACGGGAAGGAGACGCGGAGATCAATAGGGAGGTCGAAATGGGAGAGCATCTTCTCGACCTCTCAGCCGTTCTCATTTATCCCAATGCGAGGGACGTGGCGCTATCGAGCCTCGGCTTTCTGAAGGTCCACGGCATACTCGCAGCACGCCTCGCCGTGGCCGACATTTCATACCTGCCGGGCCCCCTTCCGAGCCCCGTAGTATCGAAGCGGCAGTCGCTTCTTCTCGGTGAGCTCACCGGGAGGGAGGCTGCGGCCTTCGACCTCATCGGCTTCTCGGTTTCCTATGAGAACGACTACATCAATGTGGCCAGGCTCCTCGACATGGCCGGGATCGAGCCCTTGAGAGAAGCCAGAACCGACGCCCTGCCGCTCGTGGTGGTGGGGGGCTTCACCATGTTCATGAACCCGCGGCCGCTCGCCCCGTTCGCCGACGCGATTGTCGTGGGCGAGGCCGAGCCGGTAATGGACGAGTTTCTTACGGTCGTGGGCGAGGCGAAGGCGGGTGGGTGGCCCAGGGCCGCCCTGCTCGAGCGACTCTCCCGCGTGAGGGGCGTGCTGGTGCCGTCGGTGAGCCATGATGACGTCGAGCGGTCGATCGCCGAGCCGGACGCATTCGCGCCAGAGCCCGCCGCTCTTCCCGGCGAGGGGCGTGCCCATTTCGGGGATATGCGCCTTGTGGAAGTGGGAAGGGGCTGCGGGAGAGGGTGTCTTTTCTGCGCGGCGGGTTGCCTCTACCGGCCCGTAAGGATGAGAGACGCCGATGAGATTCTGAGGCAGGCGGAGGGCGCCCGCAAGGTCGGCCTCGTGGGGCCGGCCGTTGCCGATCACCCCGAGTTCGAGCGCATACTCGAGCGACTTATCGAGGGGGGCGCCGAAGTGGGCGTCTCGTCGCTGCGCGCCGACCGAATCACAGAGCGCCTGGCCGGGCTGCTTGCCCGGGGCGGGATGAAAACCGCCACCGTCGCCCCCGAGGCCGGCGCCGAAGACCTGAGGCGCAGGATAGGAAAGAACCTCACCGACGCGCAGGTGCTGGAAGGCGTGAGGCTCCTCGCGGACGCGGGGATTCAGACCATCAAACTCTACTTCATGATCGGGCTCCCGGGCGAGACCGACGACGACATGAGGCGTATCGTGGATCTCACGCGCAGGCTCGCGGAGAAGCGGGGCAGGTCCAAGCTCAGCGTGTCGGCTGCGCCCTTCGTTCCCAAGCCGGGAACCCCCTTTGAAAGCGAGGCCTTCGCCGACATGGAGACGCTCAAGCGCCGGGCCGGCCTCCTTAAGAAGATCCGGTCGATAAGGGGCTGTACGCTCAAGGTGGCGTCCCTGGAGATGGCCTGGCTGGAGGCCCACCTTGCGGCCGCCGACGAGCGCGTCGCCCCGCTGATACTCGAAGCCGCGCGTGAGGGCATCAGCCTGAGGACCCACCTCCGGCGTTCGGGGCTGGCCGGGTGACGGCCGGGGAGGACCCGGTGCCCGGGTCCGTAATTCACTCGCAGTATACCGGCAGGGCCCCGATTTGGCCGCAGCCCGAGGAGTCGGCGCCACATGGGCTCCCCGTCTTGAGATGGAGGTCTCCCCTTGCCACGCCGCAGAAAAGGGGGTCGGCACTTATGTTCCCCTGGACGCTCATCTGATCTTCTATGCAGCCCGTCCAGTCGCCGAACTCATTGCCAAAAACGTCGCTACAGGAGAAAGTGCACGTAGCCATCGGATGAGAACAGTCTACGGCCCGGCTGCTCCTGCCAAAGGAGACAATGCATCTTGTGAAGAAGGCGTGGCTATTGTCATGCAGATGTACAACCGAGCCGGGGCTCTCCGGCCCGAGGCTGTCTGAGTATCCCTGCGTGAGAGTGCAGGAGATGAGATGGGGATCGCAGCGCCCCTGGCAATGCAGTATGGCGCCGTGGCTGCTGGCGGTATCCTTCAAGGATATGCAGCGCAGGACGATGGGGGAGCCGCTGGCGCAGAAAATGAACCCGCCAAAGTTGCCGCTGTTTCCGGATGAAAAACAGTCCATGATTGTGGGCCGGGCCAGCTGGACGAAGATCGCCCCACCGGAGCCGCCCGTATTTTCGAGGAAACTGCATCCCTCGACAATCGGCTCATCGGCGCCGGGGACCCAGATCTCGAGGCCGCCCGCGAACCCGCCGCGATTCCCCTCAAAGGTAGAGTTCAGGATGTGAGGCGACCCTCCCGTGGACGACACGCCGCCCCCTCCGCGCCCGAAGTTGGACTCGAACAGGCATGACTTGACAAGCGGGCTTGAACTTCCCTTGACGCAGAGGCCTCCGCCGTGGTCCATCGCCACGCAGGTGGAGACAATGAGCTCATGCAGGGTGGGGGAGGACTGCTTTTCGCACAGGATGCCGCCGCCGTCGAACCTCGCGTACCCATGCAGAATGGTGAGATGTTCGACCCTTGTCGAGGGCTCCTCGCCCCAGTGAAAGTGAAAGGCACGATGGGGGTCCTCACCGCCCCCCTGGCAGTCGATGGTGCAGGCGTCGGCGCGCAGACTTAGGGACCGGAGGGTTATGGCCTTGCCCAGAAGGTCGATGTCCCGGTTCCCGGCGCCGTGATATCGGCCATCCGCAAGCTCGATCGTGTCTCCATCCCAGGCGTCGTCGACGGCGTCCTGGATGGTCTTGTACCGCCCTGCGCCGTCGGGTCTTACCGAGAGGATCCTTCCATCTCTGGGACAAGGCGGGCAGTCTTCGCTGCAGCCCGAGACCGCCAGGATGACCAGCAGAAGGGTGCATACCGCGAAGAGAATTCTGTGTGGTACCCGGCAGGCAGACATGGTCCTCTCCCCGTGCTGCGCCCGGTCGAGGCACAACCCGTTTCGCTCTCTTTACACACTATGCCCCGCGCCTGGCGGGTTGTCAACGCCTGTCGGATTGGGGCGGTCTCGGCGGATCGGACTGTGCATCCTGAGACCTGACCCCAGAACTTGTGCACTTCGAGACCTGACCCCATGAGATGCCCAAGAGAAAACCCGCCCTCTTCCCTGCGTGACCCGGGTCTAGGACGGGTTTTCTTACTTTTCGGTTTTGCTAGGGCGCCTTGGTTACTGCGCCCGACTTGATGCAGCGGGTGCAGACGTACATCCTCTTCGCCTTGCCGCCTACTAACACCCTGATCCGCTGGAGATTGGGATTCCATCTCCTGCTGGATACGTTGTGCGCGTGGCTGACTTGCTTTCCGAAGAGCGGGCCTTTTCCGCATACTTCACATTTTCTGGCCATTTCAGTTCTCCTTACGTTGTTTCCGTAGGACAAAATTAGCAGAAAAAGGGTTTCGGCACAATACCAGAATTGCCGATAGGAGATTTGGGGACGCCATGGGGGCATTTGTCTGAATTCCCCCCTGGCTCAAAGAATCACCCGGGTGAACACAGGCTCATTCCGGCGCCGCAGCGCGGCACCGGTATTTCCATGGCATGCCTGTGCCTACAGGACAACAAATGGTGAAACAAGTAGAAGAAAAGACAGTGCGCGAAGTCCATGAGCAGGAGTACGACCTCTACGTAGTGCTCTACGAGGATGAGACGGAGTGCTGCGTGACCCTTCATCCCAAGTACCGGGGCCTCGATCTCGAACCCGCCTGGCTCATAGACGAGCTGGCCAAGGTGGAGGTCACGTTCGGCCTCGACAAGAAGGCCATCGAAGAGTGTTGTGAGAGGGCCGGAAGGGGCGAAGCCGTCGATGAAATCATCGTGGCCCGCGGCAATCTGCCCGTGCCGGGGGAGGATGGAAGCATCGAGTTTCTCGTTAAGCCCTTCGATGAGAACCCGGAGTACGACGTCGACGAATCGGGTCAGGTCGACTATCGCGAGACCAACCTTTTCGAGAACGCGGCGGAAGGGGATGTAATCGCGAGGTCCAAGCCTGCAAGGACCGGCGAGGCGGGCACGACGGTGCAGGGCAAACCGATTCCCGTTCGCGACCCGGCCAGGGCCCCTCTGAGGGCGGGAACGGGGGCCAAGCTCAATGACGATAAGGACGAAGTCATAGCCACCACGGACGGGCGTGTTATCTACAGGGCCGGCTGCGTGTCGGTGACCGAAGAACTCGTAGTAGACGACGTGGACCTCTCCACCGGCAACATCGACTTCGTGGGTTTCGTGCGCGTCCGGGGCGACATTTTCGACGGCTTCAGTGTCCGGGGCGGCAAGGGTATCAGGATTTCCGGAGCCGTGGGGCACTGCACGCTGGAGTCGGACGGCGACATTCAGTTCGGGGGCATGACAGGCCTTGAGGGGCAGGGCACGATTCGCTGCGGCGGCAAGCTCATGGCCAATTACCTCCACGAGGTCGACGTCCAGTGTGAAGGCGACGTCAGGGTGAAGAACGAAGTCATGCATTGCACCATAAAGTCACGCGGTATGATCAACATACCGGGCCTGGTCGCGGGCGGCGAGTATATAGCGCTGGGAGGCATTGAAGTCGGCAGGATCGGGAGCGAGGCCGGCGTTCAGACCCACTTCACGGCCGGCTTCGACTATGAAGATATTGAGATTATCGACAGGATGCACGCGGAGCTGGGCAAGATAGAGAGGCTTGAGCAGGGCCTCTCGGCCAA
>Ga0272444_10001411_pt1 | contig 23129 bp, 16 predicted proteins | sample SSMForm13_FD_201033 | JGI IMG/M metagenome (GOLD analysis project Ga0272444, IMG submission 201033) | Marine sediment archaeal communities from Little Sippewissett salt marsh, Falmouth, MA, United States - SSM-Form-13 | ecosystem: Environmental > Aquatic > Marine > Wetlands > Sediment ...
TCCTGCGCGATTATGCTGATTCTTCTTCTGCCTGAAGCCGTGTCAGCGCAGGATTTACGCGACTTTCCCCTGCCCCAGGGAATCGTGACCGACTTCACCGGCACGCTGAATGAAACGCAGATGAACGATATCCGCCTCGCGCTGGAACAGGCGCATCGTGCGAATTCAATGGACGGTCACGTGATTATCACTCTCAGCACCGGGGAGTGGCATCTCGACGAGTACGTGAAGGACTACGCGGATTTTCTGCAGGGACGGGACATCATCAACTCGACCGGCTGGCTGCTGTATATCTCCACCGCGGACAGGAAATTCGCGCTGGCGGTGCAGGACGCGGCTCTCGATTCACTAACGCCACAGCACCAGCAGGAGATCGAGCTCATACTGAGCGAAAAACTCGAACAAAATGATATTAGCGGAGCGATAATCGCTGCTATCGACGCAATTGCGATCCTTCCGCCGCCCGAGGATATGAGCGAGCAGCGAAAAGTGTCGCCCGATATGCTTGTGTTTATGGGAATCGCGATTATGGTAATCGCGCTGATGCTGAGACTCCGAACTATAAGGCGCAAGCCGCAGCTTTCACGATGACGGAACTTCCTCGACTTCCTCTTCCTCTACTTCCTCGCTACGCAGATCGAACAATCCCCACTGTCGCCAGAAGCCGCAGTCAAGCTGCAGATTTTCACCGCTGTCATCCGTATTGAAAACCCTCAGCACCACATCGGGTGATTCGACAAACGCAATCAGCGAGTCAAGGTCTTCGAAATAGACTAGCCACTCTGCAATCGCGTTGCCTTCCTCACCATCGCCCTGTCCTAGCGGGACCATCGGCACCTGCGCATACTCAAGCTCGTCCGGGGTTGTATAAAACAACTCTACATCCCCCGACACCCATTCGGGATCGCCATCGAGCAGGATGGCGAATGAATTAGCGGACGGCTTGTTGTTGTTTGCGCGCGCGATGATTTCGTCAATAGCGTCGGAATCGTCCGAATCGAGCTGATGAATCTCGTACTGCGCCATGATGGCTACCAGTTCCATCGGGAACGGAACGACCGTAAATAGCTGGTTCTCATCATCATCGATCGCGACAACCCTTAGTTCATCCATGAGTTCGTCGACCGCAACCGTGTACGCCTCGAGCATCGACGCATCGGGGGGATCGAAGTCATCCGCAGAAAAATCAACCGCCAGCGACGGGAGCGCGGCAAGCAGAATTATCAATATTGAAAGCACAAACGTACGCGGCATATTACACCTCATCGATTTTTCCAGGTGCTCGGGAGTCCCGGGATGATGCTAATCGGATTGCCGACATCCAGCGTGACCAGTTTCGCGCCACGAATAATATTCCAGCTCCGAAAAATCCAACCATTCCCGCTACCAGCAAGCTGAATCCGCATATCGGCTGTCCGCAGATCGGGCATACGGTGGTGGTCGACCAGAGCGCGGACAGTCCGAACCAGCTTCCGGTGAATCGAACCCACCCGAGCATCGGGCCTCTGAATATTTTTTGTAAGTCGTATTTCGGCATTTTCCTGAATATCGGGAATCCACATTATACACATGGTGTGTCAATGCACGAAATCAGTCTTCCTTCAGAAGGGAATAATGATAACAATGCAGAGGAATGGTTCCGTCCCGCCACCATTCCCTGTACGCGATCGACTCCCGTGTCATCCCGAGTTTCTCCGCCACCCGGACACTCGCCTCGTTATTTATGATGATGTTCGCCTCGATTCTCTCAAGTCCGAGTTCTTCGAATCCGTAACGGATCATCGCGCGGCACGCTTCGGTAGCGAGTCCCTTGTTCCAGTGCTTACGCGCGACCCAGTAGGCCATTCCTGCTTTCTTATGACGAAGATGAGAACGATACCATATCGACCCAACAAGCTCATCCGTTTCTTGCAGGAACATGAGAAGGGTTACATGGTCCCACTCGTGATATGCCCTCCACTGACGGAAGTACCACTCCCGTGCGTCGTCCATTGTGTAAGGATGCGGAACATGCGCGCTGTTGGCTGAAATTACAGGATCATTTATCGGCTCGATTATGTGGGGAAGATCCGAATAACATGGAGGACGCAGAATCATCCTGTCGGTCTCAATGCGTATGGACGGACTAAGAATTTCATGCGACTCTCGCTCGTCCCAGTCCGATTTCAGAATTGCGTAATGGTCGACATCGTACGCGACGTCGTCTTTCATCATCTCCCCGCGCGCGGTGCCCTCCCACTTCATCCCGGCTTTCTCGATTACGCGTATGCTGGACGGGTTCGCCACCGGGCAGCGAGCGTAGATTCGGTTCAGGCCGAGAGTGTCGAATCCGAACTGTATCAGCGCGACAGCGGCTTCCGGCGCATAGTTGTTCCCCCAATACCCGGGAGCGATCCAGTAGCCGATCTCCGCTGAGCGAAACACTGGATGAAAGTTGTCTAGGCTGACACCACCGATGAGATCGCCAGATTCTTTATGGATAACAACGATCCTGAGATCGGTATCATCAGGAGCCGGGTTAAGGGATTTATTGATGAAAGCGCGGGCATGGTCAATTGTATACGGGTGCGGAATCGCAAGCGTGGCTTTCGCGATTTCGGGCGAGTTGAGAGCGGTCGCAAGCGCGTCAGCATCGCCGGACTCGGGAGATCGAAGGATAAGCCTGTCTGTTTCGATACGATGTGGCACTCAGTGCAGCGATTTTAGCATATCTGGACTAAAACCAAACAAGCGGGCCTTTTAAGGCCCGCTCTATTAGAGCAATGCTGAACCGCAGTGTTTCTATATCTTAGTGCTTACGTCAATCTGCAGAATATCCTGCTGGTGACCATCACTGGTCAGACGGTCGCGACTGATCCATGTAATACCCAGATCGGTGTTCCTGAGAAGACGATACGTCCAGTTGACTGCCCACCACTCATGATCGCCCGAGCCTCTGTCGGCGTCGGTAAGCCAGCTCAGAACCGAATTGGCCTGGGCCTTGCCCCATTCGCCGCGGAATCGCCAGTCGCCGGGACTACTCGGCGAGCCGCCTACAGTAAGTCGCACCCATGCGGCCTCTTCAAGAGCACAGAAACCCGAATCGGGAACCGCGTCCGCGAGATTCTGGAGATAGTTGCCCTCGATAGCCATTGGCGTGCCCTGCAGATCGAACGCGAACTTGGCGTATGCTTCTATCGCCTGGTACTGATCGTTATCTGCAAGCTGATCGAAGTGCCAGCGACTCTTGAGATCACCATTCATCATGTCATCGACGATCCACTGCCAAGCCTCCTCAGGGATGTAGTGGTACGTAACGTACGCGTCGAATCCCTCGACAAAGAGATCATCTGCCCCGGCCTGTGCGACAAGATAGAAGCTCTCCTGGACCGGCACAAGCTCGCCGAGATAGAAGTTGAAGTTCTCGTGGTTGTAATGCTGCGCAAGACCTTCAACCATAGCGTCGCTGTCCCATACTAAAGGAGTTGTCACCCATGGGGGAGAGAATTTACCGCCCCAGATGGTAAACCCGGGAGCAGACTCAGGTGAGTACTGCATGTAAGCACGATCGATGGTGATCTGGTCGAATCCGAACGCATCATCGATCGTCCTGTTGGTGGACGTGATACCGCCGTCTGAGCCTGACGCGAAGCGCGCGCCGAAAGTAAGCTCATCGGTAATCTCCGAGGTGAAGCCCCACCTCAGACGGTAGCGCGGGCGCTGTGTCTGAAGTCCCGACTCAGGATAGATACCCTCGAACCTGAGGCGGATGTCACCGAACGTGTGGAAACGAGCGTCCATTGCATCAACACGGTCATTGACCTCGGCGAACCTGTCATCGAGGCCATCAACTTCACCCTCAAGGTTCTCGATACGACCTATGTTTTCGACAATAAGCGCTCGCAGGTCATCAAGCTCCGGCTCGAACTCGTCCATAAGCATGTCGAGTATCGCTTCCACATCGATACTCGGTGCGGGCCCGTCCATACCCTCAACCATGTCGAGAAACTGGTCGTAGAGCCGGCTGATAACCATAGCGAACTCATACCTGGTGAGAAGCCTCTCGCCACCGAAGGTTCCGTCGGGATATCCGGTGACAAGACCCTCGCTCTCGAGATAGTCGATCGCGTCATATGCCCAGTGGCTGCGTGGCACGTCTGAGAAAGCGGCAAAAGCCGCTACCTGCCACGTCAGCAGAATGGCAAACACTGCGATCGAGCATGTTAGTACGCGAGTAAACATTCTTTTCCTCCGTATTTCCGGAAAATTTACTGCAATGAAATTCCGGCGAATCCTAACAGGAGGATGTTTCAGGTCAAGGGCGTTTGTTAAGGACATGTTACAGGACAGGTAAGAGATTGCGACAAATGTAACCGAGTCGCACGAATTAACCGAGCCGCGCGCGTAAGCAAGCGGTGCAGCCACTTTATGTAGACGGGCACTAAAACGGTGGATTTACATCCTGCATCATAGTGATCTACCGAATTAGTCGCTGCACCGCTTGCTTACGCGCGCGGCTCGGTTCAATGGCTGCACCTCTTGCTTACGTGCGGTGTTCGGTTTAATGGAATTATGCAGGGAATTTATCGACGATCTGCTGTACGTACTTCCCGAGCTCGTCCGCTTCACGGGTCAGGCAGATGCGGAAGAAGCCTTCGCCGCTTTCGCCCCAGCCGGATCCCGGACCGACCACCACGCCGGTCTCGTTCAGAACCTTCTCGACAAACTCGAAGCTCTTCATTCCCTTCGGAGTTTTCGCCCAGAGGTAGAACGTACCCGTGCCGTGATAGACATCGTAACCGGCCGGTATCAGCACGTCCTCGACTGCCTTGCGACGCTCTACGTATTTCGCGCGAAGGTCATCGATGAAATCGAGCGGCTTGTTCAAAGCCTCGACAGCTACACGCTGGATGGGAAGGAACACGCCGGAATCGATATTCGATTTCACTCTGGCAAGCGCCTGCACCACCTGCGCGTTCCCGACTGCCATGCCGATGCGCCATCCGGTCATGTTGAATGTCTTGGAGAGAGTATTGAACTCGATCGCGACATCCATCGCCCCGTCCGCGTTAAGCAGGCTCGGGGGTGGCGTTTCCGACTGATAAATTTCGGCGTACGGGTTATCGTGCACGAGAACGATGCCCCATTTCTTCGCCCATCGAACTGCCTCATCGAAGAATTCCTTCGGCGCTACCGCGCTGGTCGGATTGTTCGGGTAATTCATGATGAGCATCTTAGTGTGGCTGCAGATTTCATCCGGTATCTCGGAGAAGTCGATGAGGAAATCGTTCTCGCGACGGAGCGGAACGCTGTAGCCCTCGCAGCCGATAAATACGGCGTGCATTGGATAGACCGGGTAGCACGGATCTGGGTAGATGACCACGTCCCCGGGATCGAGCACGGCAAGGGCAAGATTCGCGATGCCTTCCTTGCTGCCGATCAGCGCAAGGCATTCCGTGTCGGGATTGAGCTTGATCCCGAACCGACGGTCGTAGTATCCGGCGATCGCTTGCCGCAGCTCCGGGGTGCCCTTATAGGCGGGATATTTCTGGTTCTCGGTTTTCTGCGCTTCCCGGTAGAGGATATCGACGAACTCCGGCGGTGTGGGGAGGTCGGGATCGCCGATTCCAAGGCTGATCACCTTGATTCCGCGCTTCTTCGCAGCCGACTTGAGATCGTCGATACGCTGAAAGAGGTAGGGCGGAATATCCTTTAGTCTTTGCGCAAGTCTGATTTGACGTGTTTCTGTATCTGTCATGATTCGTACTCCGTAAATCTACTGTGTTCGGGAAATAAGCCCGATCCCCCGACTTCGTATTTTGGGGAAGGGAATTTTTTATTCTGACCGATTGCGTTCGGGAAATCAAGAGGGCCATTCACCCGTAAATGTGCGCACCACCGGGCCTGAAAGAAGAACATGACCATCGCGGGTGAATTCAGTCATCAGTGAGCCACCAGGCGGATCGACTCTGAGCATATCGCTGGCTTTTCCCGTGAGATGGCACGCTGTCTGAACCGCGGCGGTGCCGCTTCCGCAGCTTAACGTCTCCCCTGCCCCTCGCTCCCATACGCGCATCCTCACATGCTCCGAAGAAATCACCTGCACGAATTCCGTATTGACCCTCGACGGAAAAATCTCGATATGATTCTCGATTGCCGGACCCCAGACGTGCAGCGGGACGTCATCTACCGAGTCAACGAAAATAACCGCGTGGGGATTCCCGAAATTGACCGCTGTATATTTCAGCGGATGCGGAATCCCATGGATCTCTAACTCCTCCTCGACAACCGGCGAGTTTCCGTCGGTTGCGATCGGGATTGCCTTTCTGTCAAACACCGGCTCGCCCATATCCACCTGCACCCACGCGGGAGATTCGGTCACCCAGTCGGGAGCGGGGATAAAATTTATCTGGTTGATTCTGCCAATGGTCTCAATTGTCACCGGCGTTGAGCCGTCCACAACACTGTGACCAAGGAGATGCATCCCGACACATCGAAGCCCGTTGCCGCACATCTCCGACTCGCTCCCGTCCGGATTCCACATCTGCATACAGAAGTCGGCAGTATCCGATTTCCCGATGAGGATAAGCCCGTCGGAGCCGACTCCGTAATGGCGGTCGCAGATTGCCTTCGCAAGGTCGGGGATCGATTCGGCGAATTCGTTGGCGAGTCGATGAGAGCAGATGACAAAGTCGTTTCCGGTGCCCTGCCATTTTTCGAACGGTAGCGTTGCTGGAGATGTCATGTGTTATTTACTCCGCATGTGTCAGGTGATTTTCGCGAGAATATCGTTCGCGACTACTTCCGGGTCGAAGCTGGGAGTAAGGTCGATCCATTCGATATCTTTCATCCTGCGGAAGAAGGTCATCTGACGCTTGGCGAATCGACGGGTATCGCGCTGGATGGTCTCGACCGCTTCATCAAGGCTCTTTTCTCCGCGGACATGCGCTACTATATCACGGTACCCGAGACCCGTAAGCGGTTTCTCATTCCCGGAAAGCCCCGAATCGAGAAGGCTTCTGACTTCATCAACCCAGCCTGCATCCATCATTTTGAGCACTCGCCGGTTAATGCGATCATAGAGCAAGTCGCGTTCCATATTGAGCCCGACGAGCCTCCACGCCTGCCCCGGATCATCCTCTCGCTCCCGGTCGGCCTTCACCGCATCTGAAAACGGTCGTCCCGTTGCTCTTATCACTTCGACTGCCCGTACCAGCCTGGGGATATTATTCGGATGAATTTTCTCCGCCGCTTCTGGATCGAATTCCCTGAGTTCTTCATACACAGTTTCCGCTCCCCTTGTCTGAATGTCCCTGAGGATTTCCTCGCGAAGCCCGGGGATCGGGGGAAGGTCCTGGTAGCCGGGACGGTCGGTGAGCGCGCGGATGTAGAGACCTGTTCCGCCGACGATAAGCGGTTTCTTGTCGCGCGAGAGTATTTCATCCATCTTGTCAAATGCAAGACGCTGAAAATCGGCAACCGTGAAATCGGCGTCCGGAGCCACGATATCGATTATATGATGAGGAATTCCGTCGCGTTCCTCCATGGACGGCTTCGCGGTGCCGATATCGAGACCAATGAATACCTGCCTTGAATCAGCGGAGATGATTTCGGCGTCAAGCCTGCGCGCAAGCGGGATTGAGATGGCCGTCTTGCCGATCGCGGTAGGGCCGAGGAGGATTGGTATTTCATCATGCGACAGCTTCATTGGCGAAAATACGGACCGGGGAAGAACTCAATATGGCGACTGGTTTGACTTGAGAGTGTCCGTAACCCTATAATTCACAGTTTGCTTCCCTGACGAGAGACATAGCTGACGCTGTGCTCATCCGGGGTATTATACCCAAAATTGAAGTTGTGCGGACGGGAGGGAAAACGGGTAACCGGAGGTTCGGCCATAGATGAGTGCCGAAAAACGTATACAAAACTGGATTCTGGTCGCGGCTGTTCTTCTGCTGGCTGTATCAGTCCCGCTCTATAAAATGAGTCAGGGCGAACCGGCATTGAAGCAGGGGATCGACCTTGTCGGAGGTGTGGACCTTCTCCTGCAGGCGGAAGTGCCCGAGGGAGAAGAGCGGATAACCACGGACATGATACTGGGTGCGATTAATATCGTGCGCAACCGGCTCGATCCCGAGGGCGTCCGTGAAATTCTCATCCAGCAGCTGGGCGAGGACCGCATCGTGGTCCAGATACCCGGCGAGGACGATCCCGAGCAAGTCAAGCGTATGATTGGCGCCACCGCTACTCTGAGGTTCATCGACGCGGGCAGCGATCCCATCCCACAGGGCACACATATCAGGTACATCGATGCCGAGACCGGCGAGCCTATCGAGGAAACCAGCTTCGTGCCCGAAGGTGAGCTCGAAACCGCGCCATCGCAAGCGCAACTACTCGAAGACCTCCCCCCATCGGTGGTTACAGCCGAGCAGATTATTATGAAGCCGGAAGACCTGGTCGGTTTCACGGTCGTGCCATCGCCGGAGCCGGCAGCAGAAGGCGAGGAACCTTCGGAAGTGGCATTATTGCAGGTGAATCCCTCGCCGGCCGGTGTTGTACTTGCTCGTCACACGACCCAGCATCGCGATGAATATCTCGCGCTGGTAATAAACAACAGGGTCGCGGCGGTTCATCCTATAACCGAATCGATTACTAACTCGCAGATCACATGGCCCGGACTCGCTGACGAGCCCGGTTTCAGCTATGTGGCATTAAACGAGAATCTCCAGGCTATACAGGTTGTCGCTATGCCGGAGGCGCCCGAGATCGGAACCACAATTGAGCTCTTTGACATGTTCGGTGGTGGCGGCGAGGGTGAAGCTCCTGCAGAAATGGAAGAAGGTCCGGCATGGGTTGATGTCACGACTGATAAAATAATCCTGACCGGAGATGATTTCGCCGACGCGGATGTCACTTTCGGCCAGCTCGGACAGCCGATAATTTCATTCCAGTTCAAGGCAAGCGGACGGGAGATTTTCGGGCAGCATACGGCGCGAAATGTCCAGAAATACCTTGCCATCGCTCTTGATAACGAGATTATCTCCTGCCCGATCATCCGTGAGCCGATCCTGCAGGGAAGAGGCATAATCGAAGGATCGTTCAGCCTTCAGCAAGCGGAGGAACTGGTGGTCAAGCTGGACAGCGGACGTCTGCCTGTTCCCCTTAACATCATCGAAAACCGTACCGTCGGTCCGACACTAGGAAAGAAATCGATCAGTGATTCGCGAAGTGCGGCGATACTGGGAGCGATTCTTATACTTCTTTTCATGGCGATGTACTACCGCCTGCCCGGAGTGATGGCCGACCTGGCGCTGATCTTCTACGTGGCCGTATTCTTCGGCGCCCTGTCGGTGCTTAACGCGACACTGACCCTGCCGGGAATTGCGGGATTCATCCTGTCGGTAGGTATGGCGGTCGACGCGAACGTCATCATTTTTGAGCGCCTGAAGGAGGAACTCAAAACGGGCAAGACATTCAGGTCGGCCACGGAGTCGGCATTCAAGCGCGCGTTCCTTGCGATTTTCGACGCTAACGTGACCACCCTTATCACCGCCATAGTCCTTTATAACCTGGGCACCGGCCCGATACGAGGTTTCGCGGTGACTCTCAGCCTGGGAATCCTGGTGTCGATGTTCTCCGCGCTGGTTTTCACTAGACTGCTCATCGAGGGAATGCTCGGATACAAGAACCTCCAGAAATATTCGCTGTTCGGAGTACGCGAAGCGGATGTTGTAGTACCCGGAAAAGGAGGTGATGAGTGATGATGGATTTCAGTCGCTCCAAATTTGACATCGTAGGCCGAATAAAAATCTGGTATACGCTCAGCATCATCCTTATCGCTCTGGGAATTTTCGGGATGGTGAAAAACATCTTCACCGATGGATTCCCGCTAATCCGGGGAATCGACTTCGCAGGCGGCTCGATTATTCAACTGCAGTTCGATAACTGGTCAGATGAGAAAGACACCGCCCAGTTCGCCCAGGATGTGAAAATCATTGTCGCTGAATACACCGAGCGCGCTCCGTCCGTCCAGACAACCCCTGTCGCTGCTGAGGCATCCGGTACCGGACTGCCCGCTCTCCAGCTGCAGATACGCTCGGACGCATCGCTGATTGAGAACAACGATGCGCAGGAGAATATCTATGATGAAATTCGCCAACTGGGAGGCGAATTCACGGTCCTGGAGGAGAGTGAAGTCGGCGCTGTAATCGGTAAGGAGCTTACCCAGAGAGCATTATGGGGAGTCCTTCTCGGGCTGGCTCTGATCCTGGTCTACATCACCATACGCCTGTCTTTCGACTTCGCGATTTTCGCCGTTGTTGCGCTGTTCCACGACGTGCTTATTCTCGTCGGCATTTACGCGCTTTTCAATATCGAAATCAACTCGCCATTCGTCGCCGTGCTTCTGACGGTCGTGGGTTATTCGATCAATGACACGATCATCATCTATGACCGCATACGCGAAAACATGAAGGTCAAACGGCATCTGCGCTTCGACGTGATGGTCAATCAGAGCCTTCTCGAAACGATGGCCAGGTCGATCAATACATCGGTCACGACAATTCTCGCGATCCTTGCCCTCCTGATTTTCGGGGGCATCAGCCTGAGAACGTTCATGCTGGGCCTCGGAGTCGGAATTGCGACCGGGACATACTCCAGCATCTTCATCGCCGCCACCATGCTTGTGTGGTGGAGGATGAAGGGTAAGAAGCCTGTTGGAATCGCTGAACCGGTAGGCGCTGTAACCGATATCATCCACGAGGAAGACGACGAGCTTATGGATCTCGGTGGCGAGGCAGAAGAAGAGGAGGAGACTGTCGAGCCGATAACGGTCCGGGAGACTCCGTCTAAGGACAAGAAGAAGCGCCCGAAACGTCGTCGAAGACGCTGAGATCAATAAACGAATTTGCCCCTAACGTGCCGGTAGCTTCCAGCTATCGGTTTTTTTATTTCCATAATACAGCCCCTGATGGTTTCTGTTCTGTTGGGTAGATGGTTCGCAGCGTGCAATATTAAGAATTTTATTAAATCCGATAGCTGGAAGCTACCGGCACGTTGAGGAAGCTATAGGCATAAAAAATCCCCCCGTCTTCTCGGGGGGAATTTTTTTTCGATATTGAAACTAACGGATCGCTCCATCTCCCGCTTTACCAGTCGGCTGCGGGACTCCAGATACCGAAGTTACCGGTTCCGGGGCAATAGATGTAGCGCTGCGATACCTGCGTGTTGGTGGCCAGTCCGCCGCTGGGCCAGTACAGCTCCGATGAGGTCTGCTCGCTGTCCTGGATGTTGAGGTCCAGATCCAGCCTTACTACCTCGGTCGGTCGCGCGTCCGCTATATCCAGCCAGCTTATGGCGATCAGGCGGCAGTGCTCCGGTTGACAGTTATCGTAGCCGATATGATCAATCGAGATGTCCGCCCCGGTCGCCTGTCCGAGAACCGCAACGAAGTCGAACCTCATTTCGTCAGTGAAAATCGGCTCCTCGTTGTCCACATATGTCGGCGGACTGGTGTTGAGGTTGATCATGTGAATCCTGCCCTCGTGCGGTGATATCGCGCCCTCGTCAAGGACATACAGATAGTTGTTGGAATAGGCAACAACCATATCGAAGATGTTGGTGCTGTAGCCGATATTGGATGTCAGGTTGAGCCTGTCGGAGGACTCGTACGTGTAGTACGGTCCGCCGGTGTTATCGTCGAGTATGTATGTCCAGTGATCGAGATACAGACTCGTGCCGCTCTCCCTTACAAGCGCCCAGATATCGTCCTGCTCGTCGATGCCGATGCAGGTGATACCGTCCGCCCCGCTGACATCGCTGATCTGTGTAAGAAGCGGACCGGGCCAGTCCGATGGCAGGAAAACGTCGGCATCGTAAACCGTGATGATATCCGGTGTCCTGCTCAGCACCGTCACGAGACGGTTATCCGCGAACGAGTCGCCCGGATCGAGGTCTGGCGAAGCGTCGAGCGAAAGGACAATGTTGTAATTCGACGGCATTCCCCACTTGAACTGAATCGGGGGATTTGGCATGTTGCCGGTGCCGGACGGCACGAAATTCATAATGCAGTTCGGACCCGCCTGGACAACGCCCTGTCCGGCGAAGTTGCCCTGGCGGAAGAAATCGATGTCGAGCCTGGGCAGTGACGAATAGGGATTGAAGGAGTACCTTGCCCAGTTGCCGGTTCCGCTGTACGAGTGAGCAGTGCCGTTGCATACGGACAGGCCCCTTACAATATTGAGAATCGGGCTCTGACCATAATCATAGCCATCGTACACCTGCACCTGCATGTCATACTCGCCCGCGAGGTAGTTGCACCAGTTGACAACAAGGCTGTTGCCCGGACCCGTCGGGATGATGCTGAAATCAGCCGCCTGCCCGTCGGGAACAAGCGACCACATGTAGGTGTAGGTCTGGTTGTTATCGGGATCGGTTAGCGTGCCGGGGTCGTACTGGGACGATGTATCGGACTCATCGACACTTGTATCCCCGGAGATAGTCCCGAGCTGCGGAGGAGTGTTCTCAAGCTCCACAGTCATGGGAGTTCCATACGCAGGTGGCGCGACTCCGTCATCGATCTCGAGATTCACTTCATAGAAATCGACATCATACGAGCCCCAGTCCTGGTCGAGCGAGTAACCCGTTCCGTTGGCCGATATGTTGTAGTTGGCGGGATTACCCAATGGGACAACACTCCACATGGCGGTAAGTGTCTGCTGAGTGTCCGGATCTGTAACCGGCGCTGAATAATTCTCTGTGTCATCCACCTGTACAGGAGTGGTTCCAATCACCTGCCCGACCGTCGGAGCGGTGTTATTGTGAGTTACGGTCATGAGGGTACCGTAACCATAATCGTAACCGTCGTACACTCTCAGATTTACGTCGTAGTCCGCGTCGGGAAGATAGTCGGACCAGTCGATATCGACAGACAGGTCGAGATTACCCGCGATGGTATAGTCTGGCGGATCACCCGTCGGGACTACGCTCCACGATGCTGTGAGAGTCTGGCCGGTATCTGGATCAGTGACGGGCGCCGAGTAGTTAAGCGCGCCCATATTGCTGTCGACCGGGGTGGGACCGACAACCTGACCGACTGTCGGAGGAGTGTTGAAATACTCATTGGAGATCGGCGCCTCCCACATGAAGTAAGAGGCGAGAAGCGGATCGGGTGGATAAGGATTACCCCAGGGATTGCCGTAGTCGGTAGGATTCGAGCATCTGACGGTGAAGAACAGCACCTGGTTCTCGAAATCCTGCGGAGTAACGTCGAGAATTTCAATCGACGCGACACTGCTGGTTTCGGAATTGAACGCTGCATTGAGAGCGAACTCATTTGTCAGGTCCAGGGTGCCGCCGTATGTATCAAGGAGTGTCGGTGATTCGACCAGGATGCTGTCGATTTCGCCCAGAACACCGGACGGATTGAACGGCGCCTGCCAGTCATAAAGAGTGAGATCAAACCTGAGATTCCCGCCGTTTGTGTCTCCATCCTCGTAATATGCACTGCTGCCCGCATCGACACACACTATTTTGTAAATTTCCTGCATATTGGCGCTTGTCGAGAACGCCTCTATCGGGTAGCTTGGATCACCCGTATCCGGCTCATGATAGCTGGCATCGATCACATAACTGAACTCGAAGATCGGGATGCCGGCTTCCATCGGGAACTGGATCATGTACCGGCGCGTGATCGAGCTGGTGGGCGAGAAGGTACCGCGCCTTATCTCTTCGATCTCAACTTCCTGCAGCGAAAGTTCCTTGGTGCCCCCGGCAAGGAAATCATCGGAGAAGTACTTGTACGGATTCAGCGTGGCGCTAGTGTTGTCATCCGTGCCCAGACGGGTGTTGATGTACTCAAGAATGCTGATTCCGCCGAATCTGAATTCCACTGGATTGAACCAGCGAAGGTAACCATCGGCGTTGATCAGACGTGCTTCGTTCGCAAGTGGATTGGGATCCGCGAACCGCGCGCTCGAATCATTCGCGCTGATGTAGTTCCCGTCCGCAAGGAAAGCACCGCGAACATCAAAGCCGCGGAACTGGGGAAGTCCGGGGAACGGGTGTACCAGCGTGATATCCGCCGCGAACAGTCCGTTGGGAATGTCACCCGCAGTTTCATCGACGAAAATCCTGAGATTTCCTGGTGGATGCGGCGGTTGCATGAACTCGACCACATTCGCGTGCCACTGGCTTCCGCGAAGCGGGACGACTTCCGCCTCGAGAGTATCCGGGTCGATGATTATATGGTACAGGCCCCAGATAGCGTGGTAGTTTGTACGTGGAGCCATAGCCTGGCTCCGTCCGCCATCGCCGCCTATACCCCCTGTGAGTGAAAGCGGATTATTATCGGAAACAGAGGGCGTCGCTGGATTGTAACTGGTGCCCTTCTGGCATCCGCAGAATACCACTAGCACTGCTAGCACCATCATTACCGACAGCGCTGCGTACCGATACGTAGTCATGGTTTTGAACCTCCCCGTAAAGGAGATGCTTTTTTTTGGAGAACGAGTTTAGGAATTGTTAAGATAGCACAAAACGACGTAAAATGAAAGATGCTTTTGAATTGCGATTCATATTTTGTGTGCTCATTCAATCCCATGCTCGCCATAGAAATTAGATGCAAAGAGAAAGATTATTAATAGGTAGTCAGAAGGCTCTGAGAGATTGCCAGGTCCTTTCAGCGGGGTAGTGCGAGCACAGGTACACATAGGATTTCGGGAACCCGTCGATCAGATGTAGAAAGGCATAAGAAAAGCCCCCCATTGCTGGGGGGCCCTTCCGTTTCCAGTTAGGAAACCTATCCATTCTTGGCCGTACTACCGTACGGAATGGCTGTCACTCGGGATCGGATACTTCCGCGGTAAGATCGCGCATATCCGCCTGGATTGCGAGCTCGAGTACGAAGACATTGTCTTCAGTAAAGCTATCGCGCTCAACCCAGCCAGAGAAACCGATGTGATTCATCCAGTCGTAGTTCAGGCCTCCGGTGATGATGTACTCTTCATTGTCTGCATAGCCCATGTAATCAGCGTTCAGCTGAACACAGTCGCTGAACCAGTACTTGAAGCCACCAAACAACGAATTGTCCTCATTGTCAAAGCCGGTCGGATTGTTGGCAAAGCCAACATACCAATCCCACCAGCCACCGAGGTGAACGTCGTGGATGCCGATAACCCCGTAGTAGGTCGGGTCCATGTTGGTTCGCTCGTAATTGCCGGTTATGCCCTCAGCGCCGACTGCGAGCGACAGGGGGAATCGTCCCCCGTACTCATCAAGGACCTTATACTTCAGGGCCATCTCTACCGGGCCAGCTCTACGGCTGATGCCCCAGCTCATCCCGAATTCGAAGTTATCAAACAGCGCTCCGAATACTCGGGTGGCGATTCGATGACCTCTCGGGATATCCTCGGCATATCGAGCATATGCGTTCCATTCGAACGTCCCTTCCTCAAGTGTGTCTGTGATGGGGATGTTGTTGAGGGAGGTTGTATTGCCGAATGACGTTTCGCCGGCGAATGCCGCCGGGATAGCAATTAGGCTCGCGAGGATGGCCAAGGTAAATATCAGGGCGAGTCTCTTCACGTCGCTCCTCCTTATCGTGGTAGCTCTGTGATGAAGTAGCCAGTGCCCTTGGATCGAACTATCTCAAACGGCACGCCCACATCCCCAGGGCATACCCATAGAGATCGTGTCATGGATTAAATCATATCAACCGGGGTTTTGCAACCCCCGGCGGATGACGTATTTGTAACCCACCGGACGGCCACTTGTCAACCCCCGGTTATCGTCACTTCCGCAGACTGATTTCCCAGCCTGAAGCTGACTTAATATTATCGATAACCCCTGCACGATTTGTGCCTCCCATATACATGTATTGTAATCTGGCTAAAAAGCCCGCGCGAGGATCTCCATGGACAAATCCCGCACCTTATCTATCAGTGGCAGGACATCGCTCATACGCGACGGGCTTACTCCGTGGGTCGGATAATCAATATTAACTATTTTCTCATTCTTTCTGCCCTTCCAGCCGGACGGGCTGAGCTTCGAAAGACTCTGATGCATGCACCGTATGAGATACGCCTGGTAATAAGTATCCTGAATATTGGCCGGTTTCGCCATCAGGCCGTTCCTGCCTATTGTATTGGCAACGATGATTGTATCGACATTCTCATCGGCGAAAAGCTCGAGTGGAAGATTGAAAATCCCACCCGCATCGTAGTAGATCCCGTCCTTCACCCTGACCGGCTCGAACATCCCGGGAACAGCGCTCGCTGCTGCAAGGCATCGCGCAAGCGGACCTTTCGTAAATCCGACCAGCGTTCCATCCATGAGATTAACAGCCGCAATTTTAAGTCGTATCGGAAGATCCTCGATATTGATTTTCCCGAGGTGCTCCGTGAAGAACGATTGCATACGTTTGGTCGAATTGAGCCCCCGCCTGCGTATCAGCGTGGGAGCAACAATCCTGGTCCACCTGAAGGCTTCGAGAATCTCGCGGGTATCCTTCGCCGATTTTCCCGATGCATAAAACGCCCCGACCGCCGCGCCGGATGACGTTCCCGCGACTACTCCGGGCCTGATACCAAGATCCTCCATCGCATAGAGAAGCCCGACATGAAGAAATCCGAGACTGCCTCCGCCTGCAAGGCACAGCCCCAGTTTGTCGTCAGGTTTTAGAGATTTACCGTTCATACCCGGTTAACCAATGAAGTCAGGCAGGCGGTCGGTAATTCGCAAGGAAATGCTCGAGGCGCCTCAGCACAGGCTCCTTCCCCACATAATACAATGTCTCGAAAATTCCCGGTGTGGCGAGCCTGCCTGTAACTACAAGCCTGAGCGGATGCACAACAACCTTCAGCTTCAGATTTCTTCGCTCTATGTAATCGCGTATGGTTTTTTCAATCTCGTCCCTGGACCATTCAGAATCGCTCAGGATTTTTTTCAGTTCGCGAAGCGCGTTGAATGCCTCTCCGGTCACCCGCGCTCTCCTGAGATCCTCATCGGAATAGCTCACCGGATCTGTGAAGAAGTATTCCAGCGCGTTATCAATCTCACCGAGTGTTTCGATCCTGTCCCTGTAAAGCGCGACCACTCCGATCAGCCACTCGCGGGTGCTCTTGTTGATATCCGACACATCGACAAACCTGCCCAGGAATGGAAGGCACGCCTCATACAGTTCCTCTTCGGACATCTCGCGGATGTATTTCCCGTTGAACCATAAAAGCTTGTCGCGATCGAAACTTGCCGGTGAACTGGAAACGTGATCGAGACTGAAAAGCTGCTCCAGGTCGGTCAACGAATAAATCTCCCTGTCAGTGCTGTCATTCCATCCAAGCCTGGCGAGGTAATTCACAAACGCGTCGGGCAGGAAGCCCTCTTCCCGGTACGCCTTCACGCTCACCGCTCCATGACGCTTGCTCATACGAGTGCCGTCGGAGCCATGAATCAGCGGAATGTGCGCGAACCGGGGTGGCTCGATCTCAAGCGCCTCGTATATAAGAACCTGCTTCGGTGTGTTGGACAGGTGATCGTCACCGCGTATTACATGTGTTACTTCCATCCCGGCATCGTCCACAACGACTGCAAAATTGTAGGTCGGATGACCTCCTGCGCGCACAATGATGAAATCGATAAGGTCCTCGCGACGGAACACCACTTCGCCGCGTATCAGGTCATGAATGACGACCGGAGGTCCGGGAGGTATGCGGAATTTAAGGCTTTTTTTCTCGGCCGGAACATCGATCAGTTCGTGTTGTCTTTCTGCACACGTGCACTTCGATCCACCTACAGCTTCCAGCGGCGGACATACACACTCGTAAACATGACCCGCTTCCTTCAGTTTCTGAGCGGCGATGTCGTGGCTTGCGCGACGAGTGGTCTGAAGGTACGGACCATGATCCCCTTTCTCCTTCGATAAATCGGTAGGATACTCTTCGTCGGGACCCTCATCCCAGTGAACACCCAGCCAGTTGAGACCGTCGACGAGATTTCTCAGGCTCTCCTCGGTACTGCGAATCTTGTCGGTGTCCTCGATACGTAGAATGAAGCTGCCTTTGTATCGCTTTGCGAACAGATAATTGAAAAGCGCTGTACGGGCGCTTCCGATGTGAAGCTCGCCGGTTGGCGACGGGGCAAATCTCACGCGCGGGGAGGAAATAATCTTATCTTTGTCTGGAGTCATAACGAAGTTCTGAATGACTGATAATAAAGGGAATCAAATGATCGTATCACAGCCCGGCGTGTCGCGGCAATTATGTTTTTTCAGCGACAACCCGTTGCATTTTGATGATTCTCAAAGTATATACCAGACAAAGGGCTGTGGAGCACCCGATGGGTGCAAGGGCGGCGAAAAGGCTTTGAGAGGGCGAAAAAAGTGATCTATCTGGACTATGCAGCGACTAGCTGGCCGAAACCTGCGGCATGTATCCACGCGATTGAGCATTTCATAGCGGAGGTGGGATCCAATCCCGCCTACTCCCGTCACAAGCGGGCGAGGAGAGGCGACGATGTGATTGAAGAAGCGCGGCGCAATGTCGCCGACGTGCTGGGAGTCAGGAATGCGGAGAATGTAGTTTTCACCCTCAACGCTACCGGTGCTCTTAATCGAATCCTGTGGGGATATCTCGAGAGAGGAAACAAGGTGCTCGCGAGCAATTTCGAGCACTCGTCGGTCACACGTCCCCTTGCCGCTATCAAAAAAAGACGACGGATTAAGGTGGAGCGTATCGGGGATGCGAAAACCGGTGTCATCACCGCCGACCACATCCACGAAGCATTCGAGCGGGAACCGGCGAATCTTGTAACGGTAACGCACGCTTCCAATGTAATGGGGACGATTCAGCCACTGAAGGATGTCATCAAGGCGGCGCATGAGCACGGATGCCCGGTTCTTGTTGATGCGGCGCAGACCGCTGGTGTTCTGCCCATCGAGGCGGATAAAATCGGAATCGACTTCCTCGCATTCTCCGGACATAAACACCTTTTGGGCCCGATGGGAGTAGGCGGATTCTATATCGCTGACCCTGAGAAACTCCAGCCGATGATTGTTGGATCGACGGGATACTATGACGACAGCGACGAGATGCCATCCACAATGCCACAGCGTTACGAGACGGGAACGCCCAACGCGCCGGGAATCGCGGGACTCGGTGCAAGCTGCAGGGCACTCAATGAAGCGGGCGTCAAGAAAATACGCAAGACCCACCAGGAAATCACCGACCGCATAATCAAGGCATTCAAAGAGATACCCGAAGTCGAAGTCTACGGTCCGACCGATTCGCGCAAGAGGATCGGGGTAATCGGTTTCAACATCGACAAGCTTCAGCCGAACGATGTCGGCGACTGCCTCGACAACAAATTCGAGATTATGGTCCGTACGGGACTCTGTTCGTGTCACTGGGCAAATGAATTGCACGGGACGATGCCGGACGGAGTGGTTCGGGCAAGTCTCGGATACTTCACCAAGCCGGAGGATGCGGAGCTTCTAATCGAGGCAGTACAGATGATATCTCAGGAAATTCCGAACCTGGTCTGCGAGGTACCAAAGTAACCGACAACAAATGTGACATGCGCATCCTGCGCATGTTTCCTCGTCACATGGGCATCCTGCCCATGTCAACTTGCCTTTACTCGTCAACTGGTGTATAAAAAGCGCGAATGAATCGACATTATTTTCGGGCGGGACAGTGACTGATCTAATGGCACGAAGGCAATCAATGGCTATGGTGATGCTCGATCCCGGATAAACTCGGGGCATAGCCGCATGCCTTCAGCGCCCCGATTGTCTTCGGGGTTTTTTTTATTTCAGTCGCTTATCACATAGAAGCGGGAGGTGTCCGTAATGACGGACGAAACCGGAATCTTCGCAATAACAACACCACTCTACTACGCAAACGCGCCATTCCATCTCGGGCACGCGTACTCGACCTACGTATGCGATACCCTCACCCGTTTCTACAAGATGCGCGGCTACGACACATATTTCATCACCGGATCGGACGAGCACGGTGAGAAAATCAAGCAGGCTGCAATTGATGTCGGCCTGAGTCCGCTCGAATGGACAGACAAGGTGGTCGCCGACGGTAAAGCGCTGTGGGAGCGCTGTGGAATCGAGTACGACTACTTCGTCCGTACCACCCAGCGCGAGCCGGAGGATCACTACCGCGATGTCCAGCGATTCTTCAAACGCATCTATGATCGCGGCGATATCTATCTCGGCGAGTATGAAGGCCTTTATTGTGTAGGGTGCGAAAAATATCTCACCGAGAAAGACCTTGTTGACGGGAAATGTCCCGAGCATGATACGGAACCGGTCGCGATGAAAGAACCGTGCCTCTTTTTCAAATTATCGAAGTGGGCGCCGGTCATTCTCGAAATGCTGGAAGCTGAGCCGGAGCGAATCCGTCCGGAAACGAGACGCAATGAGATCATCTCCAAGCTGAAAGGCGGCGTTGATGATCTCTCGGTGAGCCGTACAAGGCTCGACTGGGGGATCCCGCTCGATGATATCCAGCCGGGGCATGTCTGCTATGTCTGGTTCGACGCGCTGTTGGGATACGCGACCGCTGCGGGACTCGGGGAGTATCTCGACGAGCTTGATAAGAAAGAAAAGGATCCGTCGTATCAAATCAAACCGACTAAATTCGCGAAGTACTGGCCGCACTGCGAGCATGTAATCGCGAAGGACATCCTCTGGTTCCATACCGTCATCTGGCCCGCGATGCAGCTAGCGGCGGAGCTCGATCCGGACGATCCGAAAAAAATCATCAGCAGGGGGACATTCTCGCACGGCTATCTTCTCGAACGCGGAAGGAAGATGAGCAAGACGCTGGGGAATATCCTCGATCCGTATCCGTATCTCGAATTACTCGGAAGCGATCCGCTCAGGTTCTATATGATGAGAGAAGTGGTTTTCGGCGAGGACGGGAGTATCAACCATGAAGCAATCGCCGAGCGCACCAACGCCGATCTCGCGAACGACCTCGGGAATCTTCTCAACCGTGTTCTCGCGATGATCGAGAAGGACTGCGACGGGGTTATTCCCCCTGAGGGTGCGCACAACCAGGAATTCATCGACACCGCGCGCAATGTCCACGAGGGCGCGGTCAGGGCGATGGAGGAATTCGCTCCGCATCGCGCGATCGATGCGATATGGGACCTGGTGCGGCTTGCGAACCGGAATGTCGAGGAGACGCGCCCGTGGGACCTGAGGAAGGAAGGGCGTACCGACGAGTTGAAGGCGTTCCTGTACGATCAGGCGCAGGCGCTTCACAATCTCGCCATACTTCTTTATCCGTTCCTTCCGGAACTGACGCGGAAAATCTGGTCGCAGCTCGGGCTTCCGGGCGATGTCGCCGATCACCGCTACCATGATGGCGGCAGCTGGGGGACGATAGAGCCCGGCATATGCGTTAACAGGGGCAAGCCGATTGTACCGCGAATCGATATCGCCGAGTTCCTTGCGAATGTCGAGAAACTGAGCGTCGCGCGCACCGAGGCTCGCGAAAAACTCTCTGGAACATCAAAGGAGGAGACCGTGACAGAACATGACGCAATCAAAGAGGAAATCACATTCGACGAATTCCTCAAGCTCGACCTGAGGATCGCGAAAGTGCTCGAGTGCGAGAGAGTGAAGGGCACCGACAAGCTCCTGAAGCTGAAAATCGACATCGGTGTCGAGGAGCGGCAGATAGTCGCGGGGGTCGCGAATGTGTACTCACCTGAAGAATTGGTGGGGAAGCAGATCGTGATTGTCGCGAACCTGAAGCCGATCAAGCTGAAGGGCGAGGAATCGAGGGGAATGCTCCTCGCAACCGGCGATGAGGACAACGTCGTGCTCCTGATACCGGAGAAACCCGCCACCCCCGGCTCAACGGTGCATTAATCAGAGCCGCGAGCGTAAGCGAGTCGGTTACTCCTCCGCCCATTGGGATTCGTAACCGAGCGATGTGCGGAACATTCCGAGCATCATCCCAAACTGCGGCTCCGTTATCACCGAATCTTCGAACGTAGTCGTCTCGGACCAATCCTCGTAAATCCCGAGGAAAATTTCCCTGTACCGTGTCAACTCCGGGTGCGCCATCATGAATTGCGGCTGCAAAAGGTCGTGTATGAGGAGGTCCAGCGCGACCGCGCGCTCATCGGCGGTAACCAGGTCCGGCAGGAGTGTGATGAACGCCTCGTGTATGCGCATCATATGGTCGTCTGTCAGCCAGACCGGTTCGCCGCCCTGCCCACGATCCGAGGCCGCGAGCAGCACTCCCGAATAGAGACCAAGCACAGGCACATTCCCGCATTCAAGTCCGCCATCCTGCAGCAGACGGACCACTGTTTCCCTTAACTCCTCGCGTGCATCGACCGTTTCAAGCCACTCGTAAAACGGGATATTGAACGCCTCGGTTAGGCCGATGTAGCCAAGCTGACGGCGCCCGCACTCGAGATCGGTCGATCGTGCAATAGATGCAAACTGATCGACTATTGCCACGGACGGCGACCGCCCAAGTGTCTCCGCAACAACTCTCGCTTCCTCACCCTCGCCGTACGGGCCTTCCAGCAGCGCGCCGGTGAAGAAATCATCGATATTCACGCGATCCTCATCGGTGTACGGGAACATATCCCCGCCGGCATCGATAGTACGCCCGAGATTCCAGTACATCCAGCGATGGAAGTCTGATACAACTCCACCGGATCTATAAACCGCAAGCTCAGTCAGAATCGGATCGAGCGCACTCGCTTTCGCAAGCTGGATTGTCCGAAGCACATACGCATGCGTCAGCCTGCCATCCCAGAAATTCTCTTCGGGAACGAGATCCTGCAGACTTTCCATTTTCGCGTCCCAGTCGAGGAGCGCGTTCACCCCATCGCTGCCGGTAGCTGCGAGCGCGATCTGCAGCCAGTCGCGCGAACGGGTTAGGTCATTTTCTTGAGGAGTGCCGACGGGCATCTCGGCTATCTCCGGATTGTCCGCATACAATTTGCCCAGTAGATTCAGGATCATCTCGGGAGAATTTTCGTAGCGCTGTGAGATGCTCTCCATCTGCGCACGGGCGTACGCGTTCAGCGACCCGATCCCGTCATCCATGAGTTCCGTCGTCCTGACTCTCAGCTCTGCATCGTCAATCACGCCGAGGAAGCGGTCACGGTCGAGCTCC
>Ga0272444_10001412_pt1 | contig 23127 bp, 20 predicted proteins | sample SSMForm13_FD_201033 | JGI IMG/M metagenome (GOLD analysis project Ga0272444, IMG submission 201033) | Marine sediment archaeal communities from Little Sippewissett salt marsh, Falmouth, MA, United States - SSM-Form-13 | ecosystem: Environmental > Aquatic > Marine > Wetlands > Sediment ...
CCACAAAAGCCTGTGAACTGACCAGTTAAAAAAAAGGCTATAAAAAAAATGAAACAAAACATAGACTTGTCCATCAGGTCTTTTCCTCTTCAACGCAGTAGTAATACAAAACTTTAAGGGCGTTCTTGACTGGTAGAATTCAGCATCAAAATGGATGGGAAGTTAATCTAATATGGTCGCGGATCATCCTAATGACGGAAATTATAGCAGAAACTATGGCTAAGTGTAAATATATACAATGCTTCGTATCATAACCCGCAGCACGGAGCATTAAGCGATTTGGTATCTGGAGATAGTGAGCGTTCAACCTGTAAAAAATCCCAACCGATGGTTATTCCAACCACTATGAGCAAGCTTGGCTTCCAGCTTTACCGTAATCGGCAACACCCTCCTTTTGGCATGACAAAAATAAATAGATTTACTGTCTTTTCGATCGCCAGACCTCCGGAGAAAATCGGGCACCCCATTTCCTATAAATAGCTTCCAAGTCCCCGGTCTTGAAAAGCATGTTTCATCGATAAAGCAATAAAACGCAATATTGTGAATGCCATATACGCCCATCCCTTAGAGTCGCGGCAAAAATAGCTGTGCTGGATTGCGCCGAACTTACGTTCGTCTGACAAGCATATAATTTGACTGCATATACTGGTCGTCCCTGTGCCAGGTGATGGTATTGGTTATTGATGGGACCTACCTTCTACGAAGGTGACCCAAGACTTGCCAAGATACATTTAATGATTAATAATCAAAAAGCGTTTTTAACGCCCCATCCAATCTGGCGGGTCAACCCAAATGACCCGCCAATCAACATGGAGAATAACATAATGAAAAAAAACCGTTGGATATTTCTTTCAGGACTGCTTTTGGCTTTCATCAGTGCATGTGCAACGCCCCAGCCGGCGCACATTTCATCTGACAGCCCAGAGCAATTGGTCAGCCAGTTGGAACAAAGCCTTACCAGCGCCCGCGACAATCAGGTGAACGTACTGGCCCCGGGCTCGTTCAATGACGCACAATTATCGTTCAATAAAGCCAAGAAAGCGCTGGATCGCGGCGAAAAACTGTCGGCCATTGCCCGGTATGTCACCGCCGGCAACGCCAGTTTGAAAAAAGCCGAGGAAATCGCCCAGGTTTCCCGTACCATTCTTGGTGAAACCAATAAAGCCCGGGAAAAGGCACTCAAGGTCGGGGCCGACAAACTGGGCAAACCGTACAACGAGGTCAATAAACGGTATCTGGAGCTGACCAAGGCCATCGAAAACGACAACTTGAGCTACGCCCAGAAAAATGCAGCCAAGGTTCAAGCCGCCTTTCGCGATGTGGAAATCATGGCCATCAAAGATGCCGCCCTGGGCAATGCCCGCCAGATGCTGGCTGACGCCGAAAACGCAAAAGTCCAAAAAATCGCGCCCCAGGCCTATAGCGATGCGCTGAAAGCCCTGAAAGAAGCTGAAACCTTTGTTGCCCAAAACCCATATGAAAATGAATCAATCAGCCAGAAGGCCGCGAACGCGGAATTCATGGTCCAACGGATGATTTCAATCAGTGAAAGCAGTCAAACATTTGAGAAAATGGAACCTGAAGCGTCAGCGCTTTACCTGGAAGAACTCCTGAGCCGAGTCGGCAAGGCGAGCGGTGCCGGAGAACTGCGTGATAAAGGCATTGAAAACCAAATCAGCACCCTGACCGATGCGGCTTTTGCCGTGGAACAAAAAAATAAGATGTTGGAAGAAGAGAGTAAAGGCTATCAGGCTCAAATCGCCGACCTGAAACAGCAGTTGGCTGGGTTGCAGGGGTATTCCCGGGAACAAGAAGCCGCCAAACAAAAACTTGCCGCCGAACGGGAATTCAACGAGCGTTTCAACCAGGTTCAAAGCTATTTCAGACCAGATGAAGCGGAAGTTTACAAGCAGGGCGGCCAACTGGTCATTCGCCTGCGCGGCATCAATTTCCCGGTGGGTCAGGCAACCCTGACGCCGGACAATTACACCCTGCTTAGTAAAGTTCAAAAAGCCATCCGAACCTTTGATCAGCCAACAGTGACCATCGAAGGCCATACCGACAGCACCGGTGCCAAAGCGGTCAACCAGGAGCTGTCACAAAAGCGGGCTCAGGCAGTGAAAACCTATCTGGTGGCCAATAATACCCTTCCGGAATATCGTATTCGGGCAGCCGGTTATGGCCCGGATCGGCCTCTGGCCCCCAATACCACGGCTGAGGGGCGGGCGATCAACCGGCGCATTGACGTGTTGATCATGCCGGCTAAAAAGCTCTAAGCGCCTATTTGAATACCAGCTACAAACCGACCGGAAACGCCCCTGTTTCCGGTCGGTTTTTCTTGGAATTGCTTCATGCCTCAGGACATCAGAAACCGGCCAATTCTCGAGCATGCCGACATCATCGCCTTAAACTTCGTCAGAACTGATTCGCCCTACCTTTTCAGGAGACATTTCCGTCAGGGGCTGCGGTCCCATATCATGGAAATCCTACATCTGCCTGATGTAAACCGGGAACAAAACGGAACGATGATCGACGGGGTGAGGTGTTTCCCCAAAGCCTCACCCAGGCGTATGTTCCGTATCTTTCGGACGCATTTGGGAACACTTGAAAAAGCCCTTGCCGAAACCGCACGGGTAAAAATGGTGGAACGTTACCTGGCAGATGGATATATGGCCAGGTCTACGGAATGCATTGTGGATTACGAGGGGCCGGATGGCCGGGATCTGGTGTTGTGCGGTTTTCAGGAGTATGTGCCGGGGGAAGTTCTGGACCCATGGACGATTCTGGATGCCGCGGAACTGTTGCCGACACTCTACCATGCAATCAGCCAGAGAAAAGACGCGCTGCCCCCGTCCGAAAAGCAGTGGATTGAAACGGTCCGGCAACGGGGGGCAGAATTTGTCAGGCGCATCAAACAAATGATCACCGAAGCAGGCCATATTCCGGATCTGGCCGGTTCCGGAAACCTGATCGTCAACGCCCAGGGTGATATCCGTCTGGTGGATATCAACAATATCTCACCTGTAACCTTTGACGCATCCATTCGCCTGGACGAGAAAGGCTATCCTGTGGGGGATAAGTCCGTCGAGGCCCTTTGTCTGATCGAGGAAAAATTGTTTGGCCGGCCGGTCGATCGAGATGAACCGGTGTACAGGCACTTTCTCGATCCGCAGCGTCAGATAAGGGTCGCTGAAAAAGAAAGGCAGTTTCGTACGAGAATTATTCCTGATAACGAGTCAACTTTTTAATAAATATGGCGATATCCCTATTATTGAGCGGCTAGCACCAATTCACATTCAAATACGGTTTCAACTCTGAAAAGGCGCGACATGGGAACTGCCAACGCACAACAACCCGTACAAGACGCATCCGAGAAAGGCGCCAGTGCCCTGGATCGGTTGCTAAAACGCATCTTTCGAACAGAAGACTTTCCAACCATCTCCAAATATGTCATCGAAATCAATCAAAAACTGGCCGTCGATCCGGACCAGTCCAACGCAACCGATCTGTCCAATGTCATTTTAAAAGACCACGCCCTGACCAGCAAGCTGCTGAAAATGGTCAATTCCGCTTTTTACGGCCTGGCGGCCGGCAAGGTCAGCACCGTCACCCGGGCGGTGGTGGTCCTGGGCTATGAAAATGTCCGTCTGGCAACGCTTAGCCTGGCATTGTTTGAACATTTTAAGAGCAAATCCAACGCCAAGCCGCTCAAGGAAGCCGTGGTCGGCTCTTTCTGGTCGGGTATGATGGCGCGTGAGATTGCCGTCATGGAGGGGAATCTCGATCCAGAAGAGGTGTTTGTCTGCGCCATGATGAGCCATCTGGGCAAACTGGTTATGATCTACTATCTGCCGGGCGAATATCGCAAAATTCAAAACGCCATGACCGATCAAGGGGTCAGTGAGGCCAAGGCCGTGCGATCCGTGTGTGGCGTCACCTACGATGAACTGGGCATGGCCGTGGCCAAGCAGTGGAACTTTCCCCAGAAAGTCTGCGATTCCATGCAGACGCTATCCAAGGATGAACTGGAGAATAAAAAAGCATCGCCCGAGCGCCTCCGGCTGGTCACCAGTTTCGTCAAAGAGCTGACCGCTGCCATTCACGGCGATACATCAACAGCCAGTGTAAAGGAATTGCACCGCATTTTGGGACGCTATCAGTCGCATCTTACCATTTCAAAAAAGCAGCTCAAAACTCTGGTCAACGATTCATTGGAGAAGGTCCATGAGCATGCCCAGGCACTTAGTCTAAACATTGCCCAGAGCACATTTTTGGATCAGCTCTCGGCCATCTATGACCCGCAGCACCGCAAACGGTCCAAAAAACAAGCCCCCGCGCCCGAGGAAGCCAGTGAAAGCTTTCAACTTACCGATGACACCCAGCTCAAAGCCGCCGCCCGTCTTCCCGCCACCCGCAATCCCAGCGACATCATTATGGAAGGGATTCAAGAACTGTCCCAGATCATGATGAATGATTACGACGTTGAAACCATTGCCGTAACGAGCCTGGAAATTTTCTACCGCGCCCTTGATTTTAATCGGGCGCTGATGTTCATCAATGATAGCGGGGGAAAAAAAATGACCGTCCGTTTCGGCTATGGCCACGAATGCCAACGGTTGATCGGCCGTTTAAGCTTTGATTTGGGCCTGTCCAAAGATCTGTTCAATCTTTCCATCCAGGTCGGCAAAGATTTGATTGTCGCCGACTCTTATGATGAAAAGATGACGAATCTGATTCCCGCCTGGTACCGCGAAAAAATCGATGCGCCGTCCTTTGTTTTCCTGCCCATCCATGTGCAGAAAGTCTGCATCGGCGCCTTGTATGCGGATCGGGACACCGAAGGGTTGCCCATCAGCGAAACCGAACATCGGTATCTGGGCATGCTGCGCAACCAGCTTGTCCTTTCCATCAAGTACAAGCGGAATTCGTAATAAATTATTATTCCGGCATCAGTTCCCGTGAGTTCCACCATTCTTCTCCATAATTGACGAAAAGCTGCTGGCCAGCATTCACCGGTTTGATGGTATGGAAGACAATCAAATCACGGTCGGTGTCATGCCAGTATTCCGTGTTGTGGTCATCGGCGTGGTTGAACAGGCTGCCCCACCCGAGGACCAGGGAGTAGATGTCCGAGTCGCCATTGTCCGCTTTGGTTTCCAGATTGAATACGTAATCATCCAGTGTGCCGGCACATTCATCGGCCCGAATGCGCAGGTACGGACACTCCTCCAGGGTCGTGTCAGCCGGGATGGATTTCGTCGCAAAAACCCCGTGACCGAATTCACAAGGTGAGATAACAAGACTTGGATGTCTGTAGAGCGGGTCAATCTTTTTGGTATTCTTTTTTTTCATTTTCATCTTTTAACAGTTCTGGTCAGAAATTTTCGTATGCAGGTGGCGTATGCGCATGCTGAGGACACGGCATACATGCAGGGCGATCTGAGGAAACTCACGCACAATCTCCTGCAGTTCCTGCTTATGCAGCATCAGAAACCGGGACGTTTTTTTTACGCGAATGGTGGCCGAACGCCGCTCATCCCCAAACAAGGCCATCTCACCAAAATAGTCGCCGGAACCGATGCTGTCCAGCTCGATTTGTCGATCGGAACGGCAGCCTTTCACCACGGCCACTTCGCCTTCCACGATCAAAAACAAGGTATCCCCTTGATCGCCTTCCTCAAACACGGTTGCGCCGTGTTCAAAAAAAGCTTCCTCGGTAACCGCGGCCACAGCCGCCAGCTCGTTGACAGACAAGTCGGAAAAGATTTCGATTTTTTTCAGGTACAAAATCTTATCGGAGAGGGGGATTTTGTCTGCTTGCATGATGTCCTCCTGCATGGACGAAAAATGGGAGTGCTTAATGAGTAGATCATGGGCCTTCTGGGCGACATCCGGATTATCATGGTCAAAAAGATGCTCAATATACGGCAAAAAATGGGAAATTTCATCCCTTCGCTCAACCAGGGCAAGCGAGAGCACTAGGGTAACCCAGTTTCGACTGCCCAGCAGGGACACGATCAAGTATGTAGGTGTGTTTGGGTAAAAGGCGTCTGGAAAACGCTTTTTGCCTGCGGCGATCCGCTCATCGGGATCCATGTCTTCGAAAAGCGGCATCAACAGACGTTTCAATTTTTTGTCCAGGATGTCATCCATGGCTTCCAGGCTGTTGGCGCGTTGGCGCGTGTCCGATGATAAAATTCCGCGGCTGATTTTCTGCATCCGTCCTGATCGATCCTGCACCGCCAACACACGTAGGGTGGTCTGCAGCGCAAACCAGACGCGTTCGTCCAGATGTACGGCAAGCAGCTCTTGAACCGCGTTATCCGGTAGTTTTCGTACCCCTTGGGCCTGATCGATCAATTGATAGCACATCCGGGCCTGCAACTGAACAAAGCGGTAGACGTCAAGGTCCTTGATCGCCATGTCCGACAAGAGATCAAAAAGCGCCTCCCGGACTTTTCTGCTGGGAAGTGAAAGGGATTTGATCAGCCGCAGGCTGTTCTGAAAACCGGCGGTTTTGATTTTCGTGTAGGCCAGGCCGGCAATGTCTTCTTTTTCATCGCCAAGCAGCGGGATCACGTTTTTCAGGGAGGCTTCGTCTTCAACCTGGTAAACATCCAGGATGGCCCGGCGCATGCGTGGATCCGGATCCCACAAACGCATCACGATCAATGGATTGAGTCCTTTGACAGGAACTCGCCGCAAACTGCCAAGAATCTGCAGAAGCATCTCGTCATCGTTGGCATGGGACAGCAACAGCCCCTTGAGCAAATCGGTATAATAAGCGTCCTGACTTATCCCGGCAGCAATGATACCGGCTCTGAGCGTCTGACCATGGCCTGCGGCAATCCATTGCTGTACCAGCGGCGCATAGGTCTTTGGGTCGATCTGATGCAGCACCCCCACGGCCCTGGCCTTGACATCCAAAGGCAGGCGCGAGTGGTAAACCGCCTCATAAAACGGGGCAAGCACGTCTTTCGACATCCGTTGCCCCGCATCGATCATGGCCACGATCAGTTCAGGCTCACCGGTATCGATCAGCTTCTGGAACGTGTCCACGGCGGCCGGTCCAGCCTCATCCGAAAGCAGATCAACAAGTCCGATACGGATGTGGACCGGCTGATCCTGGGCCAGCATGGCCAGCACATGATCGTCCAGTTCCGGTAGTCCAATGGGCTTGAGCAATTGGCCGATCCACAGACGATTCTCACCCGACTCCCGCCAAAAACGATCCACTAAGCGTTGCTGCACGTCTCTGTCTTTGAATACCTGCTGCAGTTCATTGGTATTCAAGGTGTGTAGATCCATCCCATCATCGGCGATCAAATCCAGCAAAACACCCGCATATTGTCGTTTGAGGATAAACGGCGCAACCAGCCAGGCCAGCACAAAAGGCATGGCCACCAGGGAAAGATAGCGCGGATGAAACAGACTTTCGGAAAGCAGAATCAGCCCGGACCCCAAAAACAGACCAATGCGCACAACCGTTCCGCGCAAAAAAGGCCGGACCATGGCGCGGTAGGATTCAGGGAACAGTCCGGTGACCACGGCCGTTGCCGGAATGTTGATGGTGGTACGGATGATATTGGAAGACATACGGGCATACACGGCCCCCACGGCATCAAAGCGAAAGAGAAAAACGGCGAACACCATCAGGTAGTTGAACGGGTGAAACATCAAGGCCACAGGCAATCCGAAGCGATCGTAAAGTTTGCCCACAAAAAGCAGAATCACCAGACTGATGATGTTGAGCACGCCTCGGAAGTAGCCGAAAAATTCAATCAGCCCCGATTCGGTGGCGAACTGCTCGTTGACCGCAAAGTTAAACTGGTAGTTCATGATGGGAATCACCACATTGGGCATGAAGGTGAGCACCACCAGTATTTTCAACAGGACCGATGACCGCAGCAGCGGGAAAATCGTTTTGAATTCCTTGACCAGCGAGGACCGCTTTTTCTCCATCCCCTTTTCTTGTTGCTGGAACAAAAGCGTGGGATAGCGCTGGCCCATGGCATGCACCACCCAGGCACCGGCCAGGGCGGTGACCGCGTATACCATCAGCAGATTGTCGACATAAAGCCAGCGCGCCACCATGGGCGTGGCAAAGCTGCCAAGAATCTGCCCGATCACCCCACCGGCGGTGATCAGCGGGAAAAGCCGCTTGGACTGACGGGTGTTGAACAAGTCGTTGGCCAGATTCCAGAACAGCAGTCCGAGTAGAACTTCGTACTGGGATTTGAGCATGAACAGCAACGGGTAAATCAGTTCAACGCCGAAAGGCACTGCTACACGTATGGCCGCCACGGAAAGGCCGCAAAACACAAACAAGCGGGAGAGCAGACGGGCACCCGGCAGTCGGGTCGTCAAGCCGGTGATGATGCCCATCACAAAAAACGTCAGCACCGCATTGATCATGGTTACGATGGGCATGTATTCCACGCCGTAACGCTTTAAAAAGGCCGTTTCGGCGTAGTTGTTCAAAAAGATCCCCGCACTGCGCACCAAAAACAAAAGGATCACGGTCCACAGGAACAGCCCGAGTTCCTCTTCGTGGACATTTATCCAACGCCCGACTGTTTTTAGCAGTGCCAATGCGGCGGTTCCTTTGTTGGGATAATGGTAAATCCGGATCAGTCAGTGGTTCACGGCTGGTATTTCCCCCCACCTGGCGAGCACGGAAGGAAATCGCTTTGCTGTAGGCATGAAATAGCCATCAGTCGGCTGAATCGGTCCGGACCGGCCGGACCGGTGGGATCATTACCACGCGGAACCCTGTATTTTGCATCCGGCTCATGGGATGTCCATAAGCCCGGTTGGCACTACGACAGGCATATCCAGGGCTGAACCAGCTGCCGCCGCGGCGCACCCGGTCCTGACCGGAATCATCCTTGCACGGATCAACCTCGGATGCCTTGGAATAGTGCTGAAAAAAATCCGCGCACCATTCCCACACATTGCCGTGCATATCGTAGAGTCCCCAGGCATTGGGGGGATACTGCTTGACCGGAGCCCGGCAACCGGGTTCCCACCCTCGAACCCGATTGGCGCTGACGCACGCGTCATATTTCATCGGGTTATTGGCGTACATGGCCCGGCTGCAATCGATTTGATCCCCCCAAAAATAGGCCGTGGCGCTGCCGGCACGCGCAGCATACTCCCACTGCGCCTCGGTTGGCAACCCATAATGCGCCCCGGTCATTCGATTGAGCTTGCGGATGAATTTCTGACAGTCCTTCCAGGAAACCTTGATCACCGGCATATCGCCGGTGCCCCGTTTGCGGGCAAAAAAACGCCGCCCCATGACCGCCCGCCATTGCGCAACGGTCACCTCCGTGGTCTGCAGATAAAAGGGCTGGCTGATGGTCACGGGGTGTTGAATTTCCGATGTGCCCCGATTGATCTCAGTCACGGGGCTGCCCATCAAGAAATCTCCGGCCGGGATCAGAACAAAGGTCATGCCCAGCCGGTTGGTCACCGTCGGGTCCTGGGCCGCCGCCGGCAATCGGGTGCCATGCCCCATCAAGACTGCTGCGATCAGACCCAGCACCACTATCGACCACGGCCGGCAACACCATTGGGGTAGACGTTTGGATGGGAATCGCTGTGTCATGCAAATATACCTTTAGCCGGGCGCGTTTTCGAGGTTGATGGTGGCGCGCAAGGCCTTCAGTTCATGAACGCCCGGCAGATCCTCGATTTCCAAAAAATCGGTTTCTCCGGTCAGTATCCCCTGCCCGCTTAAAAAATCAATATAGCGCCTGATTTCTTCCTCCTCTTCAGGATAAGAAAAAACCACGGCAACCTTGCCCGGTTGGGTCAATCGCTCATGGCTGCCTTTGACGTGCGCCTTGTCAAGCCTGGATTTAATAATTTCATAGCGCACATCATAGGCGCCGTCCACATCAAACCGTTTTTCATCATAGCGGAAACGGATCGACGTCGGTGCATTTCTCCTTGATGATACTCTGAACCTGAAGTTCCAGATCGCTCAAGGCCTTGTTGACGGCCACGGCAAACAGCGGCCCCAGCTGGCTCATCTGAAGCGTATCCATGGCGCTGAAGGCATCGGTTTGCGGGTCATTAACGGCCAGGGTGCCGATCACCGCATCCTGATAGATCAGGGGGACGATCATCATCGAACGGGCCTCGGGTATATATTGTTTGTGCCCGCTTGGCTGCTTGCCAAAGCTCTCGGCCACATCCCGGACCAGAACGCTACGCCGAGTCCTGACCGCCTGCGCCCAGGGCGTGTCAGCAAATTCCGACATCGGAACATGTCGGCTGCTCTGGAAAATGCAGTGGTCGACCATTTTCGAGCCGGTATTGATGAGCAGCACCTGGTCATCCTGAAGGGCCGAAATACCGGCGATCAGGTTCTTTTTGCGAAACAGAGAGCTCAACAGTTGCTGGATGCGGGCAAACCCGTCCTTGGAGATCAACGCCAACCGGTCGATCAGCTCACGTTCCAGGGCCGACACGATGCTGGCCACCGTCACATCCACGGCGATGTGAACGATGAAACCGTGCAATTCAAAATTATCCGGAGGAATCAGTTCCATCAACCGGTTGGCGTCATTTAAGTGCTGACGAATGCGCGAAAGCATCTCGGGCGTTGGTGGATCGGGCATTTTTTTGGCGTTGACGTCCAGAAAGCGGAAATCAAACCGGATGTCGTAATACCGGTCCAGTCCGCTCTCCGGGTCCTGGATGCGCCTGACAATCGGGACCCTCAATTCCTCTTGGATCCCGTAGTACTTTTCAAGGATGGACAGATAGCTGACAATGCGCTTGCCCTCCTCCAGTTGCCCGGCGTCCATAGTCATCTCACCTTTGAGCCGTCCCTGTCCATCCAGAAAAAGCGCTTCAAAACGCGGTGTGGCAAAAAAAGGACGGTCTGAAAAAGGCATCATGGCACAGGCGACCTCGCGTTCCCGGTACAAGAGCGGGAAAACCAATTCCATCAGGGCATTGATCAATCGGGGATGACGGGCAAGGATGGCATGATCCGTAATGGGCGCCATAAATTGCGGCACATCGCCAAGCATGGCAGTCAATTCAGCAGAAAGGCAATTGCAGATTGATTCGCCCGGGATGGGAATCTTTTCAGCATACCGGATCAGCGGTGCAAAACTCAGCACACTGGTGATGGGTGCATCTGGATTGTCGAAGCGCGTGGCGGCGGTCATGGCCAAATAAACTCCTCTCCATGGGGTTTGGAGACGTCGATCCATCGGTTTAAGACAACTTTGTCGGCCTGGTCCATGTAGGTAATGTCCAGGCGATGAAGCGGCTGCTCCCGGCTGTCCTCGCTGTCCGCAATGGCGCTCACCTTGGCGTAAATATCCGAGAAACAATGCGCTTCACGGCAGACCGTAAATAACAGTTTCACATTTGTCAACGGCTCCAGCCGCACGGGAAGCCGCACGCTCAGCGTGGTGGGGCTGAGCCGTCGCGTTTCACCGGCAATGCTCTCGGACACCACCCGCTTGCCCGCCAGCTGCCACAACAAAAAAGGCAGATGAATCTCTGCCGCCTGCGTCGGGTCGCGCGTTACCCTCAGGTTTACTGCATAGAGCCCACCGATGGCCGTCACCGCATAACACACCACCGGCCGCCTGAGCCCCTTCATCATCACCATCAAGGGCGGATCCGCCGATGCCATGTCCCTGACCTTATCAAAGGTCGCCTCCCCCACCAACACCTGCCCGCCGATGGTATTGGACTCAATGCGCGAAGCGATGTTGACCACCGCGCCCACGATACCGTACTTGGTGCGCGCCTCCGACCCCAGATTGCCCACCACCACCGGCCCGGTGTTGATGCCGATGCCCATCTCCAAAGGCGGCAACCCGTCACGCACCAGTTCCTGGTTCAAATCGGCCAGGGTATTTTGCATGGCCAGGGCGCAGGCAACAGCCCGGGCCGGGTCGTCGGGTTTCTCATCGGGGATCCCAAAAACGGTCAGAATCGCATCCCCGATGAATTCGTCGATCACCCCGTCATAGCGTTGGATGACCCGGGTCATGGCCTCCAGATAGCGGTTTAAAATACGCACCATTTCTTCCGGGTCGCGGGAGTCGGACAGATCCGAAAAGCCCCGCAGATCGGACATGAGGACGGTAACGGTCTGCCGGCGGCCACCGATGCGCCGGCCCTCGGGCGACTGAAGAATTTCATCGACAATTTTGCGGCTCATGTACCGGCCAAAGGTTTCGCGGATGAATTTGACCAGTTGAAGGCGCTGGTTGGACACGTTTAAAATGGCCTCGAGCATGCGCGCCCGGGTGGAGACAATGTCGCGGATTTCAATGGCGGCATCGTCATCCAAGGGAACATCATCCAATTCCGGGTGGGCCACATTCAGACGCCGGTTGGCCTCGGAGACGGCCTCCATGGGCCGGATAATTTTTTTTTCCAGAAACCGCCGCAGGCTCAGCATCATGAAAAGTAAAATGATGATCACCAGACCAATGATTCGCAGCGCATACCAGACAAGGTCCATGCCGCTTGCATCCTGGGCGACCATCCGGTAGCCCACCGACCAGACCAGAAGAATCATCTCAATGGTCAGAATGCGCCAGAACACCCCGGCCAGAAGGACATTGCGAATGCCCCTGTTCCTGTTTTTTTTGCTTGATGGTGAGGATGAGGATGGCATGGCATCCACTCCCATGATCGTCGGGGTTATTCAAAGCGGAAACAGGCCACCCGATGGCCGGATTCAATCTGTTTCAAGGTCGGCGCTTGTCGATCACACACCGCATCCAGAGCCATCCGGCAGCGGGGATAAAAGGCACAGTGGGGGGAGTCCGGAACAGGCCGCTCTTCTTCACGCAGGGTGCTCAAGGGCTTTGGGTCATGATTGCCGAATCGGGGATGGGCCTCCAACAGTGCCTTGGTATACGGGTGGCGGGGACCCAGAATCGTTTCTGTGGCCGTCCCCTCCTCCACCAGTCGTCCCCGATAAATCACCCCCACGCGGTCGCACAAATGTCTTGCCGCTGCCAGGCTATGAGTAATGAACAACATGGTCACGGAAAACGTTTTGCGCAAGCGGTGCAACAACTGAAAGATCTGAAACGAGATGGAGGCGTCGAGCATGGAGGTGGGCTCGTCGGCAATCAAAAAGTCAGGCTCCAGCACCATGGCCCGGGCAATGGCCACCCGTTGGCGCTGGCCGCCGGAAAGCTGGTGGGGATAGCGATTCAAAAAAGATTCCGGTGGCTTCAGGCCTGCAATGGCAAGAGTGTGGCAGACCTTGGTCAAACGCTCGGTGCTGTTGCCGAGGCCATGGATCACCAGCGGCTCGCACACGGTATCAAAAACAGAGAAATGCGCATTCAAACTCTGGTAGGGATCCTGGAAAATCAACTGCACCGCTCGGGTAAAATCCTTGCGCTGACGACCGACAAGGCCGACAATCGAGGCGCCGGAAAATTCGATCCGGCCGCCATCGGGTTTTTCCAGGCCGACAATGAGTCGGCTGACCGTGGTCTTTCCGCTACCGCTTTCACCAACCAGGCCGTAGATTTCTCCCGGTTGCACGGTCATGCTGAAACGATCCAGGGCGATTACCGGATCATCCGATTTACCAAACAGCCCTTCTCTCGCATTGTAAACCTTGGTCACCTCGGTGAGCTTGAGAATCGGTGGGGTATCCAATGCGCTCATCCTTCCCTCTTTTCCGCAGCAAGGCTGCATCGCACCCGGTGGGTGGCGGTCAAGTCCACCCATTCGGTCCGGGCCTCACGACAGATGGCCCCGGCATCCGGGCAGACCGAAGAAATGGAGCATTCCTGGTCCGCTGGCGGTTCGTTTTTTTCCATAGCGCCCCTGCCACATGAAAAATCAATGGGATCGTCGGACAAGGTGATCAGGCTCCCCAAAAGCATCCGGGTATAGGGATGCCCCGGACAGTCCAGAACTTCCCGCCGGGAACCGATCTCCACCAACCGGCCGTCGTGCATCACGCCGATGTGGCTGCACACATCCGCCACCACGGCAATATCATGGGAGATAAAAATCATGCCGATGTTCATCTCCCGTTGGAAAGTGGCGATGGCCGCTAAAATCTGATTCTGCACGATCACATCCAGGGCCGTGGTGGGTTCGTCGGCAATGATCAACGAGGGATTGCAGGCCAGGGCCATGGCGATAATCACCCGTTGGCGCATTCCGCCGGAAAACTGGTGCGGATAATCGGTAAGACGCTTTTCCGGAATCCTGACCAGGTTGGCCAGAGAGCGCACACGGTGGCTCACGGCATGGGCGGAAAGCTCAGGCTCGTGGGTAATGATCGCCTCGGCGATCTGGTCGGCAATGGGATGCACCGGGTTCAGGGCGTTCATGGCGGCCTGAAAAATCATGGAAATCTGTCGCCAGCGGATCTGCCGCATGCGGGCATCGCTGACAGCCGTCAAGTCTTCACCATCCAGCCGGGCCTGTCCCCCGACAATCCTGGCATTGGACGCCAGCAGGCCCATCAGGGCCATCCCGATGGTGGTCTTGCCGCACCCGGATTCGCCCACCAGCCCCAAGGCGTCGCCCCGATCCAGGCGAAACGAGACATCGTCCACCGCCCGGTGGGTGCCACCGGCAGTGCGATAAGCGATGGAAAGATGATCGACTTCCAGGAGGGCGGGGCTCATGGCTTGGTCTCCTCCTTGCGCAAGCGCGGGTCCAGCACATCCTCCATGGCCCGGCCGGTCATGTAAAAGGCCATGGTGATCAGGGAAATGCACAGCCCCGGAGGCAGCAGCCAATAGGGCGCCTGGAACATGTGGCCGGTCTTCCAGACCCATTGCAGCATCATTCCCCAGCTGACCGTGCCCGGATCACCAAACCCCAGAAAAGCCAGGGCCGCCTCGATGATGATGGCCGAGGTCACCCGGAAGGTCATGTAAAGCAGGGCCAGGGGCATCACATTGGGCAGGATGTGCCTGAAAATGATGCGCCGGTGAGACGCGCCGGACACGCGGGCCGCCTCGATGAACGGTCGATGCCGCAGGCTAAGGGTCTGGGCACGGATCATGCGGGCCACGCCGGGCCAGCGAAACAGGGCGATCACCAGCACGATGACCCAGATGTTGAGCTGGCCGAACAGGGCCGACAGGATCAACACCACCAGCAAGGTGGGCATGACCATGATCATGTCCGCCAGGCGCATCAATACCAGATCGAGGGTTTTTCCCGCATACCCGGCAACCATGCCGATGGTGGTGCCGAAAATGATGCTCATCAGCGCCGATGAGATGCCCACCATGAAGGCAATCCGGGCACCGGCCAGCAGCTGGCTGAAAATATCCCGGCCGATATAGTCCGTTCCCAGGAAGTGGCGCAGGCTTGGACCGGTGCTGTGGGAAATGTCCGGGTCCACCCCGCTCATGGGATGGTACATGGGGTCGATCCATTGGGGAATGAAGCTGGTGGCCGCCATGATGGCGAAAAGCGTCAGCAGCACCAACCCGATCCGGCCGACCAGATTCCGGCGATAAACGGCCCAACCGTCTTTCACACGTTCCAGCCAGTGGGACCGGCGACTGGCCACGACAATATCGTGGATCGGTTCGATTGTCGGATCAGGATGGGCAGGCTCGGTCATATCAGTATCGGATCCTCGGGTCTAAATAGGCGTAAAGCACGTCCACCAGCAGATTGGCCAAAAGGACTACGATGGCAATCAGTAAAAAGGCGGCCTGGGCCAGGGGATAGTCGCTGTGACTGATGGCAAACACGAGCTCCTGGCCGATCCCCGGCCAGGAAAAAACGGTCTCGGTCAAAGCCCCGCCGTTAATGGAAAAGGCCAGGCTCAGCCCCACGCTGGTCACCACCGGCAAAGCTGCGTTGGGTGCCGCGTGACGGTCGCGGATGGTTTTCTCGTCCAGCCCCTTGGCCCGGGCGGTAAGGATGTAATCCTCGCGCAAGGTATCGAGCATGCTGGAGCGCATGACCAACAGGTAGCTGCCGAAATGGATCAGGACCAGAGTCAACAGCGGCAGCGCCATGTGATGCAGCACATCCAGGGTCTTGGCCGCCACCCCGGCCTGCGGGTCGATCCATACCTGGGGCGAAACCATGCCGGTGATGGGGAACCATCCCACCCGGTAGGCGAAAAACCAGATCATCAAGAGGGCCAACCAGGGCAAAAACAGGGTATTGAAAAACAGGGCACCGATGGTCATGATCGTATCCGTGCGCCCCCCCCGCTTCCAGGCGGCAATCTTGCCCAGAAAGACGCCTAAAAGGGCCGAAAGAATGATGGACGTGGTAAAAAGCAAAATCGTATTGGGCAGGCGCTGCATCAGGATGCGGGTCACCGGCTCGCCGTAGTGAAACGACACGCCCATGTGACCGGTCAACACGTTTTTCAAGTAGATACGGTACTGGGTCAACAGGGGCTCGTCCAATCCCATGCTTTGCCTGAGCAGACGGGCATCCTCGGGGGTCATGGACGGATCTACCATGCGCTCCACCGGATCACCCGGCGCCAGCCTGAACAACAGAAACAGGACCGTCATGATGATGATGAAGATCACCACGATCTCTGTCAGGCGTTTTATGATGAACGCTTTTAGTCCCATCGTGATCATTCGTATCGGTAATTTGCGATCCTGGGTCTATCGACAATCTGCCAGACTGGCCGCCTTATTTCTTTATACAGCGTTTATGTCGCATACGCTATGGTTGGTTTATGTCAGAAGCCGCAGGGACCATGACAGGTTCTTTGTTCGGACAGGTTTCAAGCGGCGGCAACCTTTTTGGGTTAGCGGGCGGGCATTATTAAATCAAGACACGGCTGCGAGCGCAGACAGCGCCAGCACCCGACGATCCTCCAGGGGGCTGGCGCTAAGAGCACGCAGACGCGCCACTTATCAGTAGTGGTAACGGCAGGCAAGAATGCGGATTTTGTCTTCCTGCACCTGATACACCAAGCGGTGTTCCTGGTCGATGCGGCGGGACCAGCAGCCGGAAAGCTCGTGTTTTAGCGGTTCGGGCTTGCCAGTGCCGGTGAACGGATTTCGCTGTACCTCCTTGATTAGTTTAATGAGACGCAGGGCCTTTTTGCGGTCTTTTTCTACCCACCACGCTAAGTCTTCAAACCCGTTCGGGTCAAACGCCAAGTTTTTCACAGGCTTCGTCAATGGGGATGCCTTCCTTACGGTTTTTAGCGTCCAATAGCCGTTTTTTCATCGCCTCACTTTTGAGAAGATAAGCCGTCTCCTTCTCCGACTGAATCTCCCGCCAAAGGTCGATAGGCACAATGACCCCGGTAATGTTGTTGTTTTCATCGGCGACATATTGAATCTGCCCCATGATGTATCTCCTTTGCCGAATTTAAACACGTTGTTCGGCGACTTTTTCCTTGGTGATCAGATTTCGGTTGAATGCTAAAAATAGCACAGTTGGGTTAATCGGGCAATTTTTTCGCATTAAATGAAAATATTGGTTTGACCGTGCAAAGCGACCAAATATTACCAATGCCTTCCAGCATCGGCACCCACCCTTCGAAGCGGTCCGCTCGCACGGCCTCCACCACCGAAGGTTTGTAAAGGGGAATGTACGGCAGATCGCGGGCAATGAGCATCTGCATCTGAATGACCAGCTCCCGGCGTTTTTCAGGGTCCATTTCGGATCTTGAGCGGTCGGCCAACCGATCAAATTCCGGATTATGGTAGCCGCTCATGTTCCATCCGCCGGACTTGGCGTTGGATGAATGAAACAAATTGCGAACGTAATCCGGGTCCAGGCGAAGCCGCCCATAACCGAGAATAAATGCATCAAAATCGTGATTGCGCTTGACCTGCTGCAGCATGGAGGCAAAGGCCATGGGCCGGGCGTAGGCAGGCATGCCCAGCTCACGCAGCCACTCCTGGATCATCAATCCGCTGGTGGCTCGATGGGGATCGTAGTCGGCCGGCGGTGTAAGGATGGTAAAACGTGCCATGGGCTGGCCGTCGGGCATGCGGATCTCGGTGGCCGTCTGAAGATTACCGGCTGCATCCACAGGGGGGACGTCCCAGGTGTATCCGGCATCACTCAAAAGGCCATAGGCGGTTCGAACGCGCGCCTCATGGGACATGCCATCGCCGTAGCGGGGCAATGTCGTACAGCACCAGAACCGGTTTTCCGCCGGCACCACCGAAAACATTTTGGTTCCCTGTCCCTGGAGGATGCGGGAGACAATGAAATCCTTGTCGATCATATGGGCCACGGCTTGGCGCAGGACCAGATCGTCAAAGGGCGGTTTGCGCAAGTTGAACCCTATAAAGTAAAGCGCGCTCTTTTCATTGGTGAACAGGCGAATATCCTGACGGCTCTCCAGGTCATCCATGTATCCAGGTTGGATCGGCCACCAGAACATGTCGATACTGCCTTTTTTAAGGGCTAAGATGGCCGCATCGGAGGTGCCGAATACGGAATAGATCAGGTCGTCGACAAAAGGCCCCAAACGCATTCCATTGATCACCTTTCCGTCGGCGAAAAAATATGGATTTTTTTTTAAGTGCAAGAATGCGCCTTGGCGCCACTGGGCCAGCGTGAATGGCCCGGTGCCTATGGGATGTTGCATGCGGTGGTTGAGCAGTGTGGTCAGGGGGTTTTCGGTGGTCTGGGCGTGCTTGGCAATCGCCGCCCACTCCCGCTCCTGAACAATGGGCGTGGCCAGTGTCGATGAAAGAAAGGCCGCCATGGGTTTTTTGAGGTGAAAAACCACCGTGTGGGGGGTTGGTGTATCGATCCGCGCGATAAAACTCCACTTGGACGCGTACCGGGGAACCTTGAATGTTTGAATCAGCCATCCGGTAAACACCACATCCGCCGAAGTGAAAGGGGTGCCGTCGGACCACTTTAGCGAACGCAGCGTCATGGTGTACGTCAACGCATTCGGGTCATAGACCGGCATGGACTGAGCAAGCCAGGGCACCAGTCCCAGTGTCTGCGGGTCGTTCATGTAAATGGGTTGGTAGATCAGGGAGAGCACCTTGCGGGAGTTGGCGTCACTGGCCAGCCATATGTTGGTCGTGCGCGGTTCCTCGGCCAGACCGATGTTCAGGGCGTCGGGCCGGCCACCCTCACGGCATGCGGTCAGTGTCAGCACGGTAACCAACAGGAAAACAATGCCAAGCCAACATCTTCCCGCTCCCATGATCAGGCCCGCTTTCGTTGAGATGGATGTTTGATCGCATCCACACGTCTTTCTATGAAATCGATCACCTTACATTCCAGTCGCACATTGTTGAGCCGGTTGATGCGCGGAATGCCGCCGGGGCTGACACAATTGATTTCCACCAGCCGGCCAGCAATAATGTCGATGCCCACGAAATAAAGTCCATCGGCAATCAACTTGTCTTTGATGGTCTCACAGATCCGCCGCTCCCTGGCCGTGACCCGATGGGCATGAACCTGGCCGCCCGCGTGCACATTGGTCCTGAAATCCCCTCTTTTTGGTTTTCTGCGCATGGCCCCGATGATTTCTCCGTTAAGCAGAAGAATGCGTACATCGCCGTCTTTTTTAACACTTTTGAGATACTCCTGCACCATGATCGGCTCACGCCGGGCATAGGTTTCATAGGCCCGGACATAGTAGTGAATCAAAGAGTTGAGATTGGTCCGGTCGCGGGTACTGACCTTGATCACGCCTTCTCCGCCGAATCGCTGCAGGGGCTTGACCACCATGTCGCCGCCAAAATCGTCAATGATTTTGCGCAGGCGCGAGGGATCCCGGGAAACATGGGTTTCTGGAATGATTTCCGGGAAATTCAACGTATAGAGTTTACTGTTGCCCAGAATCTGGCCGGTGGTGCTGTTAAGAATGAAAACGTGTTTATTAGCGGCTTGCAAAAACTCCAGGGTCTGATAATTAAGCGGTGGATTGCTGCGCAAGAACAACGCATCCAGGTCAGCAACGGTTTCGAACACCAGATGCTCCTGTTTGGCACAACGAATAATCGCCTGCCAGTAAGCTTCCATGCCCAGCCCCGGCTGAACACTGATATTGCGCATGCGGGCCACGACCTGACCTTTGCGGATATAAACGTCATGGGGCTCCAAAAAATAAATCGTATGCCCCCGTTCGTTGGATTCATACATCAGGTGGCTGGTGGTTTCGTTTTCCGGCTGGATGCTTTCCAGCGGGTCCATCAGGTAGGCAATCTTCATTATCCACACATCCACAGTTTTAGGGTTGGTGACAAAGAATGGATGATTATTTTTATATCGATTTTAGCGGATTGGCAACCCTGACGGATTAGTCTCCCAGGGTAATCGCATTTGGATCGTTGTGGTGTTTTTCACGGGCATGGCCCGCTCCAACCGCCAACTGCTTAGCCATGTGTGGTTTTTTGTAGGAGCTGGCCATGCCTGCGACCCTTTTATTGCAGGATTCGGTTCCAAATGCGGTCACCCTGATTAGTCTACCGGTCAGATCTTGCCACCCAGCGATCGGACGCGTACAATGAGCAGGATTTTGTTTTTTCCGATTCAGATACCAGGTGTTTGTCAATCCCTTTAGAACCTGTTTGACAATGGAAGGCGTTTTATATGTCCATGGCATCGCCATCACCAGTACTGCTGCTCCAGTTACCGTCTGATCAGAGTTTTTTGCAGCCTCCGGGCACCGTGTCGGAACTGACGGCCTTTGTCGCCGCCATCGTCGTAACCCCGTTTGACGGGCCGTTGATCCCGGAAGGTGGCAGCAGGCAGGTTGAAGCACTGCTGAACATGATGGAATCAGTCGCAACCGATGGAGCCGCGGTGCGCTGTTTTTATCGACAAGCGCTTCACCCGGCATCGTTGCGGGCCTTGATGGGTGCATTGCCTGCCCGTGTGCACAACCTGAGCCTGTCGCTCATCTGCCGTCTGGGCGACAGGGCCGATGAAAAACCGGCCGTTCCCGCAAAGAGTGGCAATAGTGGTATTGTTCAAATCCAATGGCAAGCAACGAGGCGGCTGCCGGACATTGGTTTTTTCAAGGCGGTTTCCAGGGCCGGTATCTGGAATCACCTGATCCTGGGCGGCCCGGCGGCAACCGAGTCCAATCGCAACGCCATTGCCCGTCAGCCCAACATTATCAATAGTTGGGAAGATACGACCACCGGTGGCGGCAACACTATGGCCGATGACGGATATGGCCGGTTAACGGCGCTGCCCGGCCGGCCCTTGTGGCAAATCGCTTCCGATCCGATCCACCGCTTTATGCTCATCGACCGGTTCGGAAAAAACTGGCTGATGCGATCCCGGGCAGATCGCGATCATGACCGAATCATCTCCCTGGGCGAGCGCATGGACTACTACTTCTGCGCACCGGATCAGCTTCCCGATGGCTATCTGGACGAGATCTGCGCCATGGTCGCGGCGGGCGGTACGGTCGCCGCAACCCATGTAAGATCCAACCTGCAAAAGGCCTATTTGATCGGCTACGTATTGGAAAATGGGGTAATTGTGGGCAATTCCAGTCTCAAACATCCGCGGCCGCAGTACATTGAAAGCGTGCGCCGACAATCGGGTCTGGACCTGACCGGTTTTGTGGAGCGCGGCTACACGTCGGTACGCCCCGAGTATCGGGGCCTTGGCATCGGCACTCGGCTTTTGGAAGGGCTTACCGCCCGGGCCGGCCAGCGCAAGATCTTTTCTGTCATCGCAGAAGATAACGAGGCCACCAAAATCATCGCCCGTCGCAACCGCACCCGCCAGGTGGCCAGCTATTATAGCGAGAAAGCCGGCAAACCCGTAGGCATTTGGATGCCCGAATGGATGATCGACAACAATGAGTAAATCCCAAGGCAAAACAGGTATTCGCATTGGCATCATCACGGTCCGGGAGCGCACTTACCATCCCAACCGCAGACTTTTGGAAGCCGCCGGCAGGGCCGGTTGCCAGGCAATGCTGATCCATCCCTACCATCTGTGGCCGACGATTGAAGGCAACGCATTGGGTCTGATCGGCGAGCATGCCGACCGGCTGCTCCAGGTCGTACTGCCCCGCCAGGGCGCCGAGATCGGTGACACCTGCCTGGCACTGATCCGTCATTTTCAGCACATGGGCATTGCCCTGATCAATGACCATCGGGCGGTTTCCATCGCACGCAACAAATTTCTTACCCTGCAGACACTCTGCGCTGCCGGCCTGCCCTGCCCTGCCACGGTCTTTGTCAACGATACGCTGGGATTCCAACCGGCCGTGGATCATTTGGGCGGCTATCCGGTGGTGGTTAAACCGGTCAACGCCCGCCAGGGTGAAGGCGTCATGCTGGTGAAGGATGAAAGTGATGCGAATGGCCGCGTCCTGCCCACCCTGAATCGCCAGCAGGGGTTGATGGTCCAGCGTTATATGGTACCGGATGGGCGCCGCGATATTCGCGTTCTGGTCGTTGGCGGTGAGTCGGTGTGCGCGGCATGTCTCACGCCCAAAAAAGGAGAATTCCGCGCCAACTTTCATTTGGGTGGTGACATCCGGGCCATGGATCTGTCCGCCGATCTGGAAAAGCCGGCCGTGGCAGCGGCGGCGGCCGTGGGCTGCGATGTGGCCGGTGTGGACATGATGGTGGGCAAAGACGGCTTGCCGCAAATTATCGAGGTCAACTACTCACCCGGATTCCGAGGGATGGAAGCGGCCAGCGGACTGGATATCGCCGGCCGTATAATTGACCTTTCCATAAAAAAATACCAGAAGAAGTAAAAATATATGAAATTATCCAACTTTCACATGGGAAAAGACAAAGGTCTTGCATGCGCGACAGCCACCGTCCATTTTGAGGAAAGCGACCGCCCCCCCCAAAATATCTTCATTGAAACCGAAGCGGCATTTGCAGACGCCCTGGCGGCCAGTCCCCATGCCTTTGCCGTGGGCTGTCTGATTCCGGCGCTTTACTTTGGCGAGCAACGACTGGCCATTGACGAAGCCATCTGCCCGGTTCTGAAGGAAGGGCTGGAGACCGTCATGACCATTATGAAGCACTGGAGTGCAGGTGCCCTTCGACCGCTCTCAATCGAGGCGCCCTTGCTAAAAACGTCTCTGTACGGGGAAATGCCGCGCCAGGCAGCCATTTTCCTGTCCGGCGGCATGGATTCGCTGGCCGCCCTGAAATGTATGATGGACACCTATGACCGGTCCCACCCCGCCTATCCCCG